>Ga0208248_1000086_pt1 | contig 36368 bp, 33 predicted proteins | sample CryBogmetaGMA5M_FD_184545 | JGI IMG/M metagenome (GOLD analysis project Ga0208248, IMG submission 184545) | Freshwater microbial communities from Crystal Bog, Wisconsin, USA - MA5M (SPAdes) | ecosystem: Environmental > Aquatic > Freshwater > Lake | place: Crystal Bog, Wisconsin, USA | collected...
ATTGGTAGACGCACCAGCTTCAGGTGCTGGCGCCTGCAAGGGCGTGGAAGTTCGAGTCTTCTTCTGGGCACCAAAAATAGATGAGCCCCATGTAAGTTTTACATGGGGCTTTTTCTTTGTCTGCTCGAAATATGCAAAAAAAAAACTCCAATGCCGTTGCGGAGATCCGAGTTACGGGAGCTCTGCAACGAGGCATTTGTAATCACTATCAACCAGATTTTTTATTAAAACGGTTGCGCAACCAGGTCATGACCCTGTGCTCCTACTATGCGGGCTTTTGTGAACTCGCCGACCTTCAGCGTCTTGCTTATTTTTTCTGGGGGCAGCAATTTCACGATGCCGTCAATCTCTGGCGCATCGGCATAGGATCGACCCAACCCGCCCTTTTTGCCCATTCCTGGTGCCGAATCAACCAGCACCTGCATGGTGGCACCGATTCGTTGCTGAAGTTTGGCCACAGAAACGGCCTCCGCAACCGCCATGAACCGGGCGCGTCGTTCTTCACGCAACTCGATCGGCAACATGCCAGGAATGTCATTAGCCGCAGCACCTTGCACCGGGCTATAGGCAAAACATCCAGCGCGGTCAATTTTCGCTTCGCGCATGAAATCCAGCAGGTGTGAAAACTCTGCTTCGGTTTCCCCAGGAAAACCCGCTATGAAAGTACTTCGCACAACGATATCAGGGCAAGCTACACGCCAAGATTGAATACGCTCAAGATTTTTTTCACCACTGGCGGGGCGCTTCATACGCTTGAGTACATCCGGGTGACTGTGTTGCAGGGGAACATCTAGATAAGGCAACACTTTGCCCGTGGCCATCAGCGGAATTATTTCATCCACACTTGGGTATGGATAGACATAGTGCAAGCGCACCCAGGCACCGTAAGGCTCGGCCATATCTCCAAGCGCTTGTACCAATTCCAGCATGCGCGTCTTGATTGGCTTCCCATCCCAGAACCCAGTCCGGTACTTGACGTCCACGCCATAAGCAGAAGTATCTTGGCTGATCACCAGCAACTCCTTGACGCCACCCTCAAACAGCGCTCGAGCTTCCTTTAAAACATCTCCAATCGGACGTGATACCAAATCTCCCCGCATGGAAGGAATAATGCAAAACGTGCAACGGTGATTACAGCCTTCACTGATTTTTATATAAGCGTAATGTCTTGGCGTGAGCTTGATACCGGCAACGCCAAATGCGTTAGGCACCAAATCCAAAAATGGATCATGCGGCTTGGGCAAATGAAGATGCACTGCGTCCATCACTTCTTGCGTGGCTTGCGGACCCGTCACAGCCAGAACGCTAGGGTGCATTTTTCGCACCAAGTTACCGCCTCCATCAGCAGCTTTGGCCCCTAGGCAACCGGTAACAATGACCTTGCCATTGGCTGCCAATGCTTCACCAATGGTGTCCAGACTCTCCTTGACGGCATCATCGATGAAGCCACAGGTGTTGACGATTACCAGATCAGCACCCTGAAAAGTCTTTGATGTTTGGTAACCCTCAGCACTCAGTTGCGTCAAAATCAACTCAGAATCGGTCAGTGCCTTGGCGCATCCAAGACTGACAAATCCTACTTTGGGTGCGGTGTTGCTCTTAGTCATTAATTCATTCATTTAGTGATGGCAGCCGCAGCTGCACTTTTCAGCGTTTGATTCCGAAGGCCCCGAACATTTGGCCGGTCTGCTTTTGCATCTGCTCCTGCATTTGCTGCAAGATGTTTTTGGATTGATCCAGATTTCCGCCCATCATGCCCTGCAACACTGGAGATTGCATGGCCACAAACTGGGTCCACATTTCAGGCGTTAAACCTTTGGACTGTTCCGCGAATTTGGTTTGAACATCCATCAATGACTGAATATTCTTCTCAAGATAACCACCCATCATTCCTTGCATGGCATGGCCATAAAAACGAATCACACTGGCAAGTACGGGCGCCGTAAACATGGGAGAACCATTGGCTTCTTCTTCAAGAATTATTTGTAGAAGGATGCTGCGCGTGAGGTCCTCGCCGGTTTTAACGTCGAGGACAACAAAAGGCTCACTGTCCATCACCAAATGCTTAACTTCAGCCAAGGTAATGTAAGTTGAGGTATCCGTGTCATACAAACGACGATTAGGATATTTTTTGATGATTCGCTGAGGAATTTTTGAGTCAGCGGATTTTGCGTTTTGCATATGGACTCCTTTGGCCAAAATCGACCCTAAACAGACAGCATTGCACAGCAACACATTTTAGGGATCGAACTAACACAAAGTTCCAAACTTTCCCTGAGATGATGAAGACTGGTCATCTTCATCCGAGAAAGTTGGTAGGCGCAATTGGACTCGAACCAACGACCCCCACCATGTCAAGGTGGTGCTCTAACCAGCTGAGCTATGCGCCTTTAGATTTAATCTAAGCCTCAAATTATAGCGCTAATTCCAACCTCATCTAACCATTAATTTTAGCGACTCTCGATAAATGACGAATACGCCATAATTGACGTTTACGTTAACGTCAATTAATTCTGGAGATAAACATGGACATCGCAGGCAAAGTATTCATCGTCACAGGCGGCGCGTCGGGATTGGGCGAAGGCACTGCCCGAATGCTGGCAGCCAAGGGTGGCACCGTGGTCATCGCTGATATGCAAGTCGAAAAAGGCGAAGCCGTTGCCAAAGAAATCGGCGGCGCTTTTGTCAAATGCGATGTGAGCAACGAAGCAGACGGCCAAGCCGTGGTTGCCAAAGCCGTTTCCTTGGGCAAACTTATGGGTTTGGTTAATTGCGCAGGCATCGCGCCTGCCGAGAAAACCGTCGGCAAAAACGGCGCTCACTCCTTGGGCGGCTTTACCAAATGCATCACCGTCAACTTGGTGGGCAGCTTCAACATGATGCGCCTGGCGGCCGAGGCCATGTGCAAAAACGATCCTGAAAGCACCGGCGAACGAGGCGTAATGATCTCCACGGCATCTGTGGCGGCCTATGACGGTCAAATGGGACAGGTGGCTTACAGCGCATCCAAAGGTGGAATCGTTGCGATGACGCTCCCCATTGCGCGCGATCTGGCACGCAATGGCATTCGTAACATGACCATCGCCCCCGGCATTTTTGGCACCCCCATGATGTTTGGAATGCCCCAAGACGTGCAAGACTCGTTGGCTGCCAGCGTACCTTTCCCCTCTCGTTTGGGCACACCCCAGGACTACGCCAAACTCGCGCTGCATATTTTTGAGAACGACATGCTCAACGGCGAAGTGATTCGTCTGGACGGCGCCATTCGCATGGCCCCACGCTGAGTTATTAACATCTGAAATAACATGGGCACTCCCATCCAACGGAGTCTCCCATGAAGTTCCCAGCCATTGCCTTACTGGCAGCACTACTCACCGCAGGCTGCGCCAGTCAGGGAGACTTTAAGAACATCACATCCGTCCAGCCAGAAGGCGCCTCAGGATATAGCGCCAAAACGGGATGGCATGCTTCAAAATTCGCAGTGGCCGCTGCGAACCCATTGGCCACCAATGCAGGCTATCAAATTCTTAAAGCAGGAGGCAGCGCAGTAGATGCGGCCATCGCTGCTCAGATGGTTCTGTCTTTGGTTGAGCCACAGTCCAGTGGTCTCGGAGGCGGTGCATTCCTGATTCATTTCAACGGTAAAGATGTCGAGGCTTTTGATGGGCGGGAAACCGCGCCAGCCACGGCAACTGAAACACTATTTTTGGGCGACCAAGGTAAACCAATTCCTTTTATGGAAGGTGTGCTGGGTGGCCGCTCTGTCGGCGCACCTGGAACACTCCGCATGCTGGAGATGGCGCATCAACGCCATGGAAAGCTACCTTGGGCCCAGTTGTTCAATCCGGCCATTGAGTTGGCTGAAGGTGGCTTTCAGGTGAGCGCGCGCATGAACACATTACTCAATAGTGAAGTCCATCTTAAAAAAGATCCAGTAGCCAAATCTTATTTTTATGACCCTTTCGGCCAAGCCTGGCCCATCGGTCATCTACTAAAGAATCCTGAGTTGGCAGACGTTTTCAGACGTATCGCTAACGGGGGTTCTCTGGCACTCATGGAAGGCGACATAGCGCAAGCCATGGTTAACAAGGTTAAAAACAACCCTTTTCATCCTGGGCAGTTGTCCATGAACGACCTGACCAACTACCAGGCAAAGATACGCACGCCGCTTTGCTTTGACTACACACCCCAGCCGCCCAAACCAAAAGCAACCAGTAGAAAAGACTACCGCATCTGTGGCATGCCTGCGCCCAGTTCGGGCACGATTGCCATTGCCCAAATCCTGGGTATTTTGAACAATACTCCCGCCGCAAAACTCAACCCGGAGCTGGTCCGCCAAGGACTCATTCCCAGCGCGGATTGGCTGCATCTTTACTCCGAAGCATCCCGATTGGCCTTTGCCGATCGGGCGCAATACGTAGGCGACCCGGATTTTGTGACAGCACCAACTGGCAACTGGCTTAGTCTTATTGCACCAGACTATCTGGCCAAACGCAGCCAGTTGATCGATTCGACCCCAAATGCGAAGAGCATGAAGTTAGCCACGCCCGGGATACCTGAACAGACCGTGAGCAGCTTTGCGCCCATGCCTGAACAGCCTGAATACGGCACCTCGCACCTGTCTATCATCGATGCCCAGGGCAACGCGCTCGCCATGACAAGCACCATTGAAGATGGTTGGGGCGCACGAATAATGGTGAACCGGGGAGTTGGACTTGCAGGTGGATTTTTGCTCAACAACGAACTCACCGACTTCAGTTTCGCTCCGACCGATGCTAACGGCACACCGATTGCCAACCGCGTGCAAGCGGGCAAGCGACCCCGCTCCTCAATGTCACCCCTTTTGGTATTTGACAAAGCAACCGGGCAAGTCGTGATGAGTGCAGGAAGCCCGGGCGGCGCACTCATCATTCATTTCACAGCCAAGACGTTGTACGGGGTTTTGAACTGGGGCTTGAACACCCAGGAAGCCATCAACCTTCCCAATTTCGCATCTCTCAATGGGCCGACCCTTTTGGAAGAAAACCGCTTTCCACCAAAGACGATTGCCAATCTTAAAAAGCGGGGTCATGACGTACAAGAAATCAACATGACCAGTGGCCTGCAAGCCATTCAACGCACCCCCACCGGCTTTTTTGGTGGGGCCGATCCCCGGCGCGAGGGCGTGGTGATGGGCGATTGAGCCACGAGTTGAATCTGGTGTTTCTACAATCACCCCATGTCTATTCCCCAAACATTTATACAGGAGTTGATCGCTCGCGCTGACGTGGTGGAGATTGTGGGTCGCTATGTGCAACTCAAAAAAGGCGGTGCCAATTTCATGGGTTTGTGCCCTTTTCATGGTGAAAAGTCGCCCTCTTTCTCTGTCAGCCCTGCCAAACAGTTTTACCATTGCTTTGGCTGTGGCAAAAACGGCAATGCCATCAGCTTTTTGATGGAGCATGCAGGCATGACCTTTGTCGAGGCCGTCAAAGACTTGGCACAGCAATATGGCATGCAAGTACCGGAAGATGACGCCAGTCCACAAGACCGGGCTCGCGCTGTCGAGCAACGCGAAAAGCAACACACGCTGACTGACGTACTTGAAAAAGCTGGGGATGCCTTCAAAAAAAACCTGAAAGACTCCACCAAAGCAATCGATTACTTCAAGGGTCGCGGACTGTCGGGCGAAATTGCCAAGCAATTTGGCCTGGGCTATGCGCCCGAGGGCTGGCGTAGTTTGGCCAGCGTGTTCCCGAACTATGAAGACCCACTTTTGGTCGAAAGTGGTCTAGTAATCCTGAACGTTGATGACGAATCGGGTGAAGAAAAGCGCTATGACCGATTCCGTGACCGGGTCATGTTTCCCATCCGCAACGTCAAAGGCGAATGCATTGGTTTTGGTGGCCGTGTGCTCGGCGACGACAAGCCCAAGTACCTCAACTCACCGGAAACCCCTGTTTTCAGCAAAGGACGCGAGCTGTACGGTCTGTTTGAAGCCCGTAACGCGCTGCGCGACCTGGGTTACGCACTGGTCACCGAGGGTTATATGGATGTGGTGGCCCTTGCCCAACTTGGATTCCCCAACACGGTAGCCACCCTGGGTACAGCTTGCACCACCGAGCATGTGCAAAAGCTGTTTCGATTCACTGATTCGGTGGTATTCAGTTTTGATGGCGACACTGCGGGACGCCGTGCCGCCCGTAAGGCGCTTGATGGCGCCCTGCCCTTTGCGACCGATGTGCGCAGCGTCAAGTTTTTATTCTTGCCCACCGAGCACGACCCAGACAGTTTTATTCGCGCCTATGGCAAGGATGCTTTCGCCCGCTACGTCAGCGAAGCAGTGCCACTGAGCCGTTTTTTGATTGACTCCGCTCGTGAAGGCTGCGACCTGAATACCGCAGAAGGCCGCGCCCATATGGCAAGTAACGCCAAACCGCTGTGGATGCAACTGCCAGATGGTGCGCTGAAGCGACAACTGCTGACTGAAATTGCCGATTCAGTGCAACTGGCCAGCCGCGAGTTAACCGATCTATGGACACCCAAGCCAGCCGGACAAGCTATAGAAAAACAGAAACGCTACAAAAAAGATAGTGATATAGGCAATGAATACGGGGTCTACAACCAGAATTTTCGCAAAAAATTTGAAACCAGACCACGCTTGGGAAGCAGAGTTTTACCTGCAAGCCGTGCTGATCACGCCGCCCGAATTCTGCTGGGCGACATGGCTGCGCTCGACGTCTTGTCGGCCGAAGACCACACCATGCTATGCGAGTTGCCAACCCCGCACGGTCCGCTATTTGCATGGCTAGAAGGTCAACTGCACGAGCATGGGCCCCAACCTTGGGTCGCCTTGCGCGAAGGTTTGCGTGACCACGAAGGTGAAGCACTCGCCGTTCGACTGATGGCCGCTGACGAAATGGCGGAGCAAGACGATAGCGGGGAATCGGCTGCAGAATTGCGTAATCTGCTCGACCGCATGCTGATTGACCGGTTAACGGCACAAGAAACCGAAGCACTCGAAGCGTCCAAGGCCGACCCGACCGCCTTGTTGCGTTACCGTGAGTTTTACACGCGTCGTCGAGCCATTCAATCAGCACTCACCCAAGCTGAGTAAGGTCGCCAGATCTAATCGATTGAACTGCCAAGACCAAATTGACCGCCAGCCAAATGAGGACCTTCAAGACTGAAGGTATAATCCGAGGTTGTTTTTCGGCAAGAGCGACAGCAGCACCTCCGGGCCCCGCCAAACGTTGACATCGTTCACGACCGGCTACCCTACCGCAAGGACTGCATCCCAAATGTTCGCCCTCACATCTTGCCACTTAGGATTTTTTTCCTCTGTCACCTAAAAACCGCGCCGGTCACCCTGCGGCGCCTGTTCATTCTGTCTTTTTTTGAAATCCTGAGGTTTTTACATGCCTGTTCAAAAGTCCGAGAAGCCTGTCCAGTCCGCAGCAAAGACTGCCACCAAGGTTGCCGTCAAATCGGCTTCCAAGACGACGCCCCCCAAGGTCGTTGTCGCTGTGGCAGCCAAAACCGCTACCAAGAAGCCCGAGAAGAAAGTCGAAACAGTGCCCGCTACCAAGTCTCCCGTCATCAAATCTAAAGCCCTTCAACTGCAAGAAGCCGCCGACGCCCTTCTCAAGGCAGGTGCTGCAGTCAAGAAAAAACCCGGCCGCCCGCCCAAAGCCGCAGCAACAGAGTCTGAAGCTCCCGCCAAAGCAGGAGCAAAGCGCGGTCGCAAGCCCAAGACGGCCAGCGATTCTGGAGGTGGTGATGACATGGACATGTCCGACATCGAAGCGGACTTGGTAGGCGAAGAGCCAGTGGTTGCACCAGGTGAAAAAGTAAAACCACTGCGCATGAAAATCAGCAAAGCCAAAGAGCGCGCGCTGATGAAAGAGTTTGGTCTTGACGAAACAGTGCTGTCTGAAGAAGACATTGCCAAGCGTCGTTTGCGCCTCAAGGCACTGATCAAATTGGGCAAGACCCGTGGTTACCTGACGCACGGCGAAATCTCTGATCACCTTCCCGACAAACTGGTGGACGCCGAGACCCTCGAAGTCGTGATTTCCATGCTCAACGACATGGGCGTGGCGGTTTACGAGCAAACACCCGATGCTGAGACGCTGTTGCTCAACAACAATGTCTCCACTGCAGCAACGGAGGAAGAAGCAGAGGAAGAAGCCGAGGCAGCCCTGTCGACCGTTGACAGCGAATTTGGCCGCACCACTGACCCCGTGCGCATGTACATGCGCGAAATGGGTACGGTCGAGTTGCTGACCCGCGAAGGCGAAATTGAAATTGCCAAGCGTATTGAAGGCGGTTTGATGGCCATGATGGAAGCCATTTCGGCTTCCCCAGCCACCATTGCTGAAATCTTGCGTCTGGGCGAAGACATCCGCGAAGGCAAGGTCATCATCACCACCATCGTAGACGGCTTCTCCAACCCCAACGAGGCCGACGATTACGTGGCCGAAGAAGACTTCGACGAGTTCGATGCCGCGGACGATGACGATGGCAAAGGCGGCTCCAAAGCGCTGACTAAAAAGCTGGAAGAACTCAAGCGCGATGCGCTGACCCGTTTCGACAAGCTGCGTGAACTGCACGACAAGATTCACAAAACTTATGAAAAAGAAGGCTACGGCACACCGAGCTATATCAAGACTCAAAAACTGTTGAGCGAAGAGTTGATGTCGATCCGCTTTACCGCCAAAGCGATTGAAAAACTATGCGACATGGTGCGCGCCCAAGTCGATGACGTTCGCAAGAAAGAGCGTGAACTGCGTCGCATCATTGTGGATAAATGCGGTTACTCACAAGAGAACTTCATTGCCGACTTCAGTGGTCGTGACAAGAATGGCAACAAGGTTGCAAGCCAGTTGTTGAACCTCAAGTGGATCGAAAAGCAGGCGGCCGCTGGCAAGCCCTGGAGCGCGGTCATGAGCCGCAACATCCCACCGGTGCAAGACTTGCAGCAAAAGCTGACCGACTTGCAATCCAGAGTGGTGGTGCCTCTGGACCAACTCAAGGACATCAACAAGCGCATGAACGCGGGTGAATACTCGTCTCGTGCAGCCAAGAAAGAGATGATCGAAGCCAACTTGCGCCTTGTCATCTCGATCGCCAAAAAATACACCAACCGCGGCCTGCAGTTCCTGGATTTAATTCAGGAAGGCAACATCGGCTTGATGAAAGCCGTAGATAAGTTTGAATACCGTCGCGGCTACAAATTCTCGACCTACGCCACCTGGTGGATTCGTCAGGCCATCACACGCTCTATTGCAGACCAGGCCCGCACGATTCGCATCCCGGTGCACATGATCGAAACCATCAACAAGATGAACCGCATCAGCCGCCAGCACTTGCAAGAGTTTGGTTTTGAGCCCGATGCCAGCGTGTTGGCCGAGCGCATGGAGATTCCTGAGGACAAGATCCGCAAGATCATGAAGATCGCCAAAGAGCCGATCTCGATGGAAACCCCGATTGGCGACGATGACGATAGCCACTTGGGCGATTTCATTGAAGACGGCGCCAACACCGCGCCGATGGAAGCCGCGATGCAGGCCGGTTTGCGCGATGTTGTCAAGGACATTCTGGACAGCCTCACGCCCCGCGAGGCCAAAGTGTTGCGCATGCGTTTTGGTATCGAGATGACCAGCGACCACACCTTGGAAGAAGTGGGCAAACAGTTTGACGTGACACGTGAGCGTATTCGTCAGATCGAAGCCAAGGCACTGCGCAAACTCAAGCACCCATCGCGCTCAGACAAGTTGCGCAGCTTTACCGACAATTTGTAAGTACCCAGGGCGGGCTAGCTTAGCCGCCCTAAAAGCCACCCCGCATTGTGTATGCAGGGTGGCTTTTTTTTATTTACGCTTGGCGTTTTTCCAGTCGCGAAACACGTCGATGTCAAAGCCATCCGGGTAGTTCAGCAGTCCGGGAGTGAAGCCTTTTTTGCCCTTTTCGCCGTATTGCCAGATGATTTGTTTGGTTTTACGGTCAATCACCATGACGCGGTCGTTCAAGTCATCCACCACCAAAATGTCGCCGGTATCGGGCAATTCGCGGGCAATCGAGGAATGATCGAGCGCCAGGTCGCCGTCTTTGTGAAAGTATTCCCAGGTCACTTTGCGTGTAACAGGGTCAAAAATCACGACGCGCCCGGGCTTCCAGAAATCGGCCACGATGATCTGCTTGCCGTCCACCGTCGGGAAAGCATCTGATGGGTAATGCACATTGGGCGCCTTGACGCTCCACAGCACCTTGCCCTCGCGGGTGATGCGCGAAATCCAGGCATCGCTGATTTCGGTCACCAGCAAGTCGCCATTGGCCATCGGGGTGGCGCCGTTCGGGTGGGCCAATTCATGCGGCGGGTTGTGCTTGCACTTGCCCGGTGTGCCCCATTGGGTGACCACTTTATTGGTCTGGGGGTCGATGATGACAATGCGGCAATTGCGAATATCAGCGGTGATGAACTTACCATCGGCGAGCAAATGCGCATCATCGGGGTAGTTCAGCAGGTTGTCGCCTTTGCCACGGTGGTCGGGCGTGCCATAGGTCCAGGTCAGCAACTTCTTTTCGTAATCAACAATATGAACATCAAAGTTGTCTTCTTCGCTTACGGCCAGTTGTTTGCCGTCGGCAGAGAAGTTGACGTCTTCATTGCCCCGGTAAACCTTCAAGCTAGGCGACGGAAACTCCCAGACGATGCTTTTATCAGGGGCAATTTCGATCAGGCGGTTGTTGCGCCGATCAGCAATCACAATGGGGTATGGCAAGGGCTTGCCCCAGGATGCCACCGGATTGGTACGGTTGCCCGTGACAGGCGGAATGGGCGGCAAGGTAACGCCACTGCTAACGATGCCGGCACCCGTCATCTCGGGCGTCACCGTAACTTCGATACCGGCTGATTTATCCGCCTTTTGCACTGGGCTTGCGGCCTGTGCAGTGGTCCATACCGGCGAAGCAAGGGCCATAAAACCAATACAAGCGGTGATCAGAGTCGCCTTGAAGCGTTCAGGAGACTGAAGGGTCATAAAAATTCCTTGGGATACAGAGTCAAAAGCCAACTTGGCCAAGCAGAATTATTCGACACTGAAACCATCAAAACCTTGACTTATAGCAAGTTAGCTCGGTTCAACCTCATCCAGTAGTGAGAGTTATCAAAGGCTTTCAAGAACAATCCGCTGATGCACCGGTTGAACGGCCCGCGCGTTGTCGGCAAACCGTTTGCGGTACTGTGCCAGTTGGGCTGCGGAAAGTTCCAGAGGCTGTTTCAGAACGATCCAATCGACGCCTTCGGTGCAAGGTGACGCCGTCAGCGAACCCGCGTAACGGTAATAACCTCGACTCGCGGGCAACAATCCATTGGCATCGACCATGACACCCGCTGGCATGTGGTCGCCGTCGGCCTTCACAGGAATCAGCGGCAGCAGCGAGTTAAGCAGCGGATTTTCAGCGCCCACCCTAAGCAGCACCACCAGCGCCAACAATTGCCCAGATTGACTCTTGTGCAACAAGTGGGCGGCCATCGGAAACTCTTCACCTGCAATGCGGTCGCCCCCTGGCGTATGAAAGTGAAACTGCTGCAAGGTGTAGCGCTGGTTGCCAATGTGCAACTGGCTTCCATTGCCAAAGCGCACCCGAACTGTATGACCGTCATCGGCAATTTTCAGAGGCGCTGCTCGGTAATCAAAGGTCAAGGCGGGCAGTTTTTGGCGCGCGGTGGCCGTGATGTCAATAGGTGACTGGCGCTGTCCCGAGTCACAGGTATTCGCTGTGGCGGCCAAAGCATAAAGAAGCAGAGGCACAATAAAAAGTTTCATGAGCAAACCCGATCAACACCGTTTAATGCTTTTGCAACATCGCAAACAACATCATGGGGCTGAGCAGTTCAACCCCCATCACGAACATGGCCTTGTCAAGGTCTTCCTGCGTCCCTTCGGTTCGTGGCTTGCACCAAGCAACTCGGCCATACACCTCGATCTTCACTTTAGGGTCGGCGTATTCGATCGCCACCCGCGAGGATTCGACCACGCTGTGACTCAAGTAAAAGCTGATGCCTGAGTTTGAAATATCCCTGATGACATGGATCGGATGGCGGGCATCCGTCGTCCGCAAGACCACCACGCCATCGGGCTGAAGCTCAATCGGAAAACGTTCCAGATTGCGTTGTTCGATTTTTATCATGATTCCTACTCCAGTGTGATCGACGAAAAATCAATCGGATCATCATGAATGACCTGCCCGACCGCTTGTCTTATTATTTTATCCAGCCGAAACCACCTGTATCTGAAGATCTTTACACCCAATTCACCGAACTTCACCCCCGTTGAAGGCTCGAAATAAACATAATCCAATCAATGAAAATTTTCTCAAGGTTCAAAGCATGAAAAAACTACTTTTTATATCAGTCGCTTTGGTGTCCTGCGACTGGGGTCTGGCGCAAGAATTGGGGCGAGTTATTTCTACGACACCCATCATTCAGCAGGTCAGTGTGCCGCGGCAGGTTTGCACCACAGATCAGGTGGCAGTGCAGCAACCCAAATCAGGCGCGGGAGCCGTGATGGGTGCTATCGCCGGGGGCGCCATAGGCAATGCCATCGGCAATGGCGGCGGGAAAGCAGCAGCCACCATGATCGGCATCATGGGCGGGGCCATTGTGGGCGATCGTGTGGAGGGCGCACCCCTGACCCAGGTTCAAAACGTTCAACGGTGTTCGATGCAGACGTTTTTTGAAAGCCGCCCCGTTGCCTTCAACGTGGTCTATGAATATTCCGGCAAGCAATATGCGGTACAAATGCCGAATGACCCAGGCTCCACGATTCGTCTTCAAATCAGCCCAGTGGGCGCCAGTGCTCAAATGGCCCCACCCCCAGAAAACTTGACCTATGCGCAACCTGTGTACGGCCCCCCTGCCAATGTTGTGGTGATGCAACCGGTTTATCCTGGTTACTACGCGCCACCCTACTACTCGCCGGTTGGCATTCAACTGGATTTGGGCTTTGGAGGCTATCGGGGCCACCGGCACTGGCGATAATTAAAGATTCAGTTCTGCACAAGGGCTAAGCCCGTACAACTCTCTGAACGGTATTCTGTGATTCATCAAATTCAAGCTTTCAATGCGGGACGCGACCCTGAGCGACTGAAAATAAAATACAGCAAGATGCGAAGCAACGCGTTTGTATTTATGCGGGGAAGCTGCCACCTTTTTTACGGCCAATTGCCAGACGAAAGCATTTTCAAGTCGGCACCTCTGACATGGGTTTGTGGCGATCTGCACCTTGAAAATTTTGGCAGCTACAAGGGCGACAACCGGCTGGCTTACTTTGACGTCAACGACTTTGATGAATCGGTCTTGGCCCCTGCCAGCTGGGATTTGTTGCGCATGCTCACCAGCATCTGGGTAGGGGCTGAAAGCCTTTCACTAAGTCGATCGGAAGCTGCTACCTTGTGCAAGGTATTCCTCGAATCGTATTGCGATTCACTGGCTCACGGAAAAGCCTATTGGGTCGAGCGTGACACATCCCAGGGACTGATCGGCCAACTGCTGGATGAGTTAAGGAGCCGCGAAAGAGGTGACTTTCTTGACAGCCGCACCCAAACCAAAGGCAAGAAACGACTGATTCTGGTCGATGGCAAAAAAGCGCTTGAGGCGTCAAAAATGCAGCGCGCATCGGTTGAAGACTTTGTGGCTGGGTTTGCCAAGACCCAAACCAACCCGGATTTCTACGAAGTGCGGGATGTTGCACGCCGCATAGCCGGTACGGGTAGTCTGGGCGTAGAGCGTTATGTCATTTTGGTCAAAGGCAAGGGGGGCAACGATGGCAACTACCTGCTCGATCTCAAACAGTCGCTGCCATCCTCACTCGTACCCTACCTGAGTACCACGCAACCAAAATGGGAGACGCATGCGCATCGGGGTGTGGCTATTCAACGCCGCTTTCAGGCCGTTTCGATGGCCTTCCTGCACCCGGTACAACTGGACAACAGTTCTTATGTGCTGCGAGACTTGCAGCCCTCTGAAGACCGCATTTCTCTGGACCACGCGTGCCAGTCCATAGTTGCACTGAAGCAATCCATCGAGACCATGGGCAAGATCGTGGCTTGGTCGCAATTAAGAAGCTCTGGGCGTGAAGGTTCTGCCATTTCTGATGAGTTGATCAGTTTTGGCCAGCACAACGATTGGTGCGAACAACTTTTGGCGGTTTCTGAAGCCTGTGCACAGCAAGTTGAGCAGGATTCAATCACATTTAACGCCGCATTCGACGACGGGGCATTTCGCCAATAACGCCGCCTCTACGACCTAAAACGACCTGCGACGACTCACCAAGCGTGCCCTTTGCAGGGCGAAAAATTCCATCACACCCCAAAGCAAACAAGCTGGAATGGCTAGCGCACGAAAAAAAGCAGCTTTGTACAACATGGTGTTGACCGCGCAGGGGTCGGTAGTTCAAGATTGGAAGAAGTTAACGCCGGTGTATGACACCTTCATGTCAGTGCCAAATTACGACGCCCATCCCCTAAAAGCTTGCTCCCGTCGCCATGGCGCCTGTATGCTTTAAGCCAAGTTGAACGTCTTGCATCAACGCGCCCCAGGCCTGTGTGACCCAAACCAAACTCCCCGAACTGGATGCGCTGCAACGCATCATTGAACTAGGTGCCGATTGGCTGGAATCACGCGTCGCCTGCAACGTATCACTGCGAAACGGCAGTAGCCTCCCGGTTCATCTAATCTCACTCGGCAACCCCAGCCCCGACGTGCCAGCGGTGGGTTATTTTGGCGGCGTTCATGGCCTGGAGCGCATCGGCACCGAAGTGGTGATTGCTTATTTACAAAGCCTGGTGATGCGTCTGCAATGGGACAGTACCCTGCACAAGCAACTCGAATCGGTGCGCCTGATTTTTATGCCGATCGTGAACCCCGGTGGCATGGCGCTGGGCACCCGCGCCAACCCCAACGGCGTCGACCTGATGCGCAATGCCCCGGTGGAGGCACGTGATCCGGTGCCATTTTTGGTCGGTGGGCAGCGACTCAGCGCGGGGCTGCCCTGGTACCGCGGTGCGAAATCCAAACCCATGGAAATTGAGAATCAGGCGGTATGTGAGGTGGTGCAAAACGAGTTGCTGAACCGGAAATTCAGCTTATCGGTAGATTGCCACTCTGGATTTGGAGCCCGTGACCGGCTCTGGTTTCCCTTTGCGCACAAGCGCGCGCCCATTGCCCACCTGGCGGAGATGCACGCGCTGAAAAACATTTTTATTCAGTCCAACAGCCACCACCGTTACATAATTGAGCCCCAGAGCTTGCAATACCTGGCGCACGGTGACTTATGGGATTATTTGTACCTGCAGTCTCTGACCCAGACTGAGCGCATCTTCTTACCGCTCACCCTGGAAATGGGCTCCTGGCTGTGGGTGAAAAAGAACCCGCGTCAGCTTTTTTCTCGCCACGGCATTTTCAACCCCCTCATTGAACACCGGCAGCAACGGGTGCTGCGCCAGCACCAGCTGTTGCTGGATTTTTTATCACGCGCCGCGTGTGGTCACCCGCTCTGGCTGCCCAGCCACGAAACCCGAGCCCAGCACCACGCCCAGGCGCTGCAGGATTGGTATTAGCCCATCATGAGCACTTGGGTATTTCTCCGTGGACTCACCCGCGAAAGCCGTCACTGGGGCGACTTCGTGGCGCAGTTTCAAAACGCCCTGCCCGGCCACGCGGTAGCGCTGGTCGACCTGCCGGGCAACGGCTCACTCAACCAGCAGCGCAGCCCGCGCAACGTCCACGACATGGTGACCCACTGCCGGGCAGAACTGGCTGCACGCCAGTTGGCGCCGCCCTACCAAGTGCTGGCCATGTCGCTGGGTGCCATGGTCGCCGTGGCATGGTCTCACGCCTACCCGCAAGAGGTGACCGCCCAAGTGTTGATCAACACCAGCCTGCGGCCCTTCAGTCCGTTTTACCAGCGATTGCAGCCAAAAAACTACGCGACGCTCATGCGACTGGCCTTGCTTGGTGCCACGCCAGAGGTGTGGGAGCGCACCATTCTGCACCTGACGAGCCACAGGGCAGATGAATCTATTCTGGTGCTTTGGCAGGCACTGCGGCAGGAGCGCCCGGTGTCGCGCGCCAATGCGCTCAATCAGTTGCTGGCAGCGGCACGGTTCTCAGCCCCAACCGTCAAGCCGGTGACACCCACTTTGATACTTGCCAGCGAACAGGATGAACTGGTGTCTGTCGAATGCTCAAAAAAACTGGCCACTCAATGGCAATGCGCAATGCGCTTGCACCCAGATGCCGGCCATGATCTGCCGTTAGATGATGGGCGCTGGGTTGCCGAGCAGGTTCGACAATGGCTCGTTGAAATACAGCAATAACGCAGGGACAATCAGCGCCATGAAACCCCATTCAGCCGCCCCAAAAACGCAAGAAATTGAACTCAAGCTGGCGCTGCCCACCGCCGACCCGGCGAGTCTGGCCAAACGACTGGCCCGCTCGCCTGTTTTGGCGCGTCGCACAGCCAAGCACCAGTTTTTACACAACATTTATTTCGACACGCCAGAGCAGTTCTTGCGCCAGCAGCGCATCGCCCTGCGCTTGCGCCGCGTGGACAGTGACGAAAAACCGCAGTGGCTGCAAACCCTCAAGACCGGGGGCAGCAGCAACTCGGCCCTGACCCAACGCGGCGAATGGGAGTCGCCCGTGACCAGCCCGGTGCTGTCAAAGCGCGCCCTCAAAGACACGCCGTGGACTGACATCGACCCCGCGGGCCACGTATTTCAAGCGCTGCAACCCCACTTTGTGACCGATTTCGAGCGTACCAGTTGGTTGGTGCGAAAACGTGATGGCAGTGTGGTGGAGGTGGCACTGGACATCGGACAAATTGAAACCGGTGACAAGCGCACGCCCCTGTGCGAACTGGAACTCGAACTGATCTCGGGCTCGCCCGCCGCCCTGTTTGAGATTGCCCAGCAAATTTCGCGCAGCATCGCCGTTTTACCCTCTGCCATGAGCAAGGCAGAGCGCGGCTACGCGCTGGCCCAAGGCAGCCTCGCCCTGCCAATCCGCGCACAAGCCCCCAAGTTAAGTGCTGACCTGTCATTACTTGAAACCGCCCAGCGGGTTTTACTCGACATGTTTGGGCACTTTACCGCCAACCTGAACGCACTGCTGACTTCTGACGACCCCGAGGTGGTGCACCAGGCCCGCATCGGATGGCGTCGTTTTAAAAGTGCCCGGCGTCTTTTCAGACCCATCCTGGCGGCTGAGTCGGTGCCATCCTGGCAAGCACTGGAACCACTGCTGTCTTGTCTGAGCGAGTTGCGCGACCTGGACGTCGCACTAACTGAAACCCTGCCACCGCTGGCCAATGCTTTTGTGGCAGGTGATGTACGCAGGGGTCAAACCTGGGATGAAATGACAGCGGCTATGACCTTGGCGTCTGATTTGCAACGCAAAGCGGTGCGGTACGCCCTCCAGGAGCCCTTGCTAGGAGCCTGCCTGTTGGCCACCACCCAGTGGTTGGAAGCATTGCCAAGTACCAAGCCCACCCCAAAAACAGGGCCTGCCGCCAAAGAGTCCCTGCGCCACTGGACCCAACGGCGACTGACCCGCCTGCATGACCAGTTGCATCGCGCCCTGAAAAATATCGATACCCCCGAAGACCAACACCGCGTTCGAATCCTGGCCAAGCGCATGCGTTACGGCATCGAGGCGATGCGACCCTTGGTGCCCAAACGAAACGCACAGCGTCTGTACCAGGAGTCGACCAGTCTGCAAGTGGACATTGGTGCTACGCGCGACACCACACAAGCGGTCGCTCTGGTTGCCCGGTTGCAGGCGGACCGGGGACTCATCGAATTTCTTCGAGGCGTTGCCGCCTGCCAAACTTTGAGCGGGGCTGGCAAGTAAGCTAGCGGCACAAATTATGCATAAAATACGGCTATAACCCCCGTAGTCATTGCGCAAGAAGCTATTAATAATATAGCATCTAATTTAATACGACTAGCGGCATATCGATAAGTCTGGCTATCAAGCCAAGGCTTCCGGTCGCAATGGCACGCTGCATTTCGCGTAACTTTCGCCGTTTCAGCCAGAATTGGAAGGCGTCCAACTCGCCCCTTTGGACCAAGTATCAGCACTCCAGTGCGCAAGTAAACGCCGGGGAGCAACGCCTATCTGTTAAAACACTTGTTATCCATTTTTTTGTGTTTACTCGAGCTCATGCCTAATTCAACGCCCATCGCCACCACGGCCCCCCTCTCCACCACCCAGCCCGTGATCCGCTGGACCGAAGCGGGTGAAGAGAAAACAGCGCTTTGGCGCTCAGAACGCGGCGCACCGCCACCTAAAAAAGTCGTGTTGGCCGACGACACCACCACCGCCGACACCGCTTATCGCCTGACCTGCGAAGGCACCGCCCTGCTCTGGCGCGGCGATTTTCAAAACGCCAAACAATTGCTGCAAGCGCTGGCGCGGCGCGCCGACAACGTGCCTACCCGCAAACGCAAAAAAGCGGCCGAAGTGGTGCCCGTGTCAGAGGCTTTTCACAAGCACCGTCTGGCCCAGTCGCAACGCGCCCGCATGCTCGGCATGGTGCTGATCCCGTTCAACGCCGACTACAGTATTCCCCTGCGCCGCGCGCCCGATGCAAAAGTCGCCATCGCTGATGCTTGGGGTGCAGTGAATGAAGCAGCGGGCAACTCAGTGGCTTCCCTGCGCGAGTTGCTGGGAATCACCAGCGCCCACGAATGGCGCCGTGTTGGCGTCGAGATTGAAGCGCTGGGCGAAGGCCCTAACAACCGTATTCACCCGCATTACGGCGTTTTCTCGCCGGTGCGGGGCGAATACATCCACCTCGTGGCTACGGTTCACTTGCCCAAGAAACTGGCAGGCCAGGCCACACTGGTGGCCTTTGACATTGGCACCGGTACCGGTGTCCTGTCAGCCGTGCTGGTGCGTCGAGGTGTTGACCAGATCGTGGCCACGGACATGGATCAGCGGGCGCTTGCCTGCGCACGTGACAACCTCGCAAAACTGGGCTATGGCAAGCAGGTGCAAGTCGTCAAGGCCGATCTTTTTCCTGAAGGCCGTGCATCGCTCATCGTGTGCAACCCGCCGTGGATTCCAGCGCGCCCCAGCTCACCGTTGGAGCACTCGGTGTACGACGAAGGTGGCCGCATGCTGGCAGGCTTTCTGAAAGGTTTAACTGCCCATCTCGCACCCAAAGGTGAAGGTTGGCTGATCTTGTCCAACCTGGCAGAACACCTGGGCTTGCGCACCCGCGAAGAACTGCTGGCCGCATTTGAGAGCAACGGCCTCAAGGTGGTGAGCCGCATCGACGCCAAGCCGCAACACGCCAAAGTGGCCGACACCAGCGACGCCCTGCACGATGCCCGCGCGCGGGAAGTAACCTCACTGTGGCGCTTGGCGGCGATCGCTTAAGTGTCCTTCGGGCAATAGCCTGCCCGAAGCATGGGTGCTTGAATCAAGCGAGAATTCGCGGCTTCTCCATCGAAAGTACCCATGACCTCCGCAATTTATACCGCCTCCATTCCCGTTTTCAAACAAATGCTGGGAGGCTTGAAAGTAGTGCTGAGCAAAGCCGAAGCGCACGCCGCCGATAAAAAGATCGACCCCAATGCGCTGCTGCAAGCCCGCTTGTTCCCAGACATGTTCCCGCTATTGCGCCAAGTGCAAGTCGCTTCTGACTTTGCCAAGAGTGTTTCAGCACGACTGGCGGGTGTCGAAGTGCCCAAAATGGCCGACACCGAGGTAACCTTTGCCGACCTTCAAGTGCGAATTGATGCTGTGCTGGCATTCTTGACGGGTCTGGACCCCGCCCAATTCGAGGAAGCGGCCACGCGTGAAATAGTCACTCAGGCAGGCACCCCGAAGGAAAAGCGTTTTACTGGTCAGTCTTATCTTTTCAATTACGGCTTGCCGCACTTCTTTTTCCACACCACCACGGCTTACGCCATCCTGCGTCACAACGGTGTTGAAGTCGGCAAAAAGGATTACATCGGTTCTTATTGAGCCTAAGCAAATTTTTTCTACTTGTTTTGATCAGTCGCTGGGGCAAAATATGCCCCCATGGAACGACTTCGAATTGACAAATGGCTGTGGGCCGCACGCTTTTACAAGACACGTTCTCTTGCGACCGAAGAGATCGTTAAAGGGCGGGTTCAAGCCAATGGACAAGATGCCAAGCCCTCGCGCGAAGTCAAAATTGGCGATACCGTGGTCATTCGACAAGGCCAGGTTGTGCGAACCATCACGGTTCAAGGCATCAGCCACCAACGGGGCTCGGCCCCTGTAGCGCAACAGTTGTACCTGGAAACACCCGAAAGTATTCGAATTCGGGAACTTGCCACAGAGCATCGACGTCTACACCCTGAGCCAGCTCAGGCCATTGAACATGGGCGCCCCACCAAACGTGACCGGCGCAGCATTGAAAAGGTCTGGGACACCGGCACAGCAGGTGACTCCTACCAACATGCAAATGAATAACGACCTATGAAAAAATTTCAAATCACCGCTTCTGTTTTGCTAGGCTTCATGAGCGCCTTCGGTACAGCGACCGAAGCCATGGCACAAACACCAGCGCCAACCGCCTGTCCGGCCATCCTGCAGCAACAATTCAATAGACTGCAGGATGAGGCGCCACAAAACCTGTGTCAATACGCCGGCAAAGTAACCTTGGTGGTAAATACCGCCAGCTTCTGCGGCTTCACCAGTCAATACGAGGGACTCGAAGCGTTGTATGCCAAATACCAGTCGAAGGGATTAGTGGTACTGGGCTTTCCTTCTAACGATTTTGGCAAGCAGGAACCTGGCTCCAGCAAGGAAATAGCTGACTTTTGCTTCAACACTTATGGCGTCAAGTTTCCGATGTTTTCGAAGTCCGTGGTCTCCGGAACGAACCGCAACCCGCTCTACGCTTCACTGGCCAAAGTCACTGGAAAATCACCCAAATGGAACTTTCACAAGTATCTGATTGACCGCAGCGGCAAGATGATCACAAGTTTCCCTAGCGATGTTGGACCTGACAACCCATCCCTCGTTGCATCTATAGAAAAAGAACTAAGTCAAAAACCCTGATGCTGGCACCCATGCGCGTAGTTAAACCATGAATCAAGCCAAAGTCATCGGTTTTCCCGACCTCATCGATATCGATGACTTCATGGACACCCGACCCATGTCACTGGCTGAAATTCCGCGACAAGCGCGCATTGACCGGCAAATGGAAATCATTGGCGCCCACCATGAACGTATCAGAAAAGCCATTGAAATCTTCTGGGGCCACCGTGACTGCGTTGAATATCTCCAGCAATTGATCCTTAACGGCGGCGATGGCGTTGGCAACGCCCGGATCGGTTTCAAACACCAGGTGCTGGCCGCGCTCATCACTCTGACAGAACTTCACGAAGTTCAACCCCGTTGAAAGCCTCGTTTACTCCACACGGGTGATCTTCGAGGGTTTGAAGCCCAGATCTGCCGCCTTGCCTTTGCGGCCACGCACGGACCGGGCGTTGTTGAGGCTGCGAATCTCCAGCGTTTCGTCGCGTTCCTTGCCGCCACGGCCGATACCTTCAATCTTCACGCTGCGGGTGTAGGCCGCAGCACCGGCCAGCGTGTCTTTGTCTTCCAGATCAATCAACATCAAACCACGACCGCCAGTGGCCATGGTTTTGAGTGCCGTAATCTCGAACGTCAAAATGCGTCCGCCTGTGGAGGCACACGCCACATGCGTGGCAGGCACCAAGGGCACTGGGCCGGCGCTGTTGGCTACAGGCGACGGCTGACACAAAACCTCACCCGTGTTGCAGGTCACAAAGGCTTTGCCGGCCTTGAACTTGGACGTCATGTTTTCCACGCTGGCCATAAAGCCGTAGCCGCCCGAACTGCTCAACAGCAGTGACGCGCTGGCGTTGCCGGCAAAGTAATACGCCACCTGCGTGCCGGCTTCGAGTTCGAGCAGCGAGGTGATGGGCTGACCATCGCCGCGCGCGCCCGGCAACTGGGCCACCGGGACGGAATAGACCCGCCCGTTGTTGCCAAAGACCAGCAGCGTGTCCACCGTGCGGCACTCAAAAGTGCCATACAGGGCATCGCCCGACTTGAAACTGAACTCGGCCGGTGTTGCCGCAGCGCGCTCACTGGCCCAGCCTTTTTGGGCGCGTACCCAACCTTTTTCGCTCACCACCACCGTCACCGGCTCGTCCACCACCTTGATTTCGAGCACGGCTTTTTTCTCGGCCTGAATCAGTGTGCGACGCGGGTCGGCAAAGGTTTTGGCGTCGGCTTCAATCTCCTTGATCATCAAGCGGCGCAGCGTGGCCGGGTTGGCCAGAATATCTTCCAGTCCTTTCTGCTCGTGGCGCAGTCCTGCCAGTTCCTGCTCAATCTTGATCACTTCCAGCCGGGCCAACTGGCGCAGCCGGATTTCCAGAATGTCTTCGGCCTGACGCTCCGACAGGTTAAAGCGCGCCATCAACGCCACTTTGGGGTCATCGGACTGGCGAATGATGGCAATCACTTCGTCAATATTGAGCAGCACCAGCTGCCGCCCTTCCAGAATGTGGATGCGGTCCAGCACCTTGGTGAGCCGGTGTTTGGAGCGGCGCTCGACCGTGATCTGGCGAAACTCAATCCACTCCGTCAGCATCTGCCGCAAGGACTTTTGCGTCGGTCGTCCATCCAGCCCCACCATTGTCAGGTTGATCGGCGACGTGGTCTCCAGGCTGGTGTGGGCCAGCAGCGTGGTGATGAGTTCCTGCTGCTGAATGCGGCTGGTTTTGGGTTCGCACACCAGACGCACGGCAGCGTCTTTGCTGGACTCGTCGCGCACCACATCCAGCACCGAGAGCACGGTGGCCTTGAGCTGGGATTGCTCCAGCGACAGGGCCTTTTTACCGGTTTTGACCTTGGGATTGGTCAGTTCTTCAATTTCTTCGAGCACGCGCTGGGTGCTGACGCCGGGCGGCAACTCGGTCACCACCAGTTGCCACTGGCCGCGCGCCAGTTCTTCAATCTTCCAGCGGGCGCGCACTTTGAGCGAGCCGCGCCCGGTGCGGTAGGTCTCGGCAATTTCGCCTGCGGTGCTGGTGATTTGCCCGCCACCCGGATAGTCAGGGCCGGGAATCAGGGCCAACAATTCATCGTGCGTGAGCTTGGGGTTTTTGATCAGCGACACGCAGGCATCGGCGATCTCGCGCAAATTGTGGCTGGGGATTTCGGTCGCCAAGCCTACGGCAATGCCGCTGGCGCCATTGAGCAAGGCAAACGGCAAACGGGCCGGCAACTGGCAGGGTTCTTCAGTGGAGCCATCGTAGTTGGGCGTGAAATTGACCGTGCCTTCGTCAATTTCATCGAGCAGCAAGCTGGTGATTTTGGCCAGTCGCGCCTCGGTGTACCGCATGGCCGCAGCGCCGTCGCCATCGCGCGAGCCAAAGTTGCCCTGACCGTCGACCAGCGGGTAGCGCAAGGAAAAGTCCTGCGCCATGCGCACTGCGGCGTCATACACCGACGAATCGCCATGCGGGTGAAAGCGGCCCAACACATCGCCCACCACGCGGGCGCACTTGACCGGCTTGGCGCCGCTGTTGCCATTGGCACCGCCAAAACCCAGGCCCATGCGCGACATGGAGTACAAAATGCGCCGCTGAACGGGCTTTTGGCCGTCGCACACATCGGGAAGTGCTCGGCCCTTGACCACGCTCAAGGCGTATTCAAGGTAGGCGCGTTGGGCGTAAGTCGCCAAGCTGGGTGAGTCGCCACCATCATCAGACGGCGGACTCTGGGGTATATCGAGTGTGGTGGAGTCGTTCATAACAACGGATCAGTCTCGGTAATGCAATTCAATGGGAAATGCGAAAAAACAATTTTATGCGTTATTAACTATAAAAATAATAGCTACTTACGCATATAGGACGGGGGCTAGAGGCCAATTAAGCTTAAATTAAAGGCGTGAATGGCGGATCGACATCAGACGTCAAGCTCGACCGCATCGCCGTGCAGTTCCATCAACTCACGGCGCGCAGCCGCCTCGCCTTTGCCCATCAGTTTGGTCATCAGCACCTCGGTTTGGCCGAAGTCGGTGCTGCCCAGCGTGATGGGCAGCAGGCGCCGGGTATCGGGGTTGAGCGTGGTGTCCCACAACTGCACCGCGTTCATCTCGCCCAGGCCTTTGAAACGGCTGATGCTCCAGGCCGTTTCGCGCACGCCTTCTTTGCGCAGCTTGTCCAGAATGGCGTTTAGCTCACCTTCGTCCAGCGCGTAGGCTTTGGAGGCAGGCTTTTTGCCACGCGCCGGGGCATCGACCCGGTACAAGGGCGGCCGCGCCACATAGACATGGCCGGTTTCAATCAATTTGGGGAAATGCCTGAAAAACAGGGTGAGCAGCAGCACCTGAATGTGCGAACCATCCACATCTGCGTCCGACAAAATGCAAACCTTGCCGTAGCGCAGACCGCTCAGGTCGGGCGAGTCGTTGGGGCCGTGCGGGTCGACGCCAATCGCGACCGAAATATCGTGAATTTCGGTGTTGCCAAACAGCCGGTCGCGCTCAACCTCCCAAGTGTTGAGCACCTTGCCCCGCAGCGGCAAAATGGCCTGACTTTCCTTGTCGCGGCCCATTTTGGCGCTGCCACCCGCTGAGTCGCCCTCGACCAGAAACACCTCGTTATGCGCCAGATCGCGGCTCTCACAATCGGTCAACTTGCCGGGCAGCACCGCCACGCCGGAGCCCTTGCGTTTCTCGACTTTCTGGCCCGCTTTCTGGCGCGTTTGCGCGGCCTTGATCGCCAGCTCAGCCAGCTTTTTGCCGTATTCCACGTGCTGGTTCAGCCACAGCTCCAGGTTGGGTCGCACAAAGCTCGACACCAACCGCACCGCATCGCGCGAATTCAAGCGCTCCTTGATTTGGCCCTGAAACTGCGGGTCAAGCACCTTGGCCGACAGCACATAACTGGCACGGGCAAACACGTCTTCGGGCAACAACTTGACGCCTTTTGGCAACAAGGAATGCAGTTCAATAAAGCTTTTAACGGCGGTAAACAAGCCATCGCGCAAGCCACTTTCGTGGGTGCCGCCAGCGCTGGTGGGAATCAGGTTGACATAACTTTCACGCACCGGTTGGCCGTCTTCGGTAAAGGCCACGCACCAGGAAGCGCCCTCGCCTTCTGCAAAACTATCGTTGTTAGCATCGGCAAAACCTTCGCCTTCCAACACGGGAATCACCAACTCGCCGTTGAGCGTTTGCGTCAAATAGTCGCGCAAACCGCCCTTAAACACCCACACCTGGGTTTCTTTTGTTTTTTCGTTGACCAGCGTCACGGTGACGCCTGGCATCAGCACCGCCTTGCTGCGCAGCAGGTGGGCCAGCTGCACCATCGGCAGCGCCACCGTTTCAAAGTACTTGGGATCCGGCCAAACGCGCACCGTGGTGCCGGATTTGCGGTCGCCCTCGCCCGCCTTGCGCACCACCAGGGGCTCGATCACATCGCCGCCGGAGAACACCAGTCGCGCCACCATGCCTTCGCGGTAGGTGGTGGCTTCCAGCCGTGTCGACAAGGCATTGGTGACGCTGACGCCGACCCCATGCAGCCCGCCCGAAAAACTGTAAGCGCCGCCCTTGCCCTTGTCAAACTTGCCGCCAGCGTGGAGCTGGGTAAAAACCAGCTCGATGACGGGCGCGTTTTCTTCGGGGTGCATGCCAAACGGGATGCCGCGGCCATCGTCTTCAATCGTGACCGAGCCATCGACGTGCAGCAGCACCTTGATCTTTTTACCGTGCCCGGCCAGCGCCTCATCGGCCGCGTTGTCCAGCACTTCCTGGATGACGTGCAGCGTGTTGTCGGTGCGGGTGTACATGCCCGGGCGCTGCTTGACGGGCTCCAGCCCTTTGAGCACGCGGATGGAGGATTCTGAATATTCGGGGGTGGGTTTGACGGCCATAGCGGCGGATTGTAGCCTCGCATCGCCTCTAAAACTGTATACAACCACAGCAATAAAGAGCCCGTGAATTTAGCCGCACTCCTGCGCAATAGCGACAGATTGGCTACATTTGCGGGATGTCAATTTCTACTAAAAAACTTTCAATGGTACAGGTGCTCGTTTGCGGCGCCACCATCGTCACGCTCTCCATGGGCATTCGCCACGGTTTTGGGCTGTGGTTACAACCCATCACCCAAAGCCAGGGCTGGACGCGTGAAACCTTTGCCTTTGCCATTGCCTTGCAAAATTTGGTGTGGGGCGTTTCCGGTATTTTTGCCGGCATGCTGGCGGACCGATTTGGCGCTTTCAGGGTGGTGGCAGCGGGTGCGGTTTTATACGCGCTCGGCTTGGTGGGCATGGCCAACGCCAGCACACCCCTGATGTTCACGGTGACCGCCGGTGTGTTGATTGGTATGGCGCAAGCGGGCACCACCTATGCCGTTATTTATGGCGTGATCGGGCGCAACGTGAGCGCCGAAAAACGCTCTTGGGCAATGGGCGTTGCCGCTGCGGCAGGCTCGTTTGGCCAGTTTTTGATGGTGCCCACCGAGGGGTTTTTGATCAGCAGCATGGGCTGGCAAGGCGCCTTGATGATGCTAGGTGTCGCCTCCCTGATGATTGTGCCGCTGGCCTGGGGGCTGCGCGAGCCGGGTTTGGCCGCCAGCCATGCCGTGCAACGTGAGCAGACCATTCTTCAAGCGTTTACCGAAGCCTTCAAGTACCCGAGTTTTCAGCTTTTGATGGCGGGCTATTTTGTGTGTGGATTTCAGGTGGTGTTTATCGGCGTGCACATGCCCAGCTATTTAAAAGACAAGGGACTCTCGCCCCAAGTGGCCAGTTACGCGCTGGCGTTGATTGGCTTGTTCAATGTCTTTGGAACCTATGCCGCCGGCGTATTGGGGCAAAAACTGCAAAAAAAGAACATCCTGGCCTTTATCTATCTATCGAGAGCCATCGCCATCTCGGTGTTTTTACTGGTACCCCTGTCGCCCATGAGCGTCTATATTTTTTCAAGCGTCATGGGTTTGCTGTGGCTGTCAACAGTGCCTCCGACCAACGCCACGGTGGCTCAAATTTTTGGCGTGGCACATTTATCCATGCTTAGCGGTTTTGTATTTTTCAGCCACCAAATTGGCTCTTTCATGGGCGTGTGGCTCGGCGGCTATCTGTATGACCGTACCGGCAGCTACAACATCGTCTGGTACATCGCCATCGCGCTGGGCGTTCTTGCAGCGCTGGTCAACCTGCCCATTAAAGAAGCATCCATCGTTCGATCGACTGCCCCACAAGGAGCATGAACGCATGAAAAAAAGCAATAAATTTTTGCTTTACGCCGCGTCGCTGGCCCTGCTCCTGGTCGTATTTTCTTTGTATACCCGACCTGATTTTTTATTGACCCTGGCAAACCAGGTATGGGGATGTTTCTGAAAAATCTACCGACTGTTGACACCAATTCGTCACCCGTGGCGCATGGCATGGGCCCCGCCTCCCCCTGGGTAGCAAGGTGGTCACATCTGGTCCCGCCTCTGGGATCGGTATTGGACATCGCTTGCGGACATGGCCGCCACATGAAGTGGTTTTCTAAAAAAGGCCACCCGGTGTTTGGCATTGACCGCTCTGCCGAGGCTGTTCAGGCGGCAGCAACTTTTGGTGAAACGCTTTTAGCAGACATTGAAAATGACCCGTGGCCGCTGGTTGATGAAGGCAAAACGCGTCAATTTTCAGCCGTGATCGTCACGAATTATTTGTGGAGGCCATTGTTTCCGGTCATTTCCCAAAGCCTTGCGCCTGGCGGCTTGCTGATCTATGAAACTTTTGCCCAAGGAAACGAGTCCGTCGGCAAGCCGTCTCGGCCGGATTTTCTGCTGCGCCCGGCAGAATTGCTGCACGCATTTGATCATTTGCACGTGGTTGCTTTTGAAGAAGGTTTTCTTGATAACCCGCCTCGTTTTGTGCAGCGAATCACCGCTTTGCGCCCCTCTTTACAGGCTGACAGTCAGCTGGCACCGGCGCGATACGTGCTCTAGTTAGAATGCTCTTTTACAGTTAACCACCCCCTCGGACATGACACCATCAACCGGCCAAATCACGGGCAGCATCGTCGCCCTTGTCACTCCCATGTTTGACGACGGTAGCGTCGACTACCCCACACTGCGCAAACTGATCGACTGGCACATTGTCGAAGGCACTGACTGCATTGGCGTTGTGGGCACCACAGGTGAGTCACCCACCGTCAGTGTTGAAGAGCATTGCGAAATTATCCGCGTCTCCGTCGAACAGGCTGCAGGACGCGTTCCCATCATGGCTGGCTGCGGTGCAAACTGCACGGCAGAAGCAATTGAACTCACGAAATTCGCAAAAGCAGTGGGCGCAGATTGCCAGTTGCAGGTCGTGCCCTACTACAACAAACCGACTCAGGAAGGGCAGTACCTGCACTTCAAGGCGATTGCTGAAGCGGTTGACCTGCCCATGGTTTTGTACAACGTCCCCGGTCGATCGGTGGCAGACATGCTGCACGACACCGTGATGCGTCTGGCACAAATCCCGGGCATTGTGGGCATCAAGGAAGCCACCGGCAATATTGACCGTGCGCAATGGCTCATCCGTGAAGCACCCAAAGGGTTTTCCATTTATTCGGGCGACGACCCTACCGCCGTGGCATTAATGCTATGCGGTGGACACGGCAATATCAGCGTGTCAGCCAATCTGGCCCCGCGCCTGATGCACGAACTTTGCGTGGCGGCGATGGCCGGCGACACCCGCAAGGCCATGGAAATCCAGTTCAAGTTACTGCCTTTGCATAAAAATTTATTTGTCGAAGCCAACCCGATTCCCGTGAAATGGGCGATGGCCAAAATGAACCTGTGTAGTGGCACCATGCGCTTGCCCATGACACCGCTGACACAGGCCAATGAGTCTGTGGTTGAAGGCGCGTTGCGCGCTACTGGCCTGATCTGATTGCTCTGAGCTGACCGTACCTATTACCCAAAGGGATATTTGTGAATCATTCTTCCAAACTTGCGCTGCTGAGCCTTTCTGTGACGCTTGCAGCGTGTTCTGCTCTTGAAAGCGACAAGATCGACTACAAAAGTGCCACCAAAGCAGCCACAACCTCACTTGAGGTGCCCCCTGATTTGACCCAACTCTCCCGCGACACCCGTTATGCCGTCCCTGGTGGCGCCGTGACGGCCTCCAGTTTCCAGATGGGCCAAGCCGCCAACCCTGTTGCTGCCACTTCAGTAACAGCCGTTACCGCTCTTGGTGATGTACGTATCGAACGTGCTGGTACGCAACGTTGGTTGGTGGTTAATCGCCCCGCCGACAAACTGTGGGAGCCCGTGCGCGACTTTTGGCAAGAGAGTGGTTTTCTGCTGGCCATGGACCAAGCCAACCTGGGCATCATGGAAACTGACTGGGCGGAAAACCGGGCAAAAATTCCGCAAGACTTTATTCGCAACACACTGGGTAAAGTCCTTGATTCGCTTTACTCTTCAGGTGAACGCGACAAGTTTCGCACACGCCTTGAGCGCAATGCAAACGGTGGAACTGATATTTTCATAAGCCACCGCGGCATGATCGAGGTTTACAACAGCGCCCAAAAAGACACGACCATGTGGCAACCCCGTGCTGCCGACCCAGAACTCGAAGCTGAGTTTTTGCGCAAACTCATGGTCAAACTCGGTGTTTCACAAGAACAATCCAAAGTTCTCATTGCAGCAGGCGCCACAAAAAGCAGCTCTCAGGTCACGGTGGTTAATGGTCAACCCGTGGTTCAAATTGATGACGACTTTGACCGCGCATGGCGACGTGTCGGTTTGACACTGGATCGCACCGGGTTTACCGTTGAAGATCGGGATCGCACCAAAGGCATTTACTTTGTCCGCTACGTCGAACCTTCTGCTGACAAGTCAGAGCCTGGCTTTTTTGGAAAACTTTTTAGCGCTTCAAAAACAGACGCAGCTCCGACGAAATACCGCGTTTCTGTAGTTAGCCAAAGTGGCAAAAGCACTGTGTCAGTTCAAACCGCAAGTGGTACGCCAGACTCTTCTGCAAACGCCCAACGCATCGTCAAGCTTATTGCAGACGACATCAAATAAGCGTTTTAAAAGTTTGGTTTAGCAACTCGATCAGTGTCACGCTGACTGAGTTGCTCATCACAAACAATTGGGATCTTCTTTAGTCCAGACGAAAAAAAGCCACCTTGCGGTGGCTTTTTCAACAATAAAGTTGAGTAAGCGAAAGCTTACTTCTTCACTGCAGCGGTAGCAGCTTCAGCGGCCTTCTTGGCAGCATCACCAGCAGCGTCAGCGGCGCCAGCAACAGCAGAAGCTGCGCCAGTAACAGCGGAAGCAGCGCCAGCAGCAGCGGAAGCAGCAGCTTCAGCAACTGGAGCAACTGCAGCAGCAGGAGCAGCGACAGGTGCAGGAGCTTCTTCTTTTTTACCACAAGCAGCGAGGGCAGCAGCAGCAATAACGGCAGCAAGAATGATGTTTTTGTTCATTTGAAAATTACCTAATAAGTTAGAAAAACAATTTCCGGAAATTGTCAGAGCAGTGAATCTGCTAGGACCAGGCAAAAGTGACTCGAGCTCTTTACACCTAGCCTAAAATTATAATGTATTTTCAAGTCACATCTTTTGCAGTTCTGCTACAGGCCCAAAGTTGACGCAGGAAATCCAGGTGAACTATTTCGGATTTTCTCATCCAGTAGCTCCTTGAGTTGAACTCCTCGCTCGCGGTCTTCACCAAATACACCAGTGCTCCGTTGTGAATCCACCCGGTGCATAAACCAGTCTCTTGACCAAATAGCACTCGGAAAATCAAGCACGTTGGCAACCTTGCATACCCGACACTCAATAATATGGCCCCAGGTTTTTCGCCACGACACATAACGGGCGTGGTTTCGTATGACCTCGTCATATTGGGTGGCCAGCATGACCAGGCGCCGACCGGACGCCGACCATGACTGCAAGGACTCAACCACCGCGCGTTCACGCAAGGGCCAATCCGCAAAAGTTGCATCACTCAGAATGATTTCGCGCCAACCGTCATGCGCAGCTTGAGCTAAGGCATTGCGCACCCATTGCTCAAATGCCTCACGCCCCACAAATCGACCACTGCGCGTAGGTTCAGTTTTAGAGTCCATGCAACCACCCCGCCTCGGCCCAGCCTTCAATTAAAGTGCGCGCTTCGGAGCTGATTCGATCTACATCCTGACGACTGAGACTACGCTCATCGGACAAGCGCCGCATCAACGTGGCGTCGCTTCCAGACGCCCTGAAACTCTCTCCATTGATAAAAATGTGTTTCGCGTCGAACATCATTTTGGTACGCCGATCAAGTCGAACAACACCGCCTGATGATGCTGCATCAAACTCAGCGGTTTCAAACCAGACATTGGCTTTGGGCTCGGTCAAATACTCACCCAAGGATTGCGCCAAGGCATCAGGGTCTTTCAGTGCGTCTTCCAAAGCATCGCGCGCAAACGCCAGCATTTGCGGTGGAATTTCTCCGGGTTGGCTTACCGCTGCCTGATTGGGATCCCGGTAAACCGCACATCCGACGGCATCTTCAGCCTGCTCCGCCAGACGCTGCAACAGTTCACGCGCCAACTCGCCCCGACTGGGTGACCTGAAACCAATGGAATAGGTCATGCATTCACCAATGGCAATTCCGTCGTGAGCGTGCAAAAGCGGTAAATACAACATATCCCCTGGCTCCAGCACAAACTCCTCCTCAGGTTCAAAGTTAGCCAGAATCTTCAAGGGGACATCGGGCTGCAAGGTCAGGTCTTTTTGATGCCCTATCCGCCAACGCCTTTGACCCTGCGCCTGCAATAAAAACACGTCGTAGCTGTCGAAATGAGGGCCAACGCCACCGCCATCGGTGGCAAAGCTGATCATCAAATCATCGAGTCGCGCATCGGGCACAAAACGAAATTGATTCATCAAGTCGTGAACGCTGTCGTTTTGAAGATCTACGCCTTGCACCAGCACCGTCCAACCCGGACGTTTCAGCGCAGGCAATTCACGTCGTTCGAACGGCCCTTGCTTGAACTGCCAAGGCGGTGTCTCTCCGGGTTTTTGAATAACGAGGCGCGCTTGAGAATCTTCGCTGGCGGCCAGTTCAAACAGTTCACCTCGATCCAAGAGCGGTTTGAAGTTGTGAATAGCCTGTCGCACCAGCAATGGCTTTTTTTGCCAGTGGTTCTTCATGAATTCGTCAGGGCTTAGGCCGCCCAACAATGGCAAGACTTGATTTACATCCATTTGGATCTCCGGTCAATTTTCAAACTGCGACAATTCTCCTATGAAAATCAATGAACAATGTGTGGTCGCTCTGACCTGGACGCTGGCAGATACGCTTGGCGAGGAACTAGACGTGCTCGACGAACCCGTTGAATTTTTGGTCGGTGGCGATGACTTGCTGCAAGTCATCGAAGAAGCGCTTCTGGGCCTTGCGGTCGGTGCAAAACTGGACCTGCAAATCGAACCCGAAGAGGGCTTTGGAGACTTCGATGACCTTTTGCTTTTTCTGGAGCAGCGCGAACTTTTTCCAGAAGAACTGGAAGTAGGCATGACGTTTGAAGGGAGCGCACTACCTGCTGGCTGCAATCCGGACGCACCCAAAGATGCTTTTTACACCGTCAGTGAAATCTATCCAGATCATGTCGTACTTGACGCCAACCATCCGCTGGCAGGCATTGCATTGCGACTGAGCCTGACGGTTGAAGCCATTCGCGAGGCCACCCTGGAGGAGATAGGTCGCGGCTCTGCTGGAACCGGGTTTTTCAAGATTCAAGCCCTGCACGACTCAGCACCTGGCAACGACACCCTGCATTAACACCCGGCAATTTATGGGTGGCAGAGCTTGTTTGTTTCGATAGGCTGCGATCTATCGCGAGAGGATCAGGATTTACCCGTTGAACCGTAGCCGCCCTCCCCGCGCTCGCTTAACGGAAATTCAGTAACCACATTGAACTGGGCCTGCACCACGGGCACGATGACTAGTTGCGCAATGCGCTCCATCGGCTCAATGGTGAAAGCCACATCGCTGCGGTTCCAGGCGCTCACCATGAGTTGCCCCTGGTAATCGCTGTCAATCAACCCGACTAAATTCCCTAAAACGATGCCGTGCTTATGGCCCAAACCGGAGCGTGGAAGGATGATTGCCGCAAAATTCGGATTAGCAAGATAAATGGCAATGCCGGTGGGCACCAGTTGCCAGGCATTGGGTTGCAAAGTCAACGGCTCACTCAGGCAAGCCCGCAAATCGAGTCCGGCACTACCCGGAGTGGCGTAAGCGGGCAACTGCTCGGCCATGCGGGAGTCGATAATTTTGACGTCAATTTTCATCATGCTTGGCCTCTGGCCCCTATTCTGTTTGCAATCTCTGCTATTAATTTTCGCCCCAGCGCCAGCTTGGAGTCGCGTGCCAGGTCTTTGACACCGAACGCATCGACCAGCAACAGCGCGTTGTCATCTTGTCCAAATGTGGCCGGGCCGATGTTACCCACCAGCAACGGCACCCCTTTGCGCAGACGCTTGGCCTGTGCGTTGGCCAACAGGTCCTGACTTTCGGCGGCAAAACCGACGCAATACAGTTCTCCAGACTTGCCGCGCGGCGACTGCGCCAGGGTGGCCAGAATGTCCGGATTTTCAACAAAAGTTAACCGAGGCACTTCGCCCGAATTATCTTTCTTGATTTTTTGATCTGCAGCATTGTCTGGACGCCAATCGGCAACGGCGGCAGTTGCTATAAAAACAGAAGCTATCTGCGCACAGCCCACGGTGGCTTCAAGCATATTTGATGCTGATTTAACGTCAATCCGCTTAACGCCTCTCGGCGTCGGCAAGTGCACTGGTCCCGCTACCAGCGTCACCTCTGCACCCGCCTCCCGCGCGGCCCGGGCAATGGAAAAGCCCATTTTTCCACTCGACAGGTTGGTGATACCCCGCACCGGATCAATCGCCTCATAAGTGGGTCCGGCAGTCACCAGTACATGCTGACCCAACAATGTTTTAGGCTGAAAAAAGGCAATCACATCGTCCAGCAACTCCTGCGCCTCCAACATTCGTCCATCACCCGTTTCGCCGCAGGCCTGATCGCCACAACCCACGTCAAGCACTGTGGCACCATCTGATTTCAACTGCGCCACATTGCGTACTGTGGCGGGATGAGCCCACATTTCACGGTTCATGGCGGGCGCAATCAGCAAGGGAACCTTGCCGATTGGACGCGCCAGACACATCAAACTCAAAAGATCATCAGCGCGACCGTGCAACAGTTTGGCCATGAAATCGGCACTGCAAGGGGTAATCAAAATGGCATCGGCCTCACGACTCAGGTTGATGTGCGGCATGTTGTTAGCCTCACGCGCATCCCACTGTGAGTCATAAACAGGTCGGTTGCTCAAGGCCTGCATCGTCACCGGCGTGATGAATTGTTCGGCCGCAGCCGTCATCACGACCTGTACCGTGGAGCCTTCTTTGACAAGTGCCCGACACAATTCAGCCGCCTTATAACAGGCAATGCCACCAGTGAGCCCCAAAACAATATGTTTACCAGCAAGATCATTCATGGCCCGAAATGTATCAGACCAGATGCAGCAAACAGGCACTTATAATCTCGGTTTCCACCTCCCCGAGCTTGCAGCTCCCTCTGACATGACCAAATTTGTCTTCGTCACCGGCGGTGTGGTGTCTTCCCTTGGCAAGGGAATCGCCTCAGCCTCCTTAGCAGCGATCCTGGAGTCGCGAGGCCTCAAAGTCACTCTTATCAAGCTTGACCCGTACCTCAATGTCGACCCCGGCACCATGTCTCCCATGCAGCACGGCGAAGTTTTCGTCACTGAAGACGGCGCTGAAACCGATCTAGATCTTGGCCACTATGAGCGTTTCGTGGAAACACGGATGCGCAAAGCCAACAACTTCACCACCGGTCAAATTTACAAAAGCGTGCTTGAAAAAGAACGCCGTGGCGACTACCTGGGCAAAACGGTTCAGGTGATTCCCCATGTGACCAACGAAATTCAAGACTTCATCAAACGAGGCGCCCGTTTTGGTGCGCCTGATGCAGTGGATGTTGCGATAGTTGAAATTGGCGGCACGGTGGGCGACATTGAATCGCTGCCATTTCTAGAAGCGGTGCGCCAGATGAGCCTCAAGCTCGGCCCCAACAACACGGCTTTTGTTCATCTGAGCTATGTGCCCTGGATCGCCGCAGCCGGCGAACTCAAAACCAAGCCGACCCAGCACACCGCTAAGCAGTTGCGCGAAATTGGCATTCAGGCCGACGCCTTGATCTGCCGTGCCGACCGTCCAATTCCAGACGAAGAACGGCAAAAAATCTCGATGTTCTCCAACGTGCCCGATTGGGGCGTGATCTCCATGTGGGACGTCGACACCATTTACAAAGTGCCGCGCATGCTGCACGAGCAAGGTCTTGATGGCCTGATTTGCGACAAACTGCGACTCAACACGCACCCCGCCAACCTGAAGCGGTGGGACGATCTGGTTTATGAGACTGCGCACCCCAAAGGTGAAGTCAACATTGCCATGGTCGGCAAGTATGTCGACCTGAGTGACAGCTACAAATCGCTCAACGAAGCGCTGCGCCACGCCGGCATGAAAAACCATGTGCGGGTCAAGATTGATTACATCGATTCCGAAACCATCACGCCCGACAACGCATCCCAACTCGCCAAGTTTGACGCTGTTTTGGTGCCCGGCGGCTTTGGTATTCGCGGCGTTGAAGGCAAAATTTGCGCTGCGCAGTTTGCCCGCGAGAGCAAAGTTCCGTACTTGGGCATTTGCCTGGGTATGCAGGTGGCCACCATCGAGTTTGCACGCCATGTTGCCGGTCTGAAAGACGCCAACAGTACCGAGTTTGACCCGACAGGCCCGAACCCGGTGATCGCCCTGATCGCCGAATGGAAAGACGCTGACGGCACCATTAAAACGCGCAACAAAAACTCCGACATGGGCGGCACCATGCGCTTGGGTGCCCAGAGTTCTGATGTCGTCAAGGGCAGCTTGGCGCACGAAATTTACGGCGACGTCGTCACCGAGCGCCACCGTCACCGCTATGAAGCGAACGTGAACTACCTCGACACCCTGCGCGAGGCCGGTCTGGTCATTTCTGCGTTGACCCAACGTGAACATTTGACAGAAATTGTGGAGTTGCCACAAAACGTGCATCCCTGGTTCATGGGCGTGCAGTTTCACCCTGAGTTCAAGTCAACACCCTGGGATGGTCATCCACTGTTCAACGCCTTTGTCAAGGCGGCACTTGACCACCAGACTGCCGGCAAAACATTGAAAGCAACTGCCTGATGAAGTTATGTGGATTTGACATCGGCTTGCAACACCGATTTTTTCTCATCGCTG
>Ga0208248_1000096_pt1 | contig 32953 bp, 19 predicted proteins | sample CryBogmetaGMA5M_FD_184545 | JGI IMG/M metagenome (GOLD analysis project Ga0208248, IMG submission 184545) | Freshwater microbial communities from Crystal Bog, Wisconsin, USA - MA5M (SPAdes) | ecosystem: Environmental > Aquatic > Freshwater > Lake | place: Crystal Bog, Wisconsin, USA | collected...
ACGCACATCGCCAGCGCCATGCCGATGAAATCCTTCCAGTTGGCATACTCGGAATCGTTGAACCGGCCCAATTTCGGCTGGGATCGCCAGGCGAGCGAATTCCAGTCCTTGAATGTCACGGTCTCGGGCACTTCAGTCTTGAGCGCCGGGTCCTTCGCCAGCGCCGCAGTCAGCTGCGCCCGCTCCGCCTCGATCACCTTCAACTCGGCCACCGCGACGGTTCTGGCCTGGAGCTTGTCCAGTTCCTCCAGCTTCCGCTCCGTGGTCAGGGACTGGTGCGTCATGGACGCCTCCAGGGACTTGGAGTCGTACTGTGCCACGCAGATGAAACCGATCACGAACGAGACGCTGATCAGCAGGATGTTCTGAATGAACTCCGTGACCACGACGCCGCGGAACCCGCCGCAGATCACATACAGCCCGGTGGCGCCGATCAGGATCATCGCGACAAGATGCCCGTTGTGGAACCCGAAGGTGACCGCGAACTTGTGCAGCATGACGTAGGACATGCACAGCGTCATCACGCTGAACGTGCAGATCAGAATGGCGAACCCGATGCGCGCCGCCTTGGCGCCGGTGTCGTTGCCGAAGCGGACCGTATTGAGGTCCGCCGCCGTCATCGCCCCGGTACGGCGGATCCAGATCGCCATGAACGCCATCAACACGATCTCGGCCGGCATCCACCAGACCAGCGTGGTCCACCAGGAAAACATCCCGAGCACCATCAGCATGGAGATGTTCCAGACCGTCCCATCGACCGAATAATTCGAGGCCGAACCCGAGGCGGCCAGCATCCACCACTTCTGCTTGTTTTCAGCCAGGAAGTAGGACCGCAACCCGCCGTGGGCAGACCGCCGGGTGAACCAGAATCCCGCCATCATGATCACGACGAAATAAACGGATAATATAACGATATCCAAAGTTTGCAGATGCATGTAGCCCGTCTCCTATTTAGTTGGGGTCAGTTCAATCGTGAGGTCCTACAAACGGCAGGAATGATGCCCCAACAGTCCCTGAACCGCAAGAATGAAGGTGGCGCTGAAGGGATTACCCCAATCCGCCCCCTCCCGCACGAACAGGGCATTAGAGGGGCTTGCTCGTGATCAGGCCGATACCACGCCCCTTGATCCCAACGGCACAGTAGTAAAGGTAGAATGTGTTGTTGGCGGGATTGCAGACTAAAGAGATTTTATGGGCGTATTGCTTGTCCAACCCGCCGGGATGGCCGCCCGCCTTGTAGAGCGGTTCCGGGTGTGCCGTCCAGTGCCGCAGGTCGCGTGAGAAGGCGGCCATGATATGCGCACCGCCATGACCCACGCCGAAGTAGAACATCACCCAGTGGTCGCCGTCGCGGAACACCTTGCCGTCGGCGCAGAACTTCTCATCGTAGCCAGCCGGGCGAACTTGAACAACAGGGCTCCCCCTGTACCGCTGCCAGCTCATCAGGTCCTTCGATGTGGCGAGCCCCATCTGCTCAATCCAATCCGGCATGTGTTTCGCGTTGTAGAAATTATAGAACTCGCCCTCGCACTCAACCAGCCAGGGCTGATAGATACAGTGCTTCTCCCATTCGCCAACCTCGGGTTCATGAACCGACAGGATGTATCGCTCCTGTGCCCGCTTCCAGGTCAACCCGTCATCACTGTTTGCCACTCCCTCGTAACCGGGATCGACCTCATAACCGCCCTGCTTGGCGTAGCACCCATAGAGCGTCCAGTACATTCCGTCGCGTTTCTTGAGCAGTCGCGGTGCCTTGATATCATACGACTCGTAGAGGTAGGCCCCAACCACGCATCCGCCGAAGTCAAACTCGCCGGGCTTCCCGAAGCCCATTGCCAGACGTGGCTTGGACCAGTGCACGAGATCCGTGCTTTCTGCCACGAAGGAGTTATAGCCCTTGCCGTTGAAGGCAATAAAGCTCATGTACCAGGTGCCGGTCTGGCCGGGCAACTGGTAGACACACGGGACGTCGGTATTGCTGAAGTCCGCGTGCCCGGGGATCTTCGGGTCGGGCGCAATCACATGATCCGGCCAATAGTGCCAGTTACGGTACGGTGCCGACCACTGGTTAAGCGTGGCCCTGTCAATCGCGGGGTTACCTGTAGTCACCATGATCGAGTTAACCTCCTGCTTGTTGCAGGGCCGATAGCCCTCCCCCTGCACGCAGTTCCTGCAAACGCCCCGCGAGAGCGGCTGCCTTGGCTGCATCGGCGGCCCCGACTTCGAACACGACTCGCGTTCCCGCCGGGTACTGCGACGGCCAGGTCTCAGGCGCGCCGGACGGGGACCAGCCAACCGGCAACTGGGCAACCTTTGCGCCGTAGAACCGCAAGGAGTCCGGAATGTACTCATCCGGCTTGCGAGTCGGCGGGCAGTTGTGGTTGATCAGCCTGAGGCCGGGAATGTCCCGGAAATTGCCCCACTGGTGGCGTGCGTCGGCACAGCAGTGAATACCGAGCCCCCCGAAATGCTCCGAGAGCGCGGTCAACTCGTCGCGGAAAAACTGGCGAAAGAGGTCTTCGCTGACCGCGCCGACCTCATCCACGGACATCGTGATTCCGCCTTTCATCACGTAGTCGGGATAGTGAGCCATGAAGGTCGTCCCGTACCGGCGGAACCACTCGTCAAAAAACGCGATCAGCAGCTCGCGGACCTTCTCCGCCAGGGCGCGCACGGCGTCCGGGGTTTCGAGCATGGCGATAAACAGGTCCGACTTGTCCCAGATCAGCGCCACAATATCCATCGGGCTCTGGACATCCACCAGTTTCATCACCGCATCGGGCCCGCCGCGCCGGTGGAGTTCATCGCCGATGTCGAATAGATAGGCAAGGGAGGACGTGCTCAACTCCGGCACCTTCAATCCATCCGCTTCGGCAGCGGTGTGGATAAACGGCAGCGCAAAGGGCATGGTGTCGTCCGGGCGGTGCACCTTGCAACCGAATGCTTCGGCAAAGATCTCGGTCCCCGTTACGTTGTTGAGATAGGGCACCCGATCATCGTCAACCAGTTCCGCCTTCCGGCACATCAGTTCGTATTCCGCCCAGTGCCGCTCGATGCGTTGTTTCGCCTTGTCCGGCCAGAGACGAGTTCCGGGCGGCAGTTTCGCATCCAGCTCGGGCAAAGGAAAACACACCTGAAACATGAAACCGCCGGATTTTCCCCCGTCCATGAACGAGGACCATCTCGCCAGTCGTTCCTTGATCGTCGATATGCGTGTCGTCATTTCGTCAAGCTCCCTGATTTCCTGTTGATCACAGTGCGTGACATTATGTTTATTCCATGCAGTCCAGGCAATCCCATTCGTTGATTTTGCGCTGTACCGTTCAATGGCGTCATCGCGGAACCATCGGCGCGTGCGGCGACCAGCCCGACAGCTTCCGGGCATCCCGTTCGGCACGGATGGCGGTCATGGCGGTGACGCTCCGCCCCCGTCAGGATACGCATAGAGTCCATCATTCCAGCACAGCCATAACAGGCCATTGCCGGATGCCAGCCAGGTGCCGGTCCCGCTGACGCTGTTCAAGCCGGCTGGGTGAAAACTGCATTCAGCCGGTGCCTGGCCTTCCATGGATTCCTGGGACCACAGCTTGGCTCCGTCGCTGATGCGGTAGGCCGCCAGGGTGATACTCGTGCGCTTATTGTCATAGGTGGCCACAAACAGCCGGTCCCCGTCTCCCTCGCCGCAAGCCAGCAGCCTTGTGTGGTCTGCTTCCGTGAATTTCCAGATGTCTTTCCCCGATTCCATATCGATGGCCGTAAAAGTTTTAGCCTCGGTGACAAACAGGAGTTTCCCGCCCATGGCCTTGCAACGGATTGCTTGACCGTCGAACTTGCGCCGGCCCGCAGTGTCAGCCGAGCTGAACAGCTGCCGCATGTTATCCTGCCTCAGGAGAACGTGATCCTGCGCATATAAGTCCATCGACACACCGTCAAAGACAAGGTCCGCCGTACCTTTTTTGAAGTTTGTCCGGTAAACCTGGGAGTGCCGGTAGCCAACCGCGGTCTCGAGGTAACAGCTCGCTTCGCCAAACGAGGTCTTGGCCAGGGCCCAGTCGCCCGAGACATCCCCGGCAAGGGTCTTGCTCTCGAGAAGAGTGCCCGTTAACGGATCAATTTTCATCCAGCTCATCAGGGTCCCTCCCTGGCGATGCAGCACATGGAGCGTATTGCCCAGAACCATGGCCCGCGACTGGCCGAAGTCAGCCTTGAAGTCCGTAATGGATTTCCGCCACAACACCTTGCCGGAGTCCAGGTCAAGGGCGCCGAAACATTCCCCCTCGTCCAACACCAGAACCGGGCCGCAGCGCGCCACAACATAGGCGCCGGCCATCGGTCTAAAGCGCCAGATCGTCATACCGGTCTCCATCTCGATTCCGTCGATGCCGGTTATCGCGTCCGGCCGCCTCCCGGCATTAGGCTTGAACACGAGCGCCGCCTTGCTGTTATGGAAGAACACCCTCCCGAGATCCGGTCCGGTCATTTTCGCCCACGCCACGGCGCCGGTGGCAGAGAGTTCGAAGCATTCCAGGATATTCCCCGAGTGGTAAACCAGCGCACGATTCCCCGCTGCCGCGTCCGAGGCTGGCACATAGAGAACCGGGGCAGGCCGCAAAAGTTTCCAGACGGCAGGGAAGGAACCATCCTGCTTTGCAGGAGTTGTCACGGGGACCGGCAACGGCAGCACATCCTCTCCCGGGGCCGCCACATCCGTGACCAGGTAAAGGCGCCCTCCATGTACGGCAAAATTCCCGATGTGGCCCGCGATCCCGGGCCACGGCACGGCTTCCTGCTCCTCTCCGGTACCGGCATCAATTCGTCGCAGGCCGCCGGTTGTTCCCAGGACGATCGACGCACCGACCCGCTGCGGCCAGGCCACCAGCGCCTCCCTGACAGGCACCTCCCACGTGACAGCCCCGGTCCGGACATCCAGAGCCACAAGGCCCGCGCTCCCCAGGAGAAGGATCCTGCCGGCATGCAGTCCAAGCGAGAGCCGGGGTGAAATCATCACATTCTTCCAGACCAGCTGACCCGTCATGCGGTCCAGCGCGAAAATCCAGTTACTGTCGCGCGGCTGGCAGATGACCAGATCGTCGACCACCATCGGCGCCGATCCGCATCCGCTGAAGCTCTCGCCCGAGCGCAATTTATCGGTGGCATATTCATACACCCATTCCACCCGGCCATCACGCACATCAGACCGCGTCACCATCCCGACGCTCTGGGCCGTGTAGACCGCACCTTCATGCACGGTTACGCTGTTGCCCATCGTATACGTGTTCCTTATTAAGCTCGCATCCCACCAGTTATCAAAGTCCCTGATTGGACGGCGGATCTCCTCCTGCCAGACGGGCGTGCCCGATAGGGCATCAAGACAGGTTAGGGTCAGGCCCGATTGAGTGCCCATCCCCGCGTCCTTCCAGTTCACGCTGAAGATGAGATTCTCAGCCAGCGCCGGATCGCCCAGGGGCATGCCATTGATCCGGCCGGGAGCCAAATCAGCCGCAGTACTTCGCGTTGACCATTGGACATTGCCTGTCGCGTCATCAAGGCAGGCAAGGCCCGAGGGAAGCCCGCCGTAGCCGTACCGGGCATAGAGCCGTCCGTCGCTTAACACCGGCCGCGCGGGACCGGGCTGGAACGCATTCGCGTCATCGGGCCTGCCGAACGGCGCGGCGACCTGATGACTCCAGACCGGACAAAGGGTGTCACAAGCATTGTAGCCGGCAATGAATCCCCCTGCGCAGAGCACCATATTGCTGCCATGGAACTGCGTGGACAGCCAGCCCAGGGACGTTGGCGCATCAACCGCCGTCCCCGGAAGAAGAGGCGTGGCCGGCACGCGAACGACCTGAGCTTTCAAGTCCGCCAGACGGACAGTGGGATCCGGTTGTTCCGCCACCTGCCCCGCCATGCCCTTAATCAGGCGTTTTTGGATGTCGCCGGCAGTAGCCATTGCGCCCATCCAGGGAAACTTCTGGTCCGGATTGACTCCCTTGAACGCGGCGGCCAGTCCGGCAGGATCGTGTCCCTGTGCAAGGGCCAGCCACAATCCCGCCTGTGCCAGCGCCAGGGTCTGCGCGTCCGTCGCGTGGTTCAGGACATCCTGGAAAGACCGCCGCGCAAACTGTCCGTGCCCGGCATCAAGGTCCCTCCGTCCTGATTCCAACAGCGCCCGGTTCGCGGTTTCAGACCAGGGATAGCGCAGGAAGAGGCCCCTCAGGGCCTCGTTGCTGTTCCGCTCCAGGGCCTCTGCCCGTGAATCAACGCTGCAGGCGGATTCCTGCAACTTTCTCAGTTCCTGGAGTGAACTGGCAGGCAATGATTTCAACTGAGCATCAATGACGTTCCACGCCGCGGCGGCACCGCCGTTGCCTTTTCCGGGAAGAAGCCTCTTACTCTCGTCGCTGAGCACAATCCCGATTAGCGCGTCGATCTCGCTTTCCAGCCCCGTCACCTTGCCGTCCCGGAGCATGCCCCAGGTCTTATTGCGCGCCTCCAGGACCAACCGCGAAATCCAGTTCCCGGTTTGGGCCGGGGCCTCGTCCGTCATGTAATGCTCAAAAGGCTTGGCGAGGCTCCGCACAAGCCCCGCATTCGGCTGAAGAGTCGTTTTGAGCAGCGGAAACAGCTCCCGGAAAAGCTCGCGTGCGCGGGGAGACCCCAGCTTGTCGTGGAAGCTGGCCCGGGCAAACATCAGGGCCACATCGTCCTTGTTGCCACCCGCCACGATATGATCAAAGGCAGCCGCAGCCTCCCCGTAGCGCCCCTGGAGCAGGCGGACGTGCAGGAGGATGGTGTTGACATCGATAAAGGCCCGGCTCTCCGGGGACAGGCCGCCGCCTTTCTGCAACGCCAGAAGCTGCCTGGCAGCCTGGTCCGGCCAGTCATCCGCCACTCCGAACGAGTGCACAGACGAGCGCTCCCCCAGCCGCCTACGCATTTTAAGGCCCGTCACAACACTTGACAGGGTTGCCTTAGCCTTGGGGGTGTCCGGCGGCTCGACGAACAAGTCCTGGAGCCCCAGGCGAAGCTGTTCCGCCAGGGGGCCGCACGCCCCCTTCATGCCGCCGGGGGGTAGCGTTCGCAGCACGGCTCCCCGCACCCGGCGCTCGCCGTCAATGAGCGTGAGGAAGTCTTCCGTGCAGATCCAGAGCAGGATTTCGGCCGCGGCGGCCGCATCACCGGGCTGCCCGGCGACGGCCTTGTTGAGCAGCGCGCGCCCCTGCTCAACAGCCCCGTTCGCATAGGCATACTCCGCCTGTGCAAACAGATCAGCCGCGCCGGCTTTCCCCTCCGCCGCGCAATTCATCACGGCCAGCAGGAGCACTGCCGGCAACGCCTTCAGGAAGGACCTGTCTGTTTTATAATGCAGCATTTGCTACCTCTGGTAGATCGGCAGATACCTGTAGGGCACGCCGAGGATAAGGATCGCCATGGCCGTGGAGTAGGTGTTGCCGTTCTCCACGCTCCAACTGCCGTCAGCCAGCTGTTTGCCCAGGAGGACCTCGCTGATCCGCGGATACCAGTCGGCGAAAGGCTCGTCGCCGGACTGATACATGCATTGGATGGCATAGTAGTGCGTGTAGAGCAGATTGCCCTCGCTGGTGAACTTGGTGTCGGGGGCGGCCCGGAGGAACCGCATGCCGTATTTAACCGCCGGGCTCTCGCGCTCGCCGCTCAGCATCATGGAGAGGACCGCGGCTCCGGTTCTGGCGATACCCGGATCGCCTCCTTTCCCGTTGTTGGGGGTGTACGTGTAACCCCCTGATTTCGGATCCTGGCAGCTAGCCACAAATTTCATGGCCCGCTGGAACGTGGCGTCAGGGATATAGATGCCCGCGTCCTTGGCGGAATTCAACGCGACGATATGCATGCCGGTCATGGACATGTCGCCCGGCTCGGGTTTCGGGGTGTACCGCCAGCCGCCCTCGGGGTGCTGTGCGCGAAGCGTAATGGCAACCGCCCGCTTCAGAGTGTCCCTGATCTCCGGATTCTTGCTCTGTCCCCAGAGCTCGGACAGGGCGAGCACCCCCAGGCCATGCTCGTACATGCCGCCGCCGGTGGTGCTATCCCCCAGATACCCTCCTTGTTTCTCCGCCTTGCTAATCAGCCAGCTTATAGCGCGGTCCATGTTCTGGCCGTAAGTGCCCCTGCCCGGCACATGTCCCTGCAGAAGAAACGCCATCAGGCACAGCGATGTATCCGCCGTGGGATGACCACTGTCCCAGTGGCCATCAGCCTTCTGAGCCTTGGCCACCCATGCCAGTCCCTTATCGATCGCACTCTTGACCTCGGGCTGCAGCCTGAGCGTCCCGGCGCGCGACGCAGGCGCCTCCGCCGCAACAGCCGCAGCCGTGAACAGGGCAACAAGAACGGCCACCCCGGTGAACATCATTTTCATTGGGCTATCACCTCGTAATACTCCGCAACCTCTTTCCTGAATTCGGGAAGAGACTTCTGCACATATTTCTGGATGGCCGCGTCGCGCTGCCTTGCCGCCAGCTTTCTGTCAGTGGAAGCCGTCCTCTCGACCTCGCTTCCGCCAATGGTCATGTCCGAGGTACGGCCGATGTCCTCGGACGGCCCCTTGGGGGGCTCCTTGCCGGGCATCATTCCCGGCATCGTCCCCTTTCCGGGCATCATTCCTGGCATCGTCCCCATTCCCGGCATCGCGCCCGGCATCGCGCCCGGCATCATTCCAGGCATCGCCCCTGGCATCGCCCCCGGCATCGCAGCCGGCATTTCTCCAGGCATGGGAGCCGTCCCCGCCGGGCTCATTGCGGCGGCGGCTGCGGCCGCGGCCGCATCCAGTGCCGCGTCAGTCCCCGTTGTGGTGGAAACGGCAGCCAATTCCTCGGGCGCCGTCAGGATCTGCTCGATCTCCTGTAGCGCAGGCAGGCTCCTGTCCTGGAATCCTGCCGCACTGATCACTTTCTTCTCGTTGATGCCGGCGACTGCGCTTTTCATCAGCTGGTCCGGATTGCTCTTTTTCATCGCCGCCTGCGCATTCACGAAGACGGTCTTGAGTTTGTCCTCGGCGGTCTCGGAGATCGCCTTCTCCAGCAATTGGGCAAAACTGACGAGCCGCGACAGCACCTCCTGCTGCGCGGTTGCCAGACGATGCTTGTCCGCCTCGGCCACCTGGGGGTTGACGAACATCTGCCGCCCCCACTGCGCGGTCTCGCCCTTGACGAAAAGTTCCGTCTTGATGATCTCCTGGATTTGCGCCACCAGGACATCCCGGACGAGGGTCGAGCCGGCTTCCTTCAGCAACTGATCCAGCTCCCTGATGATGACGGCGACTTCCTTTTCAGCGCTGTCGAGATGCGGGAACGCCACCTTGAGATCTTCCCGCGCCTTTGCCAGTTCCATTATGGTCCGGGGCACGTTCGCCGCGTTCAACTTGACCAAAGCCGCATTCATTCTGGCAACAGCCTCGCCGCTGCCCTTGTCCATCAGCTGATTGGCCTGGAGGTCGGCCAGCAGGTCATTGATCCTGGCGGTAGCCAATCCCAGGTTCCGGCTCACCGCCACCTGCCTGCGCTCCTGCTCCTGGATACGCTCCGCCGTCCTGAGGATGGCGACAGGCTCAGTGCCTGCCGCAGGTTCCTCTGCGGCCGCCAGGTTGCAGACCACGAGGGCCGCCATTATCATTCCGGGTACCATGGCTTTCATTGTGCGCCTCCCTTGGCCGGAACGCTCTTCTCCTCAGCCTTCAGCCTTGTCAATTCCCCTGCTGTGCGCGCCTCATCGCCGCGCGACTGAATGATCTTGTCGCGCTGGGCATTCAGTTCGTTGCGCCACCAGTCAAGATACTGCTCGTCGCTGACGATCGACACGCTGCGCGAGGCCGAGCTGGTGACATGTGTCAGCCCGGGCGGGCGCCTGTCGCCGACCTCCAGATGGAATGTCAGGGAGTCACCGCTTTTCAGGAGGGGGATGCCCCGGGCGGGAACCCACGCATGAATCAGGTTGTCAGCCTTGCCGTTCAGGTCGCGCAAGCGCTCCCGCTGTAGCGGCTGTCCATTGAGCGAATAGACCAACTCGGCCATGCCCAGCCCATGATCGTCCGAGGCTCGGGCCTCAATCCGGATGGCCCGGTTGGTTGTGGCCATCAGGTCATTTTCCGGCGCAACGAGATCGACGTTCGGCGCCATGTCGGCCAGAACCTTAACCTCGTGCTGGACATCGTCATAGGTGAAGCCGTGTTCCTTTTCCGTCCAGAAAAACGCATATTTAAAGGTATTGGTGGCCATGCCCTCGAAGGTCGCCAGGGTGCCGCCAGCACTGAGCGCGGCCTCCAGGGTCTTGCCCGCCAGGGTCACCCTGAGCGACGACACGGCAGGCTTGACCTGCAGCTCCCAGCGAACGCTCGTCCCCTCGGGAACCTCCATGTTGAGCTCGGAACCCGCCTTGTCGGGTGCGCCGTTTTCCACCAGGTAATCCGGGTAACGCATGGTGATTTTGCTGAGGATGATTTCCGGAGGTGGAGCGGCCAGGATCTGAAACTCCTTACTTCGGGCGTCGCCCAGCTCAACCCGGTACACCAGCGCATCCGCCACCTCGGTTACGGTCCGGACATAGAGGTCGTCGCCTTTCCTGGCCAGGGGCAGGGTCCGCCAGGTCCTGTCGTTCCGCGGGCGGATGCGGATCTGTCCCGCTTCGGGAAGCTTGCCCCCCGCCTTGACCTTGATCTCGATGGAGTCGCCCTGCTTGACCGTCACATCCCCGGTGATGGAAACAATTTGGGTGCGGGTCGGGTAGGCGGTGTCGATCCCGACCAGGCGGCGGAACAGCACGGCCATGTGCCGGGGCAACCCCACATTCATGGCGAGGAAAAACATAAAGGCACAGGCGGCAAAGATAAACAGGTTGCGAAGCTGCCGGAAGTCCACCACTTCCCGGAAATCCATGGGTCGGGTCCGGAGCACCGCCTGTTTCCGCATGGCCTCCATCAGTGCAGGCGAGGCCAAGGCCCGGCTCGCCCCTGTATCCTTGAGCTGGATATACGAGATCAGCAGGGAGGAAAGCTCCGGATGCTTGCGCTCCACCTCCAGCGCCACAATCTCGGGATTGTAGGGCTTGAGGTAGCGCAGCCACTCGCACCACACCACCCGGCCGATCACCCCAAGGTTTACAGCCAGCAGGGCCACCCAGCCATGGATTCCGGTTCGGGAAAGGATCTGCCAGTCGAACAGCAGGTCGGCGATGATCAGGGCAACACCCCACACCAGCAGGCGCGATGCGCCCCTCAGGAGGATAAAGCGCCGCTCCGCCTTCCAGGCGCGGTAGAGATTGTCTTCAATCGTCTCACGCCCCGTGTTCATTGTCTCTTCGCTACTCATGATAAAGTTCCGGCCCCTGCCTCACACCAGGTTGTCCCGCCTCCGCAGGTACCACTCGATTCCCGTAAACACAACCAGCAGCACCAGCATGAGCGGCAAATCCCACAAGTCCTTTTCCTTGTGTACCACCGTGCTCAGCGGAGGCTGGTTCTCAAACTCCTTCGGCAGGGCGGTAAGCCCCGTGAGCGAGTAGCGTTTGCCGCCCGACCGCTGGGCGATCTGCTCGGCCACATCGGCGCGCATGCCGGTCTCCCGCTGCTCGAGCTCGATTTTCTCCACATTGAATTCAACCGTGTTGGCAAGGGATTGGTACTTGGGCAGGGCCCGCACCACGTAGGCGCCGCGATCAGACGCCAGAGCCGACCCGGTGTAGAGGCCGGGACTGTTGGGTACGGGGGCCAACTCCATCTCCACGGGGATCGACTCATCGCCGTGCTTCGCCAGCAGTACGGTATAGGAGGGCTGCACCACGGGCTCGAACTTTTCAGTCAGCACATTGGCAAAGAGGTTGATCTGTTCGCCCACCGCATAGGTCTTCCGTCCTGTTTCCAGCGTCACCTGCTTGTTGTCGCCCAGCAACCGGGACAGGGTCAGGAACTGGATGGCCTGGCCCCAGAACCGCGCATGGTACTTGTCGCCCTCCTCCTTGCGCAGCCGCCACAGGTCATCGGTCCCAACGTACATGGTCTTCCCGTTGCCGTAGCGCTGCCAGGCCACCAGCGGATAGATCGACTTATCGGCGACCGCCTTCCGGGGCAACGACAGCAGCACCTCGGCGCCGGGCCGGGGTCCCGTAAGCAGGGGTAGGGGCCCCAGCGGCTTGACACTCCCCCAGATATGGGTGTTCAGCAGCTCCGGCGAATCCAACTGGGTCACGGCGCTGGCCTGCCCCTCCGGCGTGACGATCGGGCAGACAGCCTCCCCGGCATCCTGCGGCTGCCCCTCCATCGGCTTTACGGGCAGCATCTCCGCCACCGGGGAGTTCACATACGACGACGGCGCGTGCGCGCTTCCGGCAATCATCAGAAGCGACCCCCCCCCTCTCTTGACCAGATCCTGCATGCAGGCGACCTGCCGGCTGTTGAAAAAGGAGGACGGCACATCGCCAATGATCACGAGATCATACTTCAGAATCGCTTCATCCGTTTCAGGGAAACTCCGGATATACGTCGGCGACATCTCCGCCAACTCCGGATCACCCTCTGTCATCAGGAATGTCACCTTCAGGCGGGTATCCCGCAGCAGCACCCAGCGCAAGTAGCGGTATTCCCAGCGCGGGGAGCCCTCGACATAAAGGATTTTGATCTTCTCGTCGATGATGCGCAGCTTGCCCCCGACCGCATTGTTCTCCGCGGTCGTCTCGTCAGCCTCGGCTTTGATCGACACGCCCAGCGCGGCCATGCCCGTCTTCATGGCGGGAAGGAACTCCAGCTCTTCGAACTGGGTGCCGCCGGAGAGAATGATCCTGCGGGTGATGATTGACTCCCCGTCCACGGCAAGGACCAAGTCGACAGGCTTGCCCTTGAACCCGCTGGAATCCACCTGCACCCGCAGCGGCACCTTGTCGCCGGCGAACACCACCTCGGGCGCGATGAGCCTGCGAACCGCGATGTCGGGTGGATCCGTCAGGCCGATGCCTACTGTATAGACCGGAATATTCCGCTCTTTCATCTTCCGCGCCACGTCAACCGGGTCCGGTCCCGTGATCCCTGCAAAATCGCTGAGCACCAGCACGCCGGCCACGGGCTGGCCCGCGTGGCGGCCGGCGACCTCCTCGATCGCGGAGCCCAGGCGCGTGCCCCGCCCGTCCGCCCGGCGTGCGGCAAGCCACTGCGCGGCCTCGCCCTCGCCCGAGGCGGGGTTGACCTTGTCGTCAAAGCAGAAATACCTGACCTGGTACTTGTCGCCCAGCCGGCCCGCAAGATCCATGTCCGGATGCGTCAGGGCGGCCTTGGCGAGATCCAGCCTCGAGATTTCGGAAAGAGGCGCCTTCAGCGCGTCGAGGGCCGCCTTCGAAGGGACTTCATCCCGCTTGATCTTCTGAAGCACCCGGGCGGCCTCGACAAGTTCAGCTTCCTCGCGCCGCTTGTCCGTGATGGCCATGCTGCCGGAGGTGTCCAGGAGGACCAGGAGCGTCCGTCGCAACGGCTTGGTGATCTCGACGTTCAGCACCGGCTCGGCGAGCATGACAATCAGCATCAGCGCGGCCAGACCCTGGCACACCGTCATCACATGCCGCCGCCACGGCCGCACACCGGCTTCGGACCGGTACATGACAACGGCAAACACGAGGCTGGCCACCAGCAGAACCAGGGCCCAGACCCAGCCGTGCCGCAGGTGGAGCTCGATGTTGGATATCGTCTCCGCCGGTTCCAGATTGATCAGTTTCTTCAGCATAGCATTATCGTGTCATCCGTCATTCAAGACCCTCAGCCCTTCCGGGCGGCCGCAACCGACTGCCTGCGCTCCGAGTCCGTAACGTCCTGCTCCCCGACCCTCATCCGCCGCGTAAAGGTGCGGGCCAGCCAGGCCTGCACAAAGAACAGGATCGCCGCCAGGATGAGCAGCATTTTCGAAAGCTCCCGGCCCACCCGCTGCTGCCTGATGATCCCCGCCAGCGGCGCGCCTGGCTCCGTAACGGTGATCGCCTCGTTGGCGACCTGCTTTTCCACAGCCGCACTGTCCAGGACTTTGACATCCGCTTCCCGGGGATCGACATTGACTGCAAGGGAGGACGGCGCCCTGCCTGCCACGACCACCTGATAGAGTCCCGGAAGCCCGGATGGCACGGGGCACTCGGATACGGAGCCTTCGCCGACCACCATCCTGCCGGCACTCACGTGACCCGCCGGGTCCCTGATCGCGGCCTCCGCGCCCACGAGGGCACCCTCCACCACGGCGCGCGCCTGGTCATCCACAAGAAACTGCCGGTCGCCGGGCCGGGCAGTCAGATGCGTGATCGCCTGTTGAACGAGCATGGGGTAAAGCGGATGGATGGCCAGATTCGACCAGTCCCTGTCGGCGGTCGAGGTAAAAAAGAGAACCGTCCCCCGCCCGGTTCGCTTCTCCAGAAGGATCGGCAGATCCAACCCGGCCAGCGACAGGAGCGCTGCCCCGCCGTTCGCCGGGGTCATTTTCATCACCTTCTGGAAACGGACCTCGTCCAGCTGCTCCGCTGGAAACGAGCGCGCCAAGTTGGCAAGCACGTGGGAGGACTGGACCGGGCCCAGGTGCCACGGCGCAGCGGTCTCGCTTTTGACCGAACTCTCCAGCCTGCCGGGCAGCAGAAACCGACCCTCATGCAGCAGGGAAGCGTTATAGGATTCCGGATCCACCTGATCCCCCCCGAAGAGGATGAGCCCGCCGCCGTGCGACACGAACCGGTCGAGGCGCTTGCCGGAATCATCATCGATGGCGGGAACATTCGCCATGACGATGACGTCGTACTCGGACAGCTTCTCGGCCGGAAAATCCTGCCAGTTGACACGGACCACGTTGAGCGAGGCCTTTGAGCCGGCCTGCTTCAGGCGAAGCGCCCGAACGAGGAAGTAGGTTTCACTGTCCGACTCCCGGCCTGCCGGCGCGCCGTCCACGCACAACACATTGATCCGCGGCGGCACAGCCACAACCGCATAGCGGGTGTTATCAAGACTCAATTCGTCGGGGCCGAGCCCCACCTTGAGAAGGCGCTCGCCGGCCTCATCGAACGTGGTGAAGAATGAAAGCACCCGGGCGGCACCCGGCTCTATCGCGCCGACGGGCTGCCGCATGATCGGCTGGTCATTGACATAGAACGTCGCCGCCCCGTCCATCGGGCGCCGCCCGAAGTTGCGGACCTCGGCAGAGAACCGGGCCATCCCCGCCCGCCTCAGCGGGCCCGAGGAATACTCGAAGCCGGTGATGGCCAGGTTCTCCTCGCCACGGACCGTGACCGGCACAATGAAAAGTTTGGCGAAACTGGCAATGTGGGCCATCTGCGCCCTGGCCTCGGCGGAAAGCGACGCCCAGTCGGACGCCTGCGCATCCGTTACAATATAGCCTTCGCGTATTGGCGTTTTGAGTTCCTGGACCAGCTCGGACAACTCGGCCAGGCTGCGCTCCAGATTCAGCCTGACCGGCAGGACCGCGGCCTGTTCCAGCTCGGCGGCAAACCGCCGCTCATCGTAGGCCGTAGCCCGGAGCAGCATCCGGGACCCATTGCCCATCAGCATGACTGTCGCGGGATCGCCGACGCTGAACGTGCCCATGATCTCGCGCGCCACGCGCTTGGCGTCTTCAAAACGGCTGCCCAGGCTGCCGTGCGCCATGCTGTAGGACGCGTCGATGGCCACCACCGCGCCCACGCGCTGTTGCAGGCCCGGAATTGCGCCGCCCCGGCTGCTCAGGGTCGGCCGCGCCAGGGCGAAGGCCACCAGGGCAAGGACCAGGCAGCGCAGGAACAACAGCAGGAAATCCTCAAGCCGCACCTGCCCCGAGCGGACAACGATAGCCTTGCGCAGCAGCTCAATCGCCGCCCAGTCCATGGTTCTCTTGTGCTTCTGGTGGAGGAGATGAATGATGATCGGCACAGCCACTGCGGCCGCCGCCAACCCACCCCACAGAGCTATGGAATTCAGGAAATTCATGGTTTCATCATGATATAGGCATCACACAGGTCTACCGCGCACGGGAATACAAGGGCGTCCCCGAAATCAACGGTGACCACCAGTTCATCGCCTGCCGGCAGATCCAGTGACAGGAGTTTAGGTTCCTCGCCATGGCGGAAGGTTTGGCGGAACAGGGTCTGCCCGGCCACGTCCATCTTGACAGAGACCTCGCCCTGTCGCGCGAGAACCGGCAAGAGCGCCGCCTGGAGCGTTCTTTTTCCCTGGCCATCCGGCAGTGGAAAGCGGGCGACAGTCCGGGCGCCCAGCCGTATCGCCTTGAGAAACACCCGTGATCCGGCCTCCGCTTCGCCGAGATCCCAATGCGGCGCCGGGGGAGGAAAGACCGGGCCGGTCAGCTCCACCTTCCCGCCTGAAGGCGGAGCCAGCCACATCACCCGGTTCCGCGGCATGATGAAATACCGCACCTCGCGCCAATTCACCGAAAGGGATCCGAACAGAGAGGTCGCAACCACCAGCTTGTCGTCTTTCAGCGACACTTTCCCGTACAGGATGGATCCGTCCACCAGGCCAATTTCACCGGCTGATACAGACGCGGCGTCATCGTCACGGTTAAAGCGATAGGCGGAGAGGGACGCCAGGGGCAGGACCAACTCGCCCAGCATGGATTCAAAGGTGACGTTCCCCTGGGATATGGCGAGCAAGGTGCCGGGAATGGATTCCCCTTCCTTGCGGGTGAGAAGGCTCTTTTTCAGGGCGGACGATGATGCGGCGGGGACAAATTCAATCAGCGACACGACCTTGACCGGCACTTCCAACCGCCCGACAAGGGGTTCATTCAGGACCAGTTTATTTGTGTTAAGCATCTCGATGGTCGCACTCAGGATTTCACCGCTCGTCAGCCGGACGACCGGGCGCGCCGGCCCGGCCATCATGGCCGCGTTGAAGTCGACGATGACAATCTCCCTCAGCGGCACGAGCTGGCCATCCAGCAGCAGTGTCCCCTGGGATACCTCGGGGATACCGACAAGGCGGGTGCTCCGTGTCTGCACAGCCCCCCCCCGGACCAGGTTGCTGATGACGTTAGGAGCAGGCGTGTCGCTCTGAACAATCTGATCCACGGCAACATGGCCCCAAAGTCCCCCGTCCTGGTCCACGAGCTCAAGCTGTGCCTTTTTCCCGGACCAGCTGGAAACATCAAAGGACGCCGGTTTCATGTGCCAGGAGGAAGCGCCTGTCGCGGTCCGGACAACATGGCCATCCACCAGGAGGTTGAGACAGGTGCGCCCGGGATAGCTTCCGCCACAGATGAGAAAATTAATGTAGGGACGCTCAATCGTGAACACGGGCGACAAAGCCCGCCCGACCTGGTCGTCGCCCCCCGCGCCCCGGCTCCAGCCAAAGCCGCTCGCCAGCACGCGCTTGCCGCGGTAGCCGGTATAGGCCCCCGGGGCCTCGAGAAAGGCTTTATTGCCGGTCAACCCGAACGCCCCCCCGCCGGAGAAGGTCCACACATTCGTGGTCGGCGGCACGTTCGTGATGCCCGTGTCCTCGAAGTCGGCGATCACGACATCCTCGGCGGCGAACGCCTCGCGGCTATCGCACAGCACGCAGGCCAGCAGGAGCGACAGGATCCGGGCAGGATAGATTCTGATCATAGCCCCGCCATCACTGTTCTTTGCATCAGGTAGCCTGACAGCACCTGTTCAATGGGATGGGCGGTGTTGACCAGCACGTAGTCCACGCGGTTCTTCATGCACGCACCCTTGACGGTATCAATGAACTTCTGCAATTCCTTCAGGTAGCTAGCCCGCACGCGCGCCGGCTGAGTGATGATCTCGCCCTCGTTTTCAAGACCCTTGAATTTCCACATGCCCTGCAGGGGAAAGTCCAGTTCGTACGGGTCCAGGATGTGAAACACGATCACGTTATGGCCCCGGAACGCCAGGTGGTTGATCCCCTTGATGAAGGCGTCGGTATCGTCCAGGAGATCGGAAAACAGGACCACAAAACCGCGCCGCTTCATCCGGCTGGCAAACTCATGCAGGACGCCGGCAACATTGGTCCTTGGCTGCGGCACCGCCTTGTCCAGCATGTTGGATATATCATTGAGCACGGAAAGGGTCGATTTCGGGGGAACGTAGTCCTGTACCGCCCCGTCAAACAGGCCCGCCCCGCAGGAGTCGTGCTGGTCGACAATCATATAGGCCAGGCTGGCCGCCATATACTTGGCATACTCAAGCTTGCTAATCTTGCCCGACATGTAGGTCATGGACTTGCTGGCATCGATCAGGAGGTTGGCGACAAAATTGGTCTCGGCATCGAACTGTCGCACATAATAGCGATTGGTGCGCGAATACACCTTCCAGTCGATGTGCTTGATTGCATCGCCGGGCACATACTGGCGGTAGGCTGAAAACTCCGTGCTGATCCCCCGCAGGGGACTGCGGTGCATACCGATACGGATCCCCTCCACCACCCGCTTGGCCACCACGTCAAGGGTGCCAATCGTGCTGAGGATATCCGGATCCAGGTACTTGGCTTTCTGCACAGGGGGTTCTCCGCTTCAGGAAACCGCTTTAAAAGGAGTGATCACGCCACGGTCGGCGCGCCGCCCGCGTACAGTTTTTCGTCGGAGGGAATCGTCGCCAGCAGTTTCTTCACCACGGCATCTGTGGTCACGCCCTCGGACAAGGCGGCAAAATTCAACCCCATGCGGTGGCGCATGACCGGCAGTGCCAGCGCCTGCACATCCTCAATGGCCACGTTGTACCGGCCCCGCAGAATCGCCCGGGCTTTGGCGCCGACAATGATGTTCATGGAGGCGCGCGGGCCGGCCCCGAATGACACCCAGTCCTTGATGAAGTCAGGGGCCTGGTCGTCCGGCCGCGTGGCCCGCACAAACCGGGCCACGTAGTGGAAGATGTGATCGGCCACCGGCACCCGCCGAACCAGGTCCTGAAGCTGAAGAATCTCGGCCTGGGACAGCACCGGCAGCAGATTCGGTTCCGCGCCACCGGTCACGTTCTGCATGATGGCGATCTCTTCCTGCAACGACGGATACCCCACATGGATCTTGAACATAAACCGGTCCAGCTGTGCCTCCGGGAGGGGATAGGTGCCTTCCTGTTCCAGCGGGTTCTGCGTGGCCAACACGAAAAAAGGCAACTCAAGCCGGAAATCCTGGCCGCCGGCCGAAACCATCTTCTCCTGCATCGCCTCTAGCAGTGCCGCCTGGGTCTTGGGGGGCGTGCGGTTGATTTCATCGGCCAGCAGGATATTCGTGAAGATGGGGCCCTTGTTGAAGATAAACCGCCGCCGGCCGGTCTCGGGATCATCCTGAAGCACTTCCGTTCCGGTGATATCGGACGGCATCAGGTCCGGCGTGAACTGGATACGGTGAAACTTAAGCGACAGGGTCCTGGCAATGGAGCTTACCAACAGGGTTTTCGCCAGTCCCGGAACCCCCTCCAGCAGTCCGTGTCCCCGCGAGAAAATGCAGATCATGACCTCGTCGATCACGTCTTCCATGCCGACGATGATCTTTCTCAACTCCTTGACGACCTGCCCGTGTGCGGTGACCAGTTTCTCAACGGCGGCTACATCATCGTTTGACGGCGTGCGGGTAATCCCCTCTGTCATAATCTCATCCTTTCGCGTTCTTTATAGCCGGAAAGTATACCGCTTATACACCTTGTTGTCCCCCACCCATTCGGGTGGAAATGAGCAGGACGTTGCCCTGGGAGCCTCATGGCAGCATACCCCTTGAGCCCCCCGGGCCCTGTGAAAGGGCCTTCCGCATTCACTTCGCAGACGCAGGGCTTCCCATGCCTTCCGGACCGAATACGACGGTCGCGCCGGCGTCGGTTTCCACCACCACCCGTTCGCCCTTCAAAGTCTCGACCTTCCTGCCGTCGCGATAGACATCGATCGCCTTGCCGGGCCAAGGGTTCACCAGGGTGCAGGGCCTGCCCTGCTCGCTGAGCACCTGGACAAATTGAACCTCGCCGCCCTTGAGGGCGCTGGATACCAGGAAGGCTCCCTCGGCGCGCAACCCGCGGAACCTTGCATCACGATCACGCGGCCAGGACTGGAAAACCCTGAGAACCTGCCTGTGGCTCATGCACAGCATCTCATTGATCGTGTTGGGAACCGTCCCGCAATCCTCAAGAGCAGCCGGAAGCCCGTTGGTCCGATGATACGTTTTGATCAATTCACCCAGTTTCTTCAAGATCGTCGCCGGCGCGTAACCAACACGCGCGGCCGCCGGATAAAGGCTGGTCCCCCCGCCCCCCTCTTGCCACCGGTTCATGACTTCAATGGTGTTGCGCGAGATCGCCAGCCATTCCCTGGAACTGTCCGGACCGATTGCGCCGGAAGGATAGATATGCTGGATTCCCAGCGTATTGCCGGGACACCACGCTTCACCCCGCTCGGTATAGCGGAACACGGTCTTGCCATCGATGGACTGGGTACAGAACGTACTCATGTGCCTGATGATATGACGCCACTTCGCCCGGCGGTCCTGGTCCCTGTCCAGCGCCTCGCTCATGTCCAGGGCCAGCTCACAGACCATGGGCACAAGTCCCAGCGACAGGATGGGATTAAAGTCCTCGATCGACGATGTTTCCTGAATCTGATCGTTGTAGATGACGTACCGCCCCTCCCCGACCCGCGGGGGGTGGAATGTCTCCCCGCGCGACGCGTCAAAAGGCTTGGCGGGTCTGGGCGCCGGTCCCCCGAAGGGCTCGAACTTCAGATAATCCTCCCAGAACTCGGCAACGCCCCTGACAAACGGATAGAGCGTTTCAGCATAGCTCACGTCATAGGTGTGATACCAGCGCATCGCGATGTTGACCACGCAATAGGCCGCGTTGCTACGCTGCCGGTAAAACTCCCGACCATTCTCGAAATATTCGCGCCGGTGATGGGGATACTCACCCTCGGTCCCCTCCCATTCCGGCATCCAGCCGGTGGTGTCCGCCCCCTTGGGCCCGATGCCCACCGGGTAGTAGAGCCCGCGACAGCCCAGCAGAGTGCGCGCATGCATCGCCCCCTTTTCCATGTAGTCAAGAACGGGGGCATGAAACGGGTCAGCCTGCTCGATATGATTACTCTTATACAGGGCATAGAACGGAGCCTGGTGATTGTAATTCAGATGGTAGTCACCCGACCAGGCCCGGTTATCGGTCGTCGCCCAGACCCCGAACAGGGGCGGCGGGAACTCCGGGTCACGGCTGGCGCTCCCCATGACGTACTGGGACAGATAGTAGGCGTGCATGATCGCCGGATCATCAAACTCGACCAGCGACTGGGCCCAGAAATCGAGCCACCAGGCGGTGTGTTCCGCGCGAAGCACTTCCAGCTCAACCGTGTTCATCCGGCCCGCCAAGGCAATGGACTCGTCGCGATAGGCTTCGCACTTGAACGAACTCTGCATGGCCAGCACCAGCGTTACCGGCCGCTCCGCTGATACTGTAAAATCCAGATCGCCCGAGTCCAGCCGCCGCACCGCCGCCGCCGCACCGACCGGAAGAACAACGTCCTCTTCCTCAAATTTCCGGGTTGCCCAGTGCACGCCGCCCTCGCAGCCGGTGGCTGTTGTCGAACGTTCCGGCTTGACCCACAGCCCGGTTTTCACGTCAACCGGCTTGCCTGAGGCCGTGAATTCGATGACCAGCAGGTTCCGCGTCGCCGCCACCCAGGAGCGCATCGTGAGGGTGGACCCGCCACCGGCAAGGGTGGCGACAGTCTGCGCATCAACGAGTTTCTGGACCACCCGGTAGGGGCTTTCCGCCAGGCCCGGAACCGTCACATTCAGCGTGCCGAACGTCTTGGGGCTGCAGCGTTCCTCGCCCCTGATGAACTTGCCGGACAGCCGCCAGAAGTCGTTCTTCGAGAGCCAGAACTGGTGCATCCCGGGCACCGGCCCCATCCCCATGACCACGCCCAGATCGCCGTTGCCCATCAGCGGCCCGTCGGCTGAATGCCAGTTCGGCACCGCCCGGGGCGGCTGGTCAAACACGACGTTGCATGCAGCCAGAATCCGGCTTGCGTCGTCTTTCATCGTGGTTGTTCCTCCCGGCCGGACTTACTTGGCCTTGAGTTCAATCCACCGGATCGCCATTCCGCGTTGCTGCGGAGCAGCCGAGATGCGCAATATCTGGGGGCCTTTTTCAAGCTTCACATCCACGGACTGGGTTGACCACAGGCCGGTCGTGTTGGCGATCTTGAGTGTCGCGAGCGTGTTTGTTCCCGAGCTGAAATTCAGCATCTGCCCGACATTCACCACCGCGACCCTTACATCAGCGGAATAGGTTCCGGCCGCCGGCACATCGATCGCGTAATCCGCCCAGGCGTTCTTCATGTTCCGGGGGAAGTTCAGCTGTTTCCCGCCTGTGGTGCAATTATAGACGAACAGGCAACCCTTCTGCTCGCCGGGGTAGACCGGATCCGCAAAACTGTTGGTAAACGATTCCGCCTCAAGGTGAATCGTGCCGGCCGCCACCTTGAAGGGTTCTTCGGGAACTTCCGGCGCGGGCACATAGACCGGCGAGGGGCCCAGCTTCGGCGCCGTGGCCATGATTTTCCCGGCAACCGCCCTGACGGCATCGGCCGCGTCCTTCGAGGCAAGGGTCGAGGCCAGCCGCCTCAAATGATCGACCTGCGTGAATTCCGCCCGGTGCTCCCGCTCCATGACCGCCTCGACGAAGACGGGCCCGGTCGTCCCCTCAAGCCTCGACACCTGCCAGCCACGGCCCTGAAGGACTTTCCAGGGGTTTCCGGGTTGAGGCTGTTCATCATAACAGGCTGTTTTTGCCGTGGCACAGGCATGGGCTGGTTGCCCCACGCCAATGGCCGGAATACCCCACGCCTGGCAGATAAAAACGGTCCATGACGATCTCGGCCCGCATTTGCCGCCGCCGGCCAGCACATTCGTGAAACAGCCCTCAAACTCGATCGGTGAATTCCGGCGCCACACTTCGCTTGTGGACAGGAAGACCTGTTCCTTGACCTTCAAGTCCGGACGCCAGGTGTTGATCATCGCCCGCCCCCAGGTAAGATCGCTGTCAGAGGCACCGGAGGAGACCACCTTGGTATATTCCCAAACCGTCAGGTTGTTGAAGCTGGGGAAGAGCTCATTGTTTTTCTGGGCGGCCTTGAAGTACTTGTACCGGTCCATGAAATTGGGAAGCACTTTGGCTGTGCCGGCGCCGATGCTGTGGGGCGGGGCAATGGCCGTTGCCATGGCCAGCTTGAGGCAGATCCCCTCCCTGGCGTCGGGATCGGCGCTGAGGATTTTCTGCCACCGGTCAAGGACATCGATGGAGACCGTGTCGCTGTTCTTCTCCCTGTCAGCGATAACCACGGAGCCAACGGATTCCAGGAACATCGTCATAACCTGCGTGTTCTTCAGGAGCCAGGCCAGGAATTCCGCATTTGCGGGGTTCGCCTTGGCAAAGGCGTTTAACTCCGTGACGCCGACCTTCGCTATCAGCTGGCTCTGGTCCAACGTGTTTACAAAGACAGGATCCGCGAGAAGGTCCTTCATGGCGGCATCGGATATCTTGGCCGGCTCGGCCGGAACTTTCCGGCTCACCCAGGCGGAGGCATTGGCATGGTACCCGGCAAAATCACCGGACTTGATGGCCGCATCCAGGTCGCCGGCATTGGGCTCCCAGGCATAACCATTCGATTTCCCCATGGTCAATAGACCCATGATTGCGATGACCGCAATGTGAATACCCATTCTTCCAGCTTTCATGTTGTCTTCTCCTGTTTCTTGTTAATAAATCATCAGCCTTCCGGCCCCAGCACAATCGTCTCCCCTGCCCGGGTCTTCAGCACAACCCGTTCCCCCTTCAACGTGTCCACCTTCCTGCCGTCGCGCTGGACCCCGATCGCCTTGCCCGGCCAGGGATTCACAAGGGTACAGGGCCGGCCCTTCTCGCTGACGACCTTGACAAACGTCACCTGGCCGCCCTTGAGTTCACTTGAGACCAGGAACGCCCCCTCCGCGCGCAGATTCAGGAATTTTGCATCCTTGTTTTTTGGCCAGACCGGGAACACCCGCAGCACCTGCCGGTGACTCATGCACAGCATCTCGGTGATTGTTCCGGGGACGGTGCTGCACTGCTCGACGGTCTCCGGCATGCCGTTGGGACGCTTGCGGGTGGTCGTCATGAGCGTCCCGAGCTTCTCCAGGATCACATCCGGGTCGTAGCCCACCCGTACCGCCGCCGGATACTGGCTGTTCTCGCCGTTGTTATTGAACCAGAAGGCGCCCCTGGCGGTGATCATGTTGCGCGCGATCTCGAGCAGTTTCGGATCGTCATCGAGACCGATCGCCCCGGACGGATAGATGTGCTGGGTGCCGCACGAGTTGCCATCAATCCACTCCGTGCCTCTCTCGCTGTAGCGGAAAATGATCTTGCCGTTCCGTTCGCATGTGGGAAAGGCGCTCAGGTTCCCGAGGATGTGTTTCCATTTCTCGCGCCTGTCGGCATCGATGCCGAGCTCTTCACTCATATCAATGGCCGTTTCGAAGGCATTTCTCACCAGTCCCAGGGACATGCTGGAGTTGACGTCGAGTTGGGAATCCAACCCTTTGATATCGCCCGACTCCTGAATGGAATCGTTATAGATCACATAACGCCCGGGCGGAAGCTTGCTGACCGGAATCTTGTCCACCGGAACCCCGTCAACCATGGCAACAGGCGGAAGCACCAGGGCGTTTGTGGCAACCGAGGCGGTTGGTTTGCCCGCCCTATCGTTGGGTTCGAACCTCAGGTAATCTTCCCAGAAATTCGCCACTTCGAGCACAAACGGGTAGACGGTCTTCGCGTAGTCCTTGTCATAGGTGTGATACCAGTGCATGGACATGGGCACCACGGAGTAAGCGGCATTGCACTTCTGCCCCATGAAGCATCCCCCTGCCTGATACATCCGATCGGTCAAGTTGCCCTTGCGGCACGTCTCGATGCCCTTGGCGCCGATTCCCACGGAGTAATACACCCCACGCACATTGAGCAGATTCTTCGCATACCAGCGTCCGCGCTCCATGAACTCCAGGATCGGGGCGTGGTAGGCGTTCGCCTGCTCAAGGTGATTACATTTGTAAAGGGCATAGAACTGCGACTGGTAATCGAAGTTCAGGTGGTAATCCCCCGCCCAGCGGGGGTCGTCGCTGGTCACCCAGAGCCCGTAAAGCCCGGTGGGAAACTCGAGATCCCTCATGGCGCTGCCGATGCAGTAATTGGCGGCGTAGTAATTCTTCTCCAGGATCGGGTCGCCGATCTCAACCAGCGATTTGGCCCAGTACTCACTCCACCACTGGCGGTGTTCCTGCTCCAAAGCCTTGAGCTTGTCCGCGTTCAGGTCGAGCGCCAGCTTCTGCGCGGAGACCAGCGGCTCCTTGGCATCAAATGAACTCCGCATCGCCACCGCGATGGTGACTGTCCTCCCGGGCTGGAGGGTGAACTTCGGGCCCGGCTGCGATTTCTCCTTCGGCGGAGGCATTCTCCGGGGCGGCGGATCGGGAATGACCGTCACCGGTACAGGCTCCAGGTCAGGATGGGTCACCTTGGCCCCGACGACCGTCAGGGCGCAGGCGGCCGCCGTGGGAATCTTCACGTCATTGGTGAACGCCTTGGTGGCCCAGAGAATCGCGTCCTTGCGGCCCAGATCTTCAAGGGAGCCGCGTCCCGGCGCCGCCCACATCCGGGTTGCAACGTCCACCGGGGCGCCCGTCACGGACAGTTCGATAATCAGGACGTCCTCCGTCGCGGCGACAAAGGAGCGCATCACGACATTGGTGTTTCCGTTGACGAAACGGGACGTGGTCATGGCCGGATAGAACTGCTGCTCGACCAGGTAGGTGGCATTGGACAGGGCCGGGATCTGGATCTCCAGCCCGCCGAAGAGACGCGGGCCGCCCTTGCGATGACCGTCCGTCAACCGCCAGAAATTATTCTTGCTGATCCAGAACCGCTGGGATTCCGGCTTGCCGCTGATCACGGCGCCCAGACTGCCGTTCCCCAGGAGCGGACCATCAACCGTGTCTCGTGATGGAACCCGCCTTGGCGGCTCATTCATGACCGTCGTGTACTGCGAAACAATCCGTTCCGCCTCCATCAGTATGGTTTTGTCCGCGTTCGCTCCCAACGCCTGGCCCAGGGCCGAGAGACCGAACGTCACAACGACTGCAAGGTGCTGACTGATTTTATTTGTTTTCACTCGCACTCCAGAAGAGGGCTACATAATCTCAAAATAATAATATCACGTGTTCGCCGTGGACGCCCCCCCCTTTCGGGTGGTTTTCGTTTGTCCTGGCGCTGCGGTCTACTTCCTGAACTGAAAGCTCTCCACGCTCAGGAGACGGTTGCGCCCGCGAGCCTGAGTGGGCTGGAACACCAGATATAAGGCGTGGACTCCGGTGGTGGGCTGAATCGTACAGGTGACCGTTTCCCACAACTGCCAGCCCCCGGTGTGTTTGACTTTGCAGGAGCCGATGATCGGACCATCCGGACGATCCAGTCGCAATTCAATGGCGCCGCCCTCGGCCAGACTGGCCACACGGGCTTCAAAGGACGACACCCCCTCGCCAAAGTCGAGATACTTATACGCCGCCCAGTCCCCCTTGCGGATATGGGAGAGATATTCGCTGAGGGTATTGTTATGGCAGGTCAGCTCCGCCACCGAAGTGCGGATCGACAGGCCGGATACCAGGCAGGCGCGGTACGCCTCCATCTTCCGGGTGGCGGGAATCGGGCCTTCCCCCCCCTGGGTGGTCATTTCCACTTCCTTGATGCTGCCGTCCTCATTGAAATAGATCGGCTCGACGCAGGCTCGTCGGTTGTAGGCGCACCCTTGGGACGAACGGTGGTAGAAGATATACCACTGGCCCTTGAACTCCACCATCCCGCCATGGTTGTTCCAAGTCCCGATGTCGCAGCCCGCATTGTCGATGATCACGCCACCCTTCACAAAGGGGCCCAGCGGCGACTTGCTCGTGGCATACGAGAGGCGGGTCGCCTTGCCGCTGCTGATATCCGTATAGATGAGATAATAGATGCCGTTCCGCTTGCGTATGGAGGGCCCTTCATGGAACCCGTGGCTCTTTTCGTCGATCAAATGGGTGTTCAGGGTGTCGGGATCGATGGCCGTCAGCGACGGCTTCAGGCGGGCGGCCCGGCAATGGAACTGTCCCCAGTAATAGTAGACCTGCCCGTCGTCATCCACGAGCGCGGCCGGGTCAATGGCATCCCCATGGGCGCCTGCGACGGGAACCGCATTCTTGAACGGGCCGTAGGGGAAGGGACTGGTGGCCACCCCTTCACTCCGGTCCGCCAGGCAGTAATACATATGGTAGAGGCCATTGTGATAGATGCAATCGGGCGCGCACAATACCACGCCCGGGTATTCGCCCGCGGGATAGGCGTCTTCCGCACGGAAACTGACGCCGTGATCGGTCCAATTCACCAGATCCGCCGATGAGAACACGCGGTACTCGTTACTGCAGAACGCCACATCGCCGCTGAGATCATACGACCCGTAGATGTAGACGCGCCCGTCGTTCCAGACACGCGGTTCCGCATCAGGCACAAAATGTTCAATCGACAGGATAGGATTCATTCACGCTCCCCAATGACTTTCTGTTCTGTGGACGATTCAGGCGCAAGAAAATACAGACCCTTCCGCCCAGCGTCAACCCTCTATAGATCCCAGACCTCTTTATCCTTGCGGTTTCAGCACCCGATTGTGCAACATCCCCTCCCTTAACCAAGGAAAACCAAAACCATGAAAACCTGCATGTTCAAATCCGGCGACCGTGTTCTTTTCCAGGGCGACAGCATCACCGATGCGGACCGCGGCAAGCCAGCCGGACTCGGCAGCGGCTACGTCGCCATCCTGGGCGGCATGCTGCGCAGCCTGCGGCCGGACCTCAAGCTGGAGATCATCAACCGCGGCATCAGCGGCGACCGCACGGCCGAGCTGCTGGCACGCTGGAAACCCGATTGCCTGGACCTGAAGCCGGACGTGCTGTCACTCAAGATCGGGGTCAATGACGTCTGGCGCCTCCAGGGCGAGTGGAACGGCCAGAAATACATCCCCCTGCCGGAGTTCCGCGCCAACTGCATCAGCCTGCTCGACCAGGCTCGGGCAGCCGGAATCCGCAAATTCGTCCTGATCAGCCCCACCACCATCACGCAGGAGAATGTGTCCCGTCTCAATGATCTGCTCGGACAGTACGATGACGCCGTGCGCGAACTGGCCGGCCAGTACGATGCCGTATACGTGCCTGCCCGCGACGCGCTTCTGGCGGCACGCACAGAGCAACCGCAGGTCGTCTGGACCACCGATGGCTGCCATCCCTCGACCGCCGGCCACGCCCTGATCGCCGCCACCTGGCTCAAGGCCGTGGGGATCCTATGACCCCGGGTGCCGTGATCCACGGGTTTACCGTCAGGAAAGTCACCCCCGTCCCCGCCCTGCGCGGAACGGCCATTGAACTCGAACACGCGGCCAGCGGAGCGCGGGCACTGCACCTGCATTGCGAGGATACCGAGAACCTCTTCTCCATCAGTTTCCCCACACCGGCGCCCGATGACACCGGTGCTCCCCACATTCTCGAGCATTCCGTCCTCGCCGGCTCCCGGCAGTTCCCCGTCCGGGAACCGTTCTTCGAGATGCTGAAGTCCAGCATGGCCACCTTCATCAACGCCATGACCGGCCCCGACTGCACCTACTATCCCGTCTCCAGCAATGTCGAACGCGACCTGTTCAACCTGGCCGAGGTCTATTTCGACGCCGTGTTCCACCCGCTCCTCACCGAAAACACCTTCCGGCGCGAGGGACACCATCTCGCCCCCGTTGATCCTGAAAAACCGGCCGGCGACCTGACCGTCAGCGGCATCGTCTACAGCGAGATGAAGGGGGTCTTCTCGAACCCCGAGAGCAAACTCTTCTACACATGGATCCGGCACCTGCTTCCCGATACCCCCTACGCCCTGAATTATGCAGGCGACCCCGACGCGATCCCCAACCTGACCTTCGACCAGTTCAAGCGTTTCTATGAGACGCATTACCATCCCTCGAATGCCCTGTTCTTCTTCTACGGAAACATCCCGACCACCACCACCCTGGAGTTCCTGGAACCCCGCCTTGCCGGATACACCCGCCAGCCCCCGGTGGCCATCCCGTCCCGCCAACCGCGCTGGGCCAAACCCGCCACAAATACCGACATCTATCCGGCGTCCCAGGACGAACCCCTGTCGGAAAAAACCTTCATCGCCATGAACTGGCTGACCGGGAATGCCCTGGACCCCGAGCAGGCCGTGCTCCGTCATGTGCTCACCTATGTCCTGTTCGGCAACGAGGCCGCGCCCCTGAAAAAAGCGCTGGTCGATTCCAAGCTCGGTCAGGATATCCTCGAGTGCGGCGACATGGACCTCGGCCCCGAATCCGTTTTCAGCGTGGGCATCAAGGGTAGCGAGCCCGACCGCGTCACTGCTTTTGAGGACCTCGTGCTGTCGTCCCTCAAAACGATCGCCAGCCAGGGCGTGAAGCGGGAGTGGGTTGAGGCCGCCTTCCAGCAAACCGCCTACCATTACCTCGAAATCCAATCCATGTTCCCGCTCCACACCATGAACCATGTGCTCAACGCCTGGGTACTCGGGGCGGACCCGCTCACCTTTCTGGATATGGGCCGGCATCTGGAAGCCTGCCGGAAGCGGTATGATGCCGATCCCGGCCTCTTCTCCCGTCTCATCACGGAACAGTTGATCAACAATCCGCACCGGCTCACCACGGTGTTATGCCCTGATAAAACCTGCCAGGCCCGGACCGACGCGGCGTTCGCCGAACGCATGGCCGCGGAGCGTGCCCGCCGGACGGACGCCGAGATGCAACAGATTGCCGACGAGGCGGCCTCGATCGAGGACGATGCCGGCACGGCGAATTCCCCGGAACTGATCGCCCTGCTCCCCCAGCTGAAGGTGCGCGATCTGCCCGCCAAGCCGCGGAATATCCCGACCACGGTGGTGGAATTGAAGATCTCGGACGCAGGACGCAGGACGCAGGACGTATCGCTGCTGAGGAATGATGTGTTTTCGAATGGCGTCAATTATCTCCAGTTCAGCCTGAACCTGGCGGGGTTGCCCGACGATCTCTGGCAATATCTCCCCTATTACAGTGATGCCATCACCAAGCTCGGGGCGGCGGGTATGAATTACGAAATCATCGCGCAACGGATGGCGGCGGCGACCGGGGGCATCAGCTGCGCCCCGTCGTTCCAGCACCATGCCGGAATCCCGGGCCAGCCGGTGCTTACCATGCGCTTCGCCTGCAAGGCGCTCGACAACCAGATGGACAAGGCACTGGAGGTGCTCCGGGACCTGGTCTTTTCCATCGACCCGCGCGACAAAGAGCGGCTCCGGGATGTTCTCACCCAGACCCGCGCCGGGATCCGCAGTGACATCATGGAGAACGGGCTGAGCTACGCGCAATGCCACGCCGGGCAATACCTGACACCCATCGGCCTGCTGGATGAGCAGTGCCACGGAATTCCCCAGGCGGCCCTCGCGGCCGGGCTCTGCGACCGATTCGACGGCGAGGCGGAGTCCCTTATGGACCGCATCGAGCGAATCCGTGCTTTCCTCCTCTCCCCCGAGCGCCTGACCCTCAGCTTCACCGGCTCTGATTCCGCCTACAGCCTGGTCGAGTCCTCCGTCAAGGCGTGGATCAAGTCCATGCCCCCGCAGCGGGGATCTCAAACCTCGGATCTCAAATCTCAAATCTCAAATCCCCGCGAGGCCCTCGCGGTGCCGATCCAGGTCGCGCACTGCGCGCAGGGGATGCTGGCGCCGAAGCTCACGGATCCCCGCGCCGCGGCACTCGTCATCGGCACGCACATGGTCCGGTTCGACTATTTCCTCCCCGAGATCCGGCTCAAGGGGAACGCCTATGGGGGCGGGATGTCCTACAATCCCCTTTCGGGGACCCTGTTCATGACCTCGTTCCGCGACCCGCATGTGGTCCGCACGCTGGAGGTCTTCGCCAGGACGCCTGACTTTATGAAGACCACGGCCTGGTCGCAGGCCGATATTGACCGGGCGATTATTGGAACGGCAAAGGGTGACGAAAAACCCCTGCGTCCGGGCGAAGCCACCGGCGAGGCCCTGGCCCGCCATTTGCAGGGCGTGACGCCCGAACTCCGGGAAGCCTTCTACCAGTCCCGCCTCGCCGTCACCCCGGCCACCGCGCGCGACGCCCTTCTGGAGGTTCTCGAGACAGGTCTCAAATCGAGTCCGGTCTGCGTCCTCTCCAGCCGCGAGAAACTCGAAGAGGCGAACCGGAGTCTGGGCAGCGGAGCGTTGGCGATTACGGATGTGGTGATGTAAAGTCTTACTTCACAACCCACATCACAATCATCCCGGTAAGGATGACGATCACCCCGCCCCACAACAGCCTGCGCCTGCGGGCGGCCAAACGCTCCATCCCCGGCCCGTCCTCATCGTCCGGCGCGGGTTTGTCGCGCATATAATCCCGGTCATAGAGTCCCATCGTTAATCCTCCGCAAAGCCATGCCCATATTCTGTCCAAACGCCTGCTGATTTCCAGATTAAAGGGCACTTCCGAAATAATATCTTGAGGTTCAACATATTGTTTGCGACCAATCTTGCCCATGAATATCAATGTGTCCATATCCAAAACCAGCCAAACCAAACAGATTGACCTCTCCCACCTGCCGGTGACGCAGGTTGACAAGGGGTCACGGGGAGCGGCGATCTTCCTCCTGATCTTTGCCTGCCTCTGGGGCGGTATCCCCACGTTTGCCCTGATCAAAGCCCTTTCGTCGGGGACCATGCAGCCGGGAATGTGGGGCATCCTTATATTCAGCATCATCGGCAGCGGCATGTTCCTCGGCGGGCTCTACATGATGACCTGCAGCAGCAGCACCACGTTGTCCCTGGAGCAAGTGGACGTCATCAGAAAGTCGATCTTCGGGACGAAGCAGTGGACGGCACGGATGTCGGACTTTACCGGGATCCGCTGGCGGAGCGAGTACCATTCCGGCGGCAAGAACAGTCCCTCCTACACGCTCTATATCGTCGAACTGCTGCACCCCGACCCCAAGAAAGCGGTGCGGCTGTATGAATCACGGATGGACTTCGGCATCCGCGGCATCTGGGAGAACGCCTGCCGTACCCTCAACCTGCCCGCAGTCGAGGGCGAGGGCTCGGATCTCGTGACCCGCGCCGTCGAGGATCTCGACAAGTCCGTGAAGGACCTGGCCCGGGAAGGCAAACTCCATGTGGAGTTCGACCCTTCAAAACCGCCCCCCGCAGGGCTTACCCTGAAGGTGGACGGCAAGTTCCTTGAACTTTCCGTCAAGACGAAGAAAGGCTCCACATTCTTTGGCGGACTCCTCGGCCTCGTTTTCTCAGGAGTCTTTGTCTATATCGGCTTCTTCATCAAAGACTGTCCCATCCTCTTCGGCATCGTGGGTTGCGTGATCATGCTGATCGTCCTCCTCTCGGTGATCTGGTCACTCATCACCACGGAACAGATCCGCGTGGCGAAGGACGAGGTACATGTGCGCCGCCAGACGCCCTGGGGCCCGACCAACGGCACGCGAATCGATACCACCGGCGTGGAGATCGTGAGGATCGGGAAGAATAATGGCCAGGGCTCGGCGGGAGTCCTGATCGAGACCGACGGCGGCGCGCAAATGGTCGGGGCCGGACTTCCCGCCAATTGCCTGGAGTGGCTCAAGAACTGCATCCTTAAGGTCATCACGGCTTAGGCGCCTGTTCAAACTACCTCGGCTCAGCTGGGCCGCCCAGGGAAAACGCATCAAAATACAGAAGATATTGAACACCCGCTGGGAGTACCCAGCTCAAGCCGCGAAGCACGCGAAGGAGTTCAGGAGAAGACGACGGCCCTGCCAACGTTTCACGAATTTACGGGAGGCAGGCTTGCCTATGCGCCCCGCGTATCCGG
>Ga0208248_1000097_pt1 | contig 32935 bp, 27 predicted proteins | sample CryBogmetaGMA5M_FD_184545 | JGI IMG/M metagenome (GOLD analysis project Ga0208248, IMG submission 184545) | Freshwater microbial communities from Crystal Bog, Wisconsin, USA - MA5M (SPAdes) | ecosystem: Environmental > Aquatic > Freshwater > Lake | place: Crystal Bog, Wisconsin, USA | collected...
GGCTTGTTCAACATCGCATTTCGCCGGTGGGCACCGCCGCGCCTACCCACACCATCAACTCGGTCCCGCCACCGACGAAATGCTCACTGTTGTATACCCGGACGCCGGGGGACAGCGCCCTGAGGCGCTTCAGGGCCACGGGCCCAGACTTCACCGATGCCAGCACGGGCCTGAAGAACTTCGTGGCCACGAGCGTCGGGGATGATGCCACCAAGCAGCTGGTCATCCACCACGCCGCCGGCGGCGACATCACCAACCTGGTGGGCGGTGTGCCCGCTTCGAACCGCAGCAACATCATGGGCGATGTCATCAACTCGGCCCCCGCCGCCCTCGAGTACAGCCTGAGTGCGGTTCAGGGTGGCCTGAGTGACTTCAACAGCCTGGTGGCTGTGAGCGGGAGCCGGCGCTTCCGCCTGATCCTGGTGGGGACCAATCAGGGCTGGCTGCATGCCTTCGGCGAGGTCACTCGATTGAGCTCGGGCGGCGCCGTCACCCAGGCCGCGGTCCAGGAGCTATGGAGCTTCATGCCCACGGACTTCCTAGCCAACCTCGACACCCTCACCGTGTCCAGCAATCCTCACCGGTCCATGGTCGATGGCAGCCCAGCGATCTATCACCTGGACCTACCTCTTAGCAACGGTGGCCCCGGCAACGGCGTGGTGGATGCCGGCGAGCGGGCCATGGTCATCATCGGTCTCGGGAAGGGAGGGCGGAGCTACTATGCCCTCGACATCCACGATCCCTTCAACCCGACCCTGGCCTGGTCCTGGGTGCCCGATGAAGCGGATAGCTTCACTTCGGGCCGCATCATTGCCAATGGTCCGGCCCCTGGCACAGTGCAGGGGGTGCTCCGGAAGAGTGGGTTCTCCACTGCCACCCCTGCCATCGGCCGGGTGCTGGACTCCGTGGGGATCCTCCGGGATGCGGTCTTCCTGGCCGGAGGGTTTAGCGTCCCCGAAGTGGAAGCCAACTTCGCGGGGGCTGCCTTGGGTCGTTCCATCACGGCCCTAGACGCCACCTCTGGCCAGGTTCTGGCAACGGTGGACCTGCTGACGGATCCGGCCGTCAGCACCCCTGCCTCCGTTGGGCCGATCAGCGCTGGCGTCATCCCCTTCGAGTTCGTCCTGAACTCGGGCATGGCCCAGCGGGCCTACTTCACGGACTACCGGGGCGGGCTCTGGGCCTGGGGGTCCAAGGCCCTATCCTCCGCTGCGCCCTACACCAACTTCCGCCGGGACACGTCCCAGATCCACGACTGGACGCTCCGCAAGGTCTACCAGGATGACAATGCCAGCTATGGCGCCCGCTCCACCACCCTGCCGGCGCCTTTCCGGGTGGGTACCTTCCCCGGCGTGGGGCAGGCAGGCTCCACCAGCCCGGCGGCGGTGGGCGTGGCCATGATCAGCGGAGACCGGAACAACCCCCTGGACCGGGGCTACAGCAGCCCTGCCAATCCGGCACCAAGCCGGCACCGGCTGACCGTGGTCTTCGACCGCCAGGACAGCCGAGCCTGGGGATTCGATACCGAAAGTGGCATCGACATCGGCATGACGACCACTCAGCTAAAAAACTTCACGTCCAACATAGCCGACGCCACTCCATCAGCTCCCTGTGCTGACTCGGTGTTCAAACTCATCACCCCTGGTTGCCCGGACTACTACCTGACCAACCTGAACAATGGCACCCCCTCCTTTGGCTACTACGTCAACCTGCCTGCGGCCGCGGGTGGCTTCATCCCCAAGGGGATCAATCCACCGCTGGTGGTGGGGGGCAGCTTGTTCTACTCCCAGTTCACCCCCACCGCTTCCGATCCCTGCACCGGAGGGACGGGCACCACGACCAGCTCTGCCATCTATGACGTGCTGAACCCCATCGTCAGCGACACCCGGTCAGGCATCGCCTTCAAGAGCGGGGCCTATGCCACCTGGGTCGGGGTGGCCTCGAACCTCCTCTCCCTGGGGGCCCGGGGTGTCCTGCAGGGGGGCATGGTGGCGGCTACCAACTCCCAGGGGGGCACCACCTCCACCATGACCCTGGCCACCACCAGCGTGGCGGCCTCCCAGCGCTACCCCAAGGCGCGGGTGTGGCGGACGGTGCACTGACTGGCCTGGGGTCTCCGTGTAACCTGGAAGGGACGCTCCGCTCTTCCCGCTCTTCGGCGCAGCGACCTTTTCAGAGCTCGCTGCCCATGTCCACGCCCACTGCCATCCTCCTCATTTCCTGCCCAGATCAGCGGGGCATCGTGGCCCGGCTGTCGAACTTCGTCTTCGAGCGGGGCGGCAACATCGTGGACTCAGACCACCACTCGGACCTGCAGGCGGGCCGCTTCCTGGGGCGCATCGAGTGGGAGGAGACCGCCGATCCCGCTGAGCGCCTCCATCTGCGGGCCCAGCTGGCGGCGGTGGCCGATCGCATGGGCGGCCAGTGGGAGCTGCACTTCTCCGACGTGGTGCCCCGCATCGCCCTCTGGTGCAGCCGCCAGGAGCACTGCCTGCTGGACCTGCTGTGGCGCCATCAGGCCGGGGAGCTCGGTGCCGAGGTCGCTTGCGTCATCAGCAACCATGACCACCTGCGCCGCCATGTGGAGCCCCTGGGCATCCCCTTCCACGTCTTCCCCATCACTGCCGCCACCAAGACCGCCCAGGAACAGCGCCAGCTGGAGCTGCTGCGCCGGGAGCGGGTGGACCTGGTGATCCTGGCCAAGTACATGCAGGTGCTCAGCGGGGACTTCCTGCGGGACGCACCGGACGTGATCAACATCCACCACAGCTTCCTGCCGGCCTTCGCCGGGGCCCAGCCCTACCACCAGGCCCACGGGCGCGGCGTGAAGATCATCGGCGCCTCGGCCCACTTCGTCACCGAGGACCTGGATGCGGGCCCCATCATCGAGCAGGATGTGGTGCGCGTGAGCCACCGGGACACCGTGGAGGACCTGGTGCGCAAGGGCAAGGACATGGAGCGCATGGCCCTGGCCCGCGCCGTGCGCCTGCACCTGCACCACCGCGTCCTCACCTACGGCAACAAGACCGTGGTGTTTGAGTAGTCTGAGGTCTCTGTGAATCGGCTCTACTTGGGGGGCGCAGCCTTGCGCTGGAGGTCGAGGGTGTAGGACAGGTTGGCCGGGCCGGCAAGCTTGAGCAGCACGGGGTAGACCGCTGGCGTTACGTTCTGGACCTCGAGCTCCCGGGTGCGGAGGCGGGGCAGGATGCGGTTCACCCGGGCCGTTTCCTCTTCCATGCCGTCAGGTGTGGGCGACGCGGCAAGACCCATGATCAAGGTACCGGCGCCATCGCCCCCCAGGACGAAGCGGAGCTTTTCGCCGGGTGCCAGGTCCACAAGCAGGAGGCGCAGGCCCCTCTCGGCGCCCAGCATCTGCCCCTGGGGCCGGCCCTTGGCACCGCCAGTGGGGACGCTGCTGGCAGCACGGTCCACGGGCAAGTTCTTGGCCTGGATGCGGGTGGTGCCGGCTGGCACCTCGAGGATGTCCCGGGCCGGGGCCTCCAGGAGCAGCTGCTCGAAGGGCAGGGTGACCTTGGCCGGGGCCTGGGGGGCCGGGGCCTGGAGGAGCAGGGCGAGGAGCGGAGCAAGCATGGTGGACTCCCATCAGAGGAGGAAAGGGCAAACAGAAGGGGGCCCGAAGGCCCCCTCTGCAAGGATCACTGAATGAACCTAGAAGTGGTAGCCGGCAGAGAAGGCAAACCAGCTGGGGTTCATGGGGTTCATGCCCTTGAGGCGGGCCTTGGCGCTGGTGTTGTAGGACAGCCACTGGGCGGCGTCGTACTGCACGTGGGCGCTCCAGTCCTTGGTGAGCTGGTAGTCCAGACCGGCACGCACGCCCCACTTGGCCCGGGATTCGTTGATGGACTTGGGGAGGAGGCTAGGATCGTAGCCCGCCTGAGACGAGGAGTAAACTCTCCCCGCAGTCAGCTGGTTGCCGTCGAAGAAGTTCAGGTTGATGCCCATCCAGCCCCGGAGGTTCTTGACCGGGGTGTTCCACTTGAAGTCCACGCCCGTGCGCCAGGCCGTGAGGTCAAAGCGCGGTGCAAGGACGCCAGCGGGCTGGATGGCCTGCAGCTCGGGGCGGGAGTTCCCCACGAAGCGGCCATAGCCGATCCAGGGCGTGATGAAGCTGAAAGCATCGGGCATGGCGTAGTCGTAGCCCAGCTCGAAGCCCCAGCCGCGGGTCTTGCCGCCGTTGTACACGAACTGGTCGTTGTTGTAGGCCTCGGACACATAGAGGACCGATGACTTAATGAAAGTTGACTTCTCACTCTGCTGGGCGGTGGCTGGTAGGGCCAGGGCGCCGAGCACAAGCAGGGACATCAAGGTGCGATTCATGCCTGTCTCCTCATGTGGTCGCTAGAAGCGGAAGCCCATGTCGATGCTGAAGTTGCGGGAGTTACGAACACCGGAGTTGTAGGTGTAGTCGCCGGAGGCATAGAACCCGGTGGTGAGGCCGTAGCTGGAGGCCAGACCGTTGTAGGTCCCAGGCAGGTTGGGGTAGACCCAGGCGCTGCCGGTGGCAGGGTTGTTGCCATTGCCTGCGCGGCTATTCATGGTGGTGCGGTTGAAGTGGTTGAAGATGTTGTAGACCGTCAGGGCGGTGAAGGCCGTGACCTTGGACCCGGGGATGGGGATGGTCATGTTCCACTGCATGTCGATGGTGACGGGGGAGTCCTGGTTGAGGAACTGGCCCCGGGCGCCATTCAGGAAGTAGGTGTTGGTGTTGCCCGTGCCCACGGCCGTCAGCTGGCTGTTGTGATCCAGGACGCCCTGGGGGGCGAGCATGGTCTGCGTCTGGCTGAAGGGATAGCCCGAGAAGTAGGAAGCCAGCAGGGTGATGGCATTCTGCACGCCCTTGGGGGCGCCGATGTTGAGGCTCACCCAGGTCTTGAGGTTGTGGTGCTGGCTAAGGCCGGCGAGCTCGCCGTAGGGGTTGTAGGCGTCCATGGGAACGCCGGCCGCCTTCCACTGCTCGTACCAGATCGGGTTGGAGCTGGCCACGTTGCCTTCGCGCCAGGTCTGGGTGGACCGGGTGCGGCTCATGGTCCAGTTGCCGTTCCAGAGGAGGAGGTGCTTGTCGCCCTTGGAGAGCTCCTGCTGCCATTCCATTTCGAGGCTGCGGTAGTCGCGCTTGCCGTTGGGATCGGTGGTCAGGATCTGGTGATAGCCGTACTTGGAGGCCAGGCCCTGGCCGGAGAAGTCCTTAACCTCCACCAGCGGCAGACCCGAATCGGCCTTGGCGTACCAGAGGTCATGGAACTTGTCCGTGATCAGTGAGATGCGGAAGAAGCCGCCGGTGAAGGCCCGCTTGTAGTTCAGGGTGATGGATTCCCGGCTCTCAGGCTTGAGGTTGGGATCCAGGTCGTAGTAGGCATCGGTGTTGGCGAAGTTCAGCGTGCGGTAGTTCGCCAGGTTCAGCAGGGTGGCCTGGGAGACCGTGTAGGCCGTGTTGGTGGCCGTCGGGGTGTAGGCAGTGCCGGCCGACCAGTACATGTTCTGGGTCTGGTTGTTGGGCCGACGGGTGAAGTTGCCACCCATGCCGCCCTGGCCGATGGTGCCGCGGAACACACCGTAGTTCAGGTCGAAGACATGCTTGTTGTCGCCGTTGAGGTCGTACTTGACGGTGAACCGAGGCAGCAGGTCGGAGGAGCTGACCATGCGACCCGAGCGGTTATCAACCAGGTACTTCTCGAAGCGGAGACCGCCCATGAAGCTCCAGTTGTTGTTCATGGTGTACAGGTCATTGATGAAGATGGCCTGGGACGTGTCCTCGTTGTCAGGAGGCGTGCCCCCCGAACCGCTGGTGGTAGACAGGACAGCCATGGGCACGCGACCGGTGGTGCGCCACAGGGCATTGGAAGCCTGGCCGCCAGCGGAGGCCGGCATCGTCAGGTCGGCGCGGGGATCGCCAATGGCGTTGAAGACCACATAGGAACCATCGGCCAGTCGGCCCGGGACGTAGTACTGCACGCCGTTCATGCCTGGGTAGCCGCCCGCGAAGGTGATCTCCTTCAGCTGACCGAAGCCCATGTCGATGGTGTGGTTGCCGTAGATGTGCTGGATGTTGGCATCCAGGGTCTGGCTGTTGCGCTTTTCCTTGTCGCGGCCAGGATCGCCGTTGGTGAGGGTGGTGCCACCGAACACGGAAGCCGTGTCATAAATGCTGGCGGCCGCCGCGGTCCAGACGCCCTGGTAGATGGGGTCGCCAGGGCCCTTGGAGAACTGCACTTCGCTCTTGTTGGAGCCCCAGCGGATGTCCACCACGGTGGAACCGAAGACGGCGTTGTAGCTCAGGCCACGCGTGTTGCGATCGGAGGTCTGGAAGTTGCCCTTGGCGGGATCCAGGCCGGTGAAGGAGTAGGCGAAGTACTGGGGACCGAGCTTGTCCACCGTGGCGTCCCAGCTCAGGGTCTGATCCCGATTGATCTGCCAGAAGAACTTGTACTGCTGGGTCAGGGTCTGCTGGATGCCGCCAATCGTAACGGACGGGCTGGCCGCATTCTCACCGTAGGTGTAGGCCGCATTCACGCCACCGCCGGTGGGGTAGGGGACCGTCATGTAGCTGGGATAGAGGCCACTGAGGGTGGTCGTACCCACGGAGGGAGGATTGAAGCGACCCGCATAGGCGAAGGTCAGGTGGTCCTTCCAGATGGGGCCGAGGAGGGTGACCTCGTAGGTGCGGGTGGTGATGTCTTCAACCGGGTTGGTGTAGGAACTGTAAACGGTTGAGTTGGAGTAGTTGGCATCGGGGCGGACCATCGTCTCGTGGACGCCAGCAGCCCAGGCGGGGTTGCGCAGCTTGACGCGCACGCTGCCTTCGAACTCGTTGCTGCCGCGCTTGGTCACGATGTTGGTGATGCCCGCCGACGTGAAGCCGTACTTGGCGTTCATGGGGCTGAGAATGACCTGCACGTCCTGAGTGAGGTCATCGATGACCTTCTCAAACTGACGGCCCTGGCGCACCAGGGGGTCGCGGACGCTGATGCCGTTCACCATGAACTGGCTCTCACCGGTGATGCCACCACGGATGACCGGGTAACCCACAGAGCCGCTGACACCGGGGGACACCGCCAGGGCGCCGTAGGAGTTCAGGTTGCCCGTGGGCAGGTTCTGGAGGGCCTCTTCCGTGTAGGTGCTGACGATCTTGGTCTCGGTCTTGTCGACGCTGCTCGAGATGGCCACGACCTCGACGCTGGCGCCGGCGGATGCGATGGACTTCAGGTTCAGGTCCTGGCGGATGGTGCCGCCGGCCGGGATGGTGAGGCCGTCAGCCTTGCGGGAGACATAGCCGTCAGCCGTCACCGTGACGGTGTAGTTGCTGCTCGGGGGGAGCAGGGGCACGCGGAACTCGCCCTTTTCGTTGGTCGAGATGACCCGGGTCTGCAGCATGTTGGGGCTGGCGATGATGATGCGGGCGCCTGCCAGGACTTTGCCGCCGTCACCGCGAACGGTGCCGACGAGTGTGCCGGTGCCCTCCTGGGCGATCAGGCTCGCGCTGGCAACCAGCACAAGACCCAGCGGCGTCAAACGATGGAATAGCTTCATGGATTCCTCCGTCGTGGGCTAAGGGGTTAGAACCGGAAGCCCAGGCTCAGTTCGAGCGAGGCCTTGTTCTTGGAAGTGGTTTCGGTGTGGGCGGGTTGGTTCGTGTAGGTCCGGGGGACGTACACGATCTGGTCATAGCCCACGGTCAGGGCGTTGATCTCGACGAACACATCCTTGTTGATGAAGGAGTGGAGGCCGACAAAGACGCCTGCCGCAGCGCTGGACGCAGAGCGGACGTAGGAGAAACCTTCCCGATCCGTGGTGAGGGGGCCGTAGCGCACATCGCCAATGGCCTGATCCACGGTCTTCATGAAGTGGACGTTGCCGCCCGCCTGCCAGGACCAGCCGGTGTCGCCGATGGCACGCCGATAGCCCAGGCTGAGGCCGAGGCCGTCCAGGGGATTCTGGCGGGTGTCAAAGGAGTTGAGAGCAGTGGGGGCGTAGGTGCCGCCGGTCAGGTTATAAGTGACCGCCGGGAGAGGCTTTTCCCAGTCGTCCGCCCGGAAGTACCGGTAGGTCAACTCGCCGATGATGCTGGAGTCAGCAGACAGCTTGTAGGAGCCTGTGAGGCCCACGTGGAGGGAGAGGTTGGAGTGCTGGGCCGCCTCAGTGGCGTTGAACCCTGCGCCCATCTTCAATCCGAGATCGATGGCTGGCGCGGCGGCGGAGAGGGTGAGCCCCAATCCAAAGCAAAGGTAGCGCGCGTGCTTGAACCCCATCATTTGTTTCCTCCTTATGTGGGATCAGGTTTCAGAAAGGTTTGCAGGGGTTGCCTGCAGGTTGGAAGGACTGTGAAAAAAAGCAGATGAATCTGTGAATGGACAAGCATAGCTGAACCATTTGGGAATTCTGAAACATTCCCATCCATCGAAACACTAATGCATCTTTCTGGGGTTGCCTGTCTGGCTTCACCCGATGAATCTATCTGGAAAGCCTAGAATGGCAACCCATCCTTTCCTAGCGCTCTGGTTGGACTGTCTCTCGAGGAAGCGACTACTGATGATTGATAGGTAGAATATAGATCTATTGGGTAAATTGCGTGATGTGATCTTGGTCATCATTCACGACCAAATTTTCTGCTTTGGCTTCACCCCCCTTTTTTTTGGACCCCCCCCATGTCTGAGCCCTCCCCTCGCACCCTGCTCGTGAAGGACGCCGACTACGTAGCCACCCTGGACAATTGGAGTCACGAGCTGCGCCGGGCCTCGATCCTGATCCGGGGTAACCGCATCGAGGCTCTGGGACCCGCAGCCGACCTGCCTGCCTCAGCTGACGAGGTGATCGACGCCCGGGGGCACCTGGTGGTGCCGGGCCTGGTGAACACGCATCACCACATGTTCCAGTCCCTGACCCGCGCGGTGCCTGGGGTGCAGGACGCGGAGCTGTTCACGTGGCTCCAGGGCCTCTACCCCATCTGGGCCGGGCTGACGCCGGACATGCTCCGGGTCTCCACCCAGGTGGCCATGGCGGAGCTGCTGCTCTCCGGGTGCACGACCACCAGCGACCACCTCTACCTGTTCCCCGGGGCCTGCCGCCTGGACGACAGCATCGATGGCGCCCGGCTGGCCGGCATGCGCTTCACCGCCACCCGCGGCGCCATGAGCGTGGGCCGCAGTGCCGGGGGCCTGCCACCCGACAGCCTGGTGGAGCGGGAGGCGGACATCCTGGCGGACATGGATCGCCTGGTGTCCCGGTACCACGACCCTTCCCATGGGGCCATGCTCCAGATTGCCCTGGCGCCCTGCTCACCCTTCTCCGTGAGCCGAGAGCTCATGCGCGAGGCCGCCGGCCTGGCCCGTAGCCGGGGTGTGCGCCTGCACACGCACCTGGCGGAGAACGACCACGACCTGGCCTACTCCCGGGAGCGCTTCGGCTGCAGCCCGGCGGAGTACGCGGAGGGCCTGGGCTGGGTGGGGCCGGATGTGTGGCATGCCCACTGCGTGAAGCTGGACGCCGCTGGGATGGGCCGCTTTGCCGCCACCGGCACGGGCGTGGCGCACTGCCCCTGCTCCAACATGCGCCTGGCCTCGGGCATCGCCCCGGTGCGGGCCATGCTGGATGCGGGTGTGCCTGTGGGGCTCGGCGTGGATGGCAGCGCCAGCAATGATGGGGCCCACATGGTGGGGGAGGCCCGCATGGCGATGCTGCTCCAGCGGGTGGGCCAGGCTGCCGAGGCCTTTGGCTGCGACCGGGGCCCCTCGGCCCTGACGGCCCGGCAGGCCCTGGAGCTGGCCACCCGGGGTGGGGCCCGGGTCCTCGGGCGCAGCGACATCGGCCATCTGGCGCCCGGCATGTGTGCCGATCTGGCCCTCTTCGACCTGCGCACCCTGGGCTTTGCCGGGGGGGCGGTCCACGACCCGGTGGGAGCCCTCCTGCTCTGCGCCCCGGCCCCGGCCGCCTGGACCCTGGTGGACGGTGTGGTGCGGGTGCGGCAGGGGCGGCTCACCTCCTTCGAGCTGGCACCGATCATCCAGCAGCACAATGCCATGGCTCTGGACCTCGTGGGCCGCGCTCAGTGAGGGTAGGGCGGGGAAGCCGCAAAGATGAGAGGATGGTCGTCTACTTGAACCCGGAGCCCCCATGTTCTCCCGTACCCTGCTGGTTGCCCTCATGACCCTGCCCGCCTTCGCCGCCGACCCCGTCACCGGGACCAACCCCTTCTTCACGGAGTGGAAGACGCCCTTCGGCGTGCCCCCCTTCGCCAGCATCCAGGAGGAACACTTCCTGCCGGCCCTCAAGGAGGGCATGGCCCGCCAGAAGCTGGAAGTGGCCGCCATCACGGCCTCCAAGGAGGCGCCGAGCTTTCAGAACACCGTGGTGGCCCTGGAGCAGACCGGCCAGTTCTCGGACCGGGTGATGTCCGTCTTCTCGAACCTGGTTGGGGCTGAGACCACCGCCAAGCTGCAGGCCGTGAACCGGGAGGCCATGCCTCTCCTGTCCGCCCACCGGGATGACATCCAGTTCGACCCGATCCTGTTCAAGCGGGTCAAGGCCGTCTGGGATGCCCGCGCGAGCCTCAAGCTGGAGCCGGATCAGGCCCGCCTCCTGGAGCGCACCTACAAGGGCTTTGTGCGGTCGGGAGCGGCCCTGGATGCGGCGGCCCAGACCCGCATGCGGGCCATCAACAATGAGCAGAGCCGCCTCGGGGTGGACTTCGGTGACCGCCTGCTCAAGGCCACCAAGGGCTTCAGCCTGGTGGTGACGGATGCCAAGGACCTGGCGGGTCTGCCGGAGGGGACCCGCATGGCCGCCGCCGCTGCCGCCAAGAAGGCCGGGCAGGAGGGAAAGTGGCTGTTCACCCTGGATGGGCCCAGCATCTGGCCCTTCCTGGAGTACGCCCAGAACCGCGAGCTGCGCCGCCGCCTCCTCACGGGCTACCTGGAGCGCTGCAACCAGGGCGGGGACACGGACACCAATGCCATCGTGAGCCGCGTGGCCGCCCTGCGGGCCGAGAAGGCGAAGCTGCTGGGCTACCGCACCTGGGCCGACTTCGTGCTCGAAGAGAACATGGCCAAGGACCCCAAGGGCGTCTACGGTCTGCTGGACCAGATCTGGAAGCCGGCGCTGGAGGTGGCCAAGCGGGAGCGCGCTGAGCTGCAGGCCATGATGGCCAAGGACCTCCCGGGCCAGAAGCTGGAGCCCTGGGACTGGCGCTACTACGCAGAGAAGGTGAAGCAGGCGAAGTACGACTTCGACGAAGAGTCCGTGAAGCCCTACTTCGCCATTGACGCCGTGCGTCGGGGCGCTTTCACTGTGGCGACCAAGCTCTACGGCCTGTCCTTCAGCGAAGTGAAGGACATCCCGGTCTACCAGAAGGACGTCCGCTGCTTCGAGGTGAAGGAGTCGGATGGACGCCACGTGGGCCTGCTCTACCTCGACTACCACCCCCGCGCCGGCAAGCGCGGCGGGGCCTGGATGAGCAGCTACCGGTCCGCTTGGGTGAAGGACGGAAAGCGGGTGGAGCCCGTGGTGGTGAACGTCTGCAACTTCACGGCCCCCTCGGGCGACCGCCCGGCACTGCTCACCTCGGACGAAGTGCGCACGCTCTTCCACGAGTTCGGCCACGCCCTCCACGGCCTGTTCTACGCCGGCCGCTACCGAGGCACCGCCGGTACGCCCCGGGACTTCGTGGAGCTGCCCAGCCAGGTCATGGAGAACTGGGCCATGGAGCCTGAGGTGCTGCGCCTCTATGCGAAGCACTTCCAGACCGGCGAGGTGATCCCCGACGCCCTGGTGGCCAAGATGCACCGGGCCGCCACCTTCGGGCAGGGCTTTGCCACCGTGGAGTACATGGCGGCCTCCCTGCTGGACATGGACTGGCACACGCTGACCGACACCAAGCCTGTGGACACCGCCGCTTTCGAGAAGGCCTCCCTGGCCAAGTGGGGCCTCATCGCCGAGATCCCGCCCCGCTACCGCAGCCCCTACTTCAACCACATCATGGGTGGCTACGCCGCCGGCTACTACAGCTACATCTGGAGCGCCGTGCTGGACAGCGACGCCTTCCAGGCCTTCAAAGAGAAGGGCAACCTCTTCGACGCCGCCACCGCCGCCAAGTTCCGGGCCGAGGTGCTGTCCAAGGGGGGCACGGAGGATCCGGCCCTGCTCTACCGCCGCTTCCGGGGTGCCGACCCCAAGGTGGGCCCCCTGCTGGAGAAGCGCGGCCTGAAGTAGCCCCTTAGAACCGCACCGTCGCCGCCACCATCAGCCCGGTGGCGGTGAGGTCTGCCTCCACGGGGCTCCAGAAGATCCGAGCCTCAACCCCCAGGCGCGGGCTGAACTGGAATCCCAGCCCACCGCTCGCACCGATGCGGGTGGCGTTGCGGTTGGAGGGGGAGCTGCCGGTGGCGACGACCCGCCACTGCTGCCCGCCCATGGCGCCCAGCAGATAGGCGCCTCGGTCCGGGTCCTCGTCGGGGAACCAGAGGGCTTCGATCATCAGCTCGGTGGAGCTGGCCGAGGACTTGGTCCCCGGCAGGCCCACCGTGTCGCCCTTGGGCAGCAGCTGGACACCCACCAGGGGGCGCAGCACCAGCCCCCTGCTCAAGGGAATGGTCACGAAGGCCGCGGCCCCCAGGCCGGGCGTCCCGCCGGTGACGTCCCGCAGGTTCCCGGAGGGGGCCAGCAGGTGAAAACGGCCACCGAGGGCCGTCTGGGCAGAGATGGGCAGCACTGCCGCAGCGGCCAGTAGAACAGCAAGGGCCTTCATATCACACCTCGTACTTGCCCACCGTATCGCGCCAACGGTCCTGGGCCTTGAGGATCCGCTCCGCCACGGCCCGCAGGAGCCCATGCCCACCGGGAACCTCCGTCACCCATTGGCAGGCGGCCTGCACCTCGGGCGCCGCATCCGAGGGACAGCAGGCCAGGCCCACCCGGCGCAGCAGGGGCAGGTCCGGCAGGTCGTCCCCCAGGTGGGCGACCTGGTCCAGGGCCAGACCGTATTTGGCGCAGAGCTGCTCCAGCACCGGCAGCTTGTCCAGGTGGCCGGCGAAGCAGTCCTCCACACCCAGGTCCTGGGCCCGGTTCCGGGTGGAGGCGGCGTCCAGGCCCGAGATGAAGGCCACGGGGATGCCGGCCCGCTGGAGCCACTTGATGGCGGCCCCATCCCGGACATGGAAGGTCTTGGTGTGGCCTGGCTCCAGTCCGTAGGTGAGACCCCCCGGCGTGAGCACCCCATCCACATCGGTGCACAGCAGGCGGATCTTGGCAGCGCGCAGGTCCAGGTCGTCCACGGGAGTCTCCGGCTCCAGCCTAGGCCCCTGTCCCTTCCCTGGGAATCCCTGGGGATGTGCTTTCAGTTTTTTACCCGCCCACTTGCGCTGGGCCAAACAAACTTAAGGTCCCCCTTTGGTGGCCTGACATAGGGGTGGAAACCTCTGTCTCTGGATGATCCGATGGGTATACAGTTTGTTTGGGAAGCTCAAGAAAAAGGGCTTGACTGGATCTGAAACTAGATGAACATAGTCGCATGGAGTTGATTCGATGAATCACCAGCTGAGCAACCCGATGATCGACGAAGTGAGTGGCCTCTTCAGTGCGCTGGGGGACCCCTCCCGCCTGAAGATCCTCCGGTCCCTCCTGGACGCTCAGGCCCCCCTCAGCCAGGGTGCGGTGGCCGAGGCTGCGGGCCTCTCCCAGGCCAACGCCTCCAAGCATCTGGCCTGCCTGGTCCGGGTGGGCCTGGTGAGCCGGGAGCCCGAAGGCAACGCCGTCTTCTTCACGCCGATCATGCCCCTGGTGGGCGACCTCTGCGACCTGGTCTGCGGCCACGTGAGCGACCGCGCCCGGCTGATCTACAAAGCCCTGAAGTGAGAGGGTGCCTGCGAGGCGCCCGACTTTTTTGTTCTGGAGTATTCCTGTATGAGCATTAAAACGATTTGGACCCTGACCTGCTTCCTGGCTGTCGGCGCTCCCCTGGGGGCCTCGGAGCCGCTCACCGTGGCCCAGGCCATCCGCAAGGCCTGGACAGACCAGGCGGGACTGAAAGCGGGCCAGGCCATGGTGGACAGCCGTCAGGCTGAGGCCGAGGGCTTTCGGGACCTGCGCCTGCCCACGCTGACCCTCGGCGTCCAGGGGGTCCGGACCAACGAGCCCATGATGGCCTTTGGCATCAAGCTGAACCAGTCCCGCATCGGGGCGGCAGACTTCAACCCCCTGAGCCTGAACCACCCGGATGCCATCACGGCCTACGGTGGCTCTGCCGTCCTTCAGCAGCCCCTCTACACCGGGGGTCGCCTCACCGCCGCCAAGCGGGCCGGGGAGTACATGGCACAGGCCGAGCAGGCCAGCCAGGAACGCCGCAAGCAGGAGGTTGCCCAGATGGTGGTGGAGGCCTACTTCGGCACCCAGGTGGCCGAGCAGGCCCTGCGGTGGGTGGACGACACCCGAATGTGGATCCAGGGCATGGAGGACTTTGTCGGGGCGCGGGTTAACCAGGGCCTCATGCTCGAGTCCGAACTGCAGCGCCTCAAGTCCTTCCACGCCCAGGCAGACGCCCAGAAGGCTGACGTCATCAAGCAGGTCCGCTCCGCTCGATCTGGTCTCGGCCTGCTCACGGGGGCCGGTCCCGTGGAGGGCCCGCTGGCCACGCCGCTGGTGCCCGAACAGCCTGCAATCGCCCAGGGAGCCACCTACCGAGGTGATCTGGTGGCGGCGGACTTCCAGGCCAAGGCTGCCGGTGAAGGCGCCAAAGCCGCCCAGGGCAGCCTGCGTCCCGAAGTGGGTCTGGAGGTGGGTGCCGGTACGCTGCACCACTCCTGGTCCGAGAAGGGTAGCTGGACCTGGGCCGCCGTTGGCGTGAAGTGGAAAGTCTTCTCTGCACCTGACGTGGCCAAGGCCAATGCGGCCCGGGCCCAGGAGCGGGCTGCGCTCCAGATGCGCTCCTTCCGGCAGCAGCAGGCTGAGCACGAAGTGCGCGTGGCCCGGGAAGCCGTCCTTGCAGCAGAGGCAAAGTACTCGGCTGCCCAGCAGTCCCTCGTCGCAGCGCAGGAATCCAAGCGGCTCCGCGAGGCCCGGCACCGAGAGGGCCTCGCCCCCCTGATCGAGGTGCTCGATGCGGAGGCCGCCATCCAGGGTGCCCGCACGCTCATCCTCCAAAGCCTCTTTGACCTCCGTGTCAGCCGTGCCGGCCTTGATCTGGCGACTGGCAATCCCATTGAAGGAGTGACCCCATGAAGACCGTACTCGTTTCCCTGACGCTGGCTGGCACGCTGCTCGGAACCCTGGCCTGCGGCCATAAAGAAGCGCGTCCTGAGGTGAAACCCCTGCCCAAGGTGGCCGTCTCGCTGGTGGCCCAGGGCGCGCCCGATGGGGGTGCCTGGGTAGCCGCCACGCTCCAGTCCACCCGGACAGCCATGATCGGGACCCGCATGGCGGCCCAGGTCCGGCGCGTCCTTGTGCAAGAGGGGCAGCGCGTAGCCGCTGGCACCCTGCTCCTTGCCCTTGGCGACGAGGATCTGCAGGGCCAGCTGAAGGCGGCCGAGACGGGGCTGGCCACCATCCAGGCCCATCACCGCCGCATCCAGGCCCTCCAGGCCCAGAAGGCCAGCACCCTCGCTGAGCTGGAGCAGGTCCAGGCCCAGGTGGCCCAGGCCCAGGCGGGCGTGGATGCCCTGAAGGCCAACATTGGCTACACGCAGCTCCGTGCCCCCTTCGCTGGCGTGGTGCAGTCCCGCAAGGTGAACGAAGGCGACTTTGTCGGGCCCGGGATGCCGCTGCTGGAGCTCATCGGCGATGGCGAGCAGGAGCTGGTGGCCACGCTCTCCGACCAGGAGGCCAAGGGCCTGAAGGCCGGTGCCAAGGTGAAGTTCGAGGCCGAGGGCGTCCAGGGCGAAGCCCAGATCACCGGCCTGGCTCCCGGTGGGGATCCCTACAGCCACAAGGGCACCCTGCGCGCCAAGGTGCTCAAGCCCAAGGGCCTCCGCCAGGGCTCCTTTGCACGGATCTTGGTGGCTGGCGTGGCTGTGGAGGGGCTCTCTGTGCCCCGCAGTGCGCTGGTCCAGCGGGGAGAGCTCACGGGCGTGTTCATCGCCAAGGAAGGTCGTGCCGAACTGCGCTGGCTCTCCCTGGGTGAAGGCAGCGGCAGCTACCTGCCTGTGCGCTCTGGACTGAAGTCGGACGAAAAGATCATCGACCAGCCCGGCGCGCTTCAGGATGGCCAGCCCATCGCACTGTCCAGCGGGGTGAACCATGGCAAGTGAGCCAAAACTTGGCTTGGCGGGAAAGCTTGCCAAAGGATTTCTGCGCAGCAAGCTGACGCCGCTCATCGTTGGCGCCTCCCTGCTGCTGGGCCTCCTCGCCGTGGTCATCACGCCCCGCGAGGAAGAGCCCCAGATCATCGTGCCGATGGTCGACCTCTACATTCCCTATCCCGGCGCCAGCCCCAAGGAGATTGAGAGCCAGGTCACCAACCCCATGGAGCGCCGACTCTGGGGCATCCCCGGCGTCGAATACCTCTACAGCATGAGCCGTCCTGGCATGGCCCTCATCACCGTGCGCTTCAAGGTGAACGAGCCCCAGGAGCCCAGCCTGGTGAAGATCTACCAGGAAATGGCCGCCAACCCACAGATGCTGCCGCCCGGGGCCATGAAACCCATCATCAAGCTGCAGACCATCGATGATGTGCCGTTCCTGGTGCTCACCCTGCATGGGGAAGGGCAGGCCCCTGGCCAGCTTCGAACCCTGGGCGAGGTGCTGGCCCGGGAACTCTCCGATGTCCCCAGCACGGCCCAGGTCAAGGTCACCGGAGGTGCCCGGAGGATGGTGCGCATCGAGCCTGATCCCGACCGCCTGCGGGCCCTCAACTTCACCATCGCTGAGCTTCAACCAGCCCTCCAGGCCGCCGAAGCCCAGCTTCCTGCAGGGGCGCTGATCGACCACGGCAAGCGCACGGAGCTGGAGGCCACGGGTTACATCCTGCAGGCCTCGGAGCTGAAGCGGCTGGTGGTGGGCGTGCGCAACCAGAAGGCCATCTACCTGGCGGACGTGGCCCGGGTGGTGGATGCTCCGGAATCGGAGCCACCCATTGTGCTGTTTGCCGGGGCGGGCCAGTCCGGCTTCGAGCCCGCCGTCAGCGTCACGCTCTCTAAGCGGGCGGGTACCAATGCCACGGCCCTGGCCGAGCAGGTCCTCGCCAAGGTGGAGGCCCTGCGGGGCAACCTCATTCCCCGGGATATGAAGGTCACGGTCACGCGCAACTACGGCGAGACCGCTGGCGACAAGTCCAATGAGCTGATCGAGCACCTGCTCATCGCGACCCTCAGCGTCATTGCCCTGATCTTCCTGGCCATGGGCTGGCGCAGCGCCGTGGTGGTGGGCGTGGCCGTGCCGGTCACCCTAGCCCTAACACTGCTGATCACCTACCTGTTCGGCTACACGCTGAACCGAGTCACCCTCTTCGCTCTGATCTTCTCCATCGGCATCCTGGTGGACGACGCCATCGTGGTGGTGGAGAACATCCACCGGCACATGCACCTGCCTGGCCACCGCAAGAGCTTCGCCACCGTGGTGATCGAGGCCGTGGATGAGGTGGGCAATCCCACGATTCTGGCTACCTTTGCGGTGATCGCCGCCATTCTGCCCATGGCCTTCGTTCGCGGGCTCATGGGGCCCTACATGCGGCCCATCCCCGTGGGTGCCAGTGTGGCCATGATCTTCAGTCTGATCATTGCCTTCGTCATCAGCCCCTGGGCCAGCCTCATCCTGTTCCGGAAGGAAGCCCATCTGCCGGAGGTGGACGATTCTGGGCTGCACCCAGCCACACCCGAGACGGCCTCACCCGAGCCCGTCCACGACCGGCAAGATAAGAACCCCGAAGTGGCACCCGATACCAAGCTCTCAGCCCTCTACCGTCGGGTCATCCGGGCGCTGTTGTTCAAGCCTGCCGTACGCTGGGCCTCGTTTGTCGGCGTGGTCCTACTGCTCATCGGTGCCATGTCCCTGGTGGGCCTGGGGGTGGTCAAGGTCAAGATGCTGCCCTTCGATAACAAGTCGGAGTTCATGGTCCAGATGGACCTGCCTGCTGGCACGCCCAAGGAGGATGCCGTGGCTGTGGGCCAGGACATCGCCCGCCGCCTGCTGAAGGAACCAACCGTCAAGGATGTGCAGGTCTATGCGGGAGAGCCCGCCCCGTTCACGTTCGTGGGCATGGTCCGCCACAGCTTCCTCCGCCAGGAGGCGGAGATGGTGGACATCCAGGTGAACCTGGTCTCCAAGCACGACCGCAAGGAACAGAGCCACGAGATCGTCGTCCGCCTACGCTCCGAGCTTGAGAAGATCTCGAAGCCCGCAGGGGCACGTATGAAGCTCGTGGAGATCCCCCCGGGACCCCCAGTCATGGACACCATCGTGGCTGAAGTCTATGGCCCCACTGAAGCAGAGCGGATCCGCCTTGCGACGGAGGTGCTCGGGGCCTTCAAGAGTGTGGACGGCATCGTGGACGTGGACTCCACCCTGAACACGACGAGCCCCAAGATCAGCCTCGTGCTGGACCGAGAGAAGGCCGCCCTCCACGGCGTGGCCCCCGCTCACGTGATCCAGACCCTCTACATGGCGGGCTACGGCCACACAGCCGGCACGTTCCATGTGCTGCGCGGCTCCAGCCAGGTTCCCGTTGTGGTGCAGCTGGCTCCTGAGAAGCGGCAGCGGCTGGACCAGATCCTTCAACTCACGGTTCCTGGCGCTCGGGGCATGGTGCCCGTGCGGGAGCTGGTCACCGTGAAAGAGGGCCTGGAAGAAGCAACCATCATGCACAAGAACCTGATGCCCGTGACCTACGTGTTCTCCGACCTGGCTGGTGCCATCGAAAGCCCGGTCTACGCTCTGGCGGCGCTCAACAAGAAGATCGACGCCATGAAGGGTACGGCGGGTGCCCCGGTGCCACGGCTGGGCCTGGCCCATCCCGAGAACACCGAGTCCCTGGCCCTGAAGTGGGACGGCGAGTGGCACATCACGCTGGAGGTCTTCCGGGACCTGGGCATGGCCTTCGCAGCTGTGCTGGTACTGATCTTCGTGCTGGTGGTGGGCTGGTTCGAGAGCTTCGAGGTGCCCTGGGTGATCCTGGTGCCGATTCCGCTTTCGCTCATCGGCATCATCCCCGCCCACGGGCTTCTGGGGGCCTTCTTTACCGCCACCAGCATGATCGGCTTCATCGCCGGGGCGGGCATCATCGTCCGCAACAGCATCATCCTCGTCGATTTCATCGAGCTGAAGCTGCGTGAGGGCATGCCGCTGGCCCTGGCGGTCGAAGAGGCCGGCGTGGTGCGGTTCCGCCCCATCCTGCTCACGGCTGCTGCCGTGATCGTTGGCTCTCTGGTCATGCTGGCCGACCCCATCTTCCAGGGTCTTGCCATCAGCCTCATGGCCGGTTCGGTCGCAGCGACCTTGCTGTCGGTGCCTTCGATCCCCGTCCTCTACTACCTCGTCGCCCGCCGGGGCCGCGCCGCGGACCTGCAGCGCGAAGGCTCCATCCACGCCACCGAAGAATAGGAGTTCATTAATGAACGTCGATCGCATCGTCCACACCGTCGCTGGAACCTTCATCCTGGCCAGCCTGGCCCTGGCGAAGTTCCACAACCCCAACTGGATCTGGTTCACCGTCTTCGTCGGTGCGAACCTGCTCCAGAGTGGACTGACCAACTGGTGTCTGATGTCCACCATCCTGAAGAAACTGGGCGTGCCTGAAGGGGCCGGCGTAGGCTGCGCCCGATGAAAGCTACAGTGATCCGCTTCGCCCTGGGCCTCGTCATTGGTGGTGCCCTGGGCTACGGCTGGCACCGCCTGGTGGGCTGCAGCACAGGGGCCTGCCCTCTGACAGCAACCCCCATCCGGGGCATTGGCTATGGGGCCTTCATGGGCCTAATCTGGGCTATGGGGAGGTGAGCTTGCTGCGCTACCTGGTCTATCTCATACCCCTGGCCTTCCTGGGCTACATGCTGTGGAGCCGGCGCTCCGCCTCGGCCACGGATCTGCAGGCCCTGTTTGACCGCAAGCCCCAGGTGCTGGATGTGCGCACCAAGGCCGAGTTCCGCGGCGCGCGCCATACGCGTGCCATCAACATTCCCCTGGATGAGCTGAGCTCCCGTCACAAGGAATTGGACCGCACCCGGCCCGTGGTGGTCTGCTGCGAGTCCGGCAGCCGCAGCGGGATGGCCGTGGGCATCCTGAAGAAGGCGGGCTTCCCGGAGGTGGCCAACCTCGGCTCCTGGCGGCGGCTCCATACCTTCCTGCCCTGACTCGGCCAGGCCGGGCCTAAGGGTGGGCGCCGTGGCGCGCCACGATCCAGTCCACCACCTGCGGCAGGGTCATGGCACTGGAGTCCAGTTCCACCGCATCGTCCGCTTTCCGGAGGGGTGCCACGGCTCGCGTGCTGTCCGCCGTGTCTCGGCGATTGAGATCCTGCATGACCGCCGCCAGGTCTGGGGTCTGACCCTTGGCCTGCAGCTCCAGGAACCGGCGCTGGGCACGGGCCTCGGGGCTGGCGGTGAGGAACACCTTGCAGCAGGCATGGGTGAAGACCACGGTGCCGATGTCCCGGCCATCCACCACCCAGCGCCCACTGGCACCAATGCGCCGCTGCTGGTCCACCAGCACCTCCCGCACCCGGGCATCGGCACTGACAGGGGTCACCAGCGTGGTGATCTCCTGGCTGCGGATGGCCTCGCTGATGTCTTCGCCACCGAGGAAGATGCGGGTGCCCCGCTGGGCGATGTCCAGGCCCGCCAGCAGTGTCTCAAGGGGACCCCGCTCGTCCAGGCTCCGGCCTGAGCGCAGGAGGGCCAGAGAGGCAGCACGGTACATGGCCCCGGTGTCCAGGTAGTCCCAGCCCAGGCGCTCCGCCACCCGGCGGGCGGTGGTGGACTTGCCCACACCCGAGGGGCCGTCGATGGCGATCAGGGGAAGGGGCGGCTGCGTCATTCCGTCATTCTGGCGGGCGAGACCCCGCTGTTCCACCGGAAACCGGGGCCTGCGAACCGCCAGTGCGGTTCGCAGGCCTGGGGTTCAGCGCATGCCGAGGGCCTTGAGAACCTTGGGGTCCTTCTCTTCCTGGGCCAGGATCACGTGGCAGGTGTCGCAGTCGCCCTGGATGGTGCGGCCGTCGGCGGAGGTGTGTCCACCATCGTGGCAGCGGAAGCAGCCCACGGCCTCTTCGTGGCCGATGTTGTTGGGATGCGTGCCCCAGGTGATCTTCATGTCGGGGAAGACATTGCGCAGGTAGATGGCCTTGACCACCTCCCCAGCGGCGTCCACCTGGGCCCGCTTGTGCTTGAAGATCTCCGGGTAGGTCGTGCGGTAGTACTCGGCCAGGTCGACGGGGATCTTGGCGGCGGCGGTCTTCTGGTCGGGGTAGCTGATCTTCAGGAGCTCCACGGCCTTCCTCTTGATGAAGGGCAGGTCAGCGCTCATGCGCTTGTCCGAGAGGGCCTTGTCCACAGCGCGATCCGGCAGGTGGAAGGCGTGGGTGGGCCGGTTGTGGCAGTCGATGCAGTCCATCTTGCGGGAGGTCAGGCTGGCGAGCTTTTCCTTGGGAATGTTCTTGTACTCCGAAGTGACGTACTCGACCATCTGCCCCTTGTCGTCCCGGTAGGTGACCTTGGGGATCTCCTGGCGCCGGGCATCGGTGGTGATGTAGGTGATGCGCTCGGTGGCGTCCAGGTGGCGGCCATGGATGCCGGTGGTGCCATTGGGCGTGTGCCCCCCGATCTTCAGCAGGAGGATGCTGGTGGCGGCGGTGTTGGCCTCGTCATCGGCGAAGTGGGTGCGGACGATCAGCTTGTCGTCCGAGAACTTCTGGGGCCAGTGGCACTGCTCGCAGGTCTCACGGGCGGGGCGGAGGTGCTCGACAGGGCTGGGAATGGGCCGGGAGAACGTGCCGAAGGCCACCGCAAAGAGTTGGCGGGTGCCGGACAGCTTGGCCCGCACCAGGGCCGGGGCGCCGTGGCCGATATGACACTGGGCGCAGCCCACGCGGGAGTGGGGCGAGTCGAGGAAGGCGGTGTACTCAGGGCTCATCACGGTGTGGCAGGTGAGGCCGCAGAACTGGTTGGAGTCCATGTACTCCACGCCCTTGAGGCCGGCGGTGCCGAGGATGCTGACGTTGATGAAGGTGAGCACGCCCACCACGGTCAGCAGGCGGCGGACGCCAGGCTGTTTGAAGTCCACGGCCTGGAGGGGCAGGGGCTCCTCGCCCGCCTCTCGGCGCTGGCGGCGGTGGCGGACGATGCCCAGCGGTACCAGGATCAGGCCGGCCACGAAGAGGGTCGGCAGGGCGAGGAAGAACAGGATGCCCGCATAGGGATGGACTGAGCGGGAGCTGGTGAGCTCCATGAACCAGAACCAGATCAGCACGAAGGAGGAACTGGTGGTCAGTCCCGCACCGGTCAGGGTCATCCAGTTGTTGCCCTGCTGGAAGGCCAGGCGGGTCAAGTCTCTGACGCGTTCACTGAAACTCATGAACTCACCTCTGCGAAGGGTTTAGACAAGGGGCCGATGTTGTGTGAAATGTCTATTTCCACCCTAATTTCCCAGCCCGCTTCCTGCAAGCGCAGAGGCGTCCATCAAGGGCAGAACCCCAATGTTTTCAATAGGGATTCTTCCAAGTTGTGACAGATGACCGGGGCCTTCAGGGACGAGGCCCCTGGCGCAGGAGACCGAGGAAATCTTCACCGTATTGCAGGAGCTTTTTGGGACCCACGCCACTGATGGCAAGGAAGGCGTCATCGGTTGTTGGCTGGGTCTGGGCCATCTGTTGCAGGGTGGCATCGCTGAAGATCACGTAGGCCGGTACCCCTTTGGCGTCCGCCAGGCGCTTCCGCAGGGCCTTCAGTTCGAGATAGACCGCCTCTTCTCCCTCGGCCTGGACCGCGGCCAGGGTGGGCCGGGAGCCTCGAGGGGAGCCCTTCTTGGCCTTCCCCGGTGAGGGTGCGGTGGCCAGCGGATCGGTGCCGGAGCAGATGTCACAGGAGGCGCCGCAGGGCGGCATGGGCTCGCCGAAGTGGGCCAGCAGGGCCTGATGCCGGCAGCGCAGGGAGTCGGCCAGACGGAAGAGGTCCCGGGTCTGGCGCTGCTGGGCCTGGGCCAGGGTGGTCTCCAGGTCCTCGGTGAAGCGGTCATAGCTGAGGACGTCACCCCAGCCGAAGAACATCACGCAGTCCGCATCCGCCCCATCGCGGCCCGCCCGGCCAATCTCCTGGTACCAGCCCTCGACGCTCTTGGGCATGTCCCGGTGGATGACATAGCGGATGTTGCTCTTGTCGATGCCCATGCCGAAGGCGACCGTGGCAACGATGACCTCCACATCATCCCGCTGGAAGGCCTCCTGGGCGGCGGAGCGGGCTTCGGCGTCCATACCGGCGTGGTAGGCCGCGGCTCGAACCCCTTCCCCGGTGAGGAAGGCCGCGGTGGCCTCCACCGTCTTGCGGGAGAGGCAGTAGATGATGCCGCTCTCTCCGCGCCGGGCCAGCACCAGGCGCAGCAGGGCCTCCCGGACTGGGGGCAGGCCCTCCGCGCCCTTGCGGTAGGCACTCACCTTCAGGTTGGCCCGGTAGAAGGACCCCTGCACCTCCAGGGGGTCCCGCATCTCCAGCTGCTCGGCGATGTCCACCCGGACGCCGGGCGTGGCCGTGGCGGTGAGGGCCAGCACCGGCACCCCGGGGAAGCGCCGCTTGAGGCCCGCCAGGGTCCGGTAGGCCGGGCGGAAGTCATGACCCCAGTGGCTGATGCAGTGGGCTTCATCCACGGCGATGAGGCGCAGGTCCACCTCGCGGAGCAGGTCGGCCAGGTAGAGGTCCAGGCCTTCCGGGGCCGCATAGACCAGCTCGATCTCGCCATTCATGAGGGCGCGGATCCGCTCCCGGCGGGCCTCCACGGTCAGGCTGGAGTTGAGGAAGGTGGCCCGCAGGCCAGCCTCCGTGAGGGCGTCCACCTGGTCCTTCATGAGTGCGATGAGCGGCGACACCACCAGGGTCACGCCCCCCAGCAGGCGGGCCGGCAGCTGGTAGGTGAGAGACTTGCCCGCCCCGGTGGGCATGATCCCCACCACATCCCGGCCGGCGAGCACGGCCTCGATGATGGCCCTTTGGCCCGGGCGGAAGCCACTGTAGCCGAAGGTGGCCTTCAGGGCCGCCTCCAGATCTGGCATGGCTTCCAGGCCCCTTGCCAGCTCCTGGAGGGCCGCAATGGCCTCGGGTCCGAAGTCGGCGGGCGCCTGGCGGTAGTGGTTGCGGAGCCGCGCCAGCCCGGACCGACAGGCCCCCCGGTCACCCCGGGCGAGCAGCCCCTGCAGCAGGGCGATCTCCTCCAGGACTGCGGACAATCAGCAGCCGCCGTCGAGCAGCGGCCCTGCGGCCCGCCAGAAGGCCTCCATCTCGTCGGGCTTGCCGAAGGTCACCCGGACCTGGTTGGGCAGGCCGTAGCCGTGCATGGGGCGCACGATGACACCCTTCTGCATCAGGCCCAGGAAGAGGTCCTTGGCGGGGAAGGCGCTCTCCAGGAGGACGAAGTTGCCGCAGGTCCCCGAGTGCGTGCAGCGGTGCTGGGCGGCCACGCTGGCGAAGGTGGCCCGGGCCTCGGTGTTGCGCTGCCGGGAGAAGGCTTCGAAGGCCAGGTCCTGCACAGAGACCTCGGCTGCGGCCTGGGCCAGATGGTTGGTGTTGAAGGGGCTGCGGACCCGCTCCAGGTAGCCCACGAGCTCCTTCGAGCCCAGGCCGTAGCCGATGCGCAGGGCCGCCAGGGCATGGATCTTGGAGAAGGTGTGGAGCACCAGCAGGTTGGGGCGCTCGTCCAGGTAGGCGGCCGCATCCGGGTAGTCCGCAGGCGCTTCGTACTCGGCGTAGGCCTGGTCCACCACCAGGATGATGTCTTCGCGCAGGTTTCGCACCAGCCGCTCGAAAGCCGAGCGCTCGAGCCTGATCCCCGTAGGGTTGTTGGGGTGCCCCAGGTAGACCAGGCGGGTGTCGGGGGCCACGGAGCGCAGGATGTCATCCACATCCAGCTCCGAGGCCGTGGCCCGGGACTCGATGACACTGCCGCCGGCGGTCTGGGTGGCGATGCTGTAGATGGCGAAGCTGTGCCGCGGGATGACGGCGCTCCCCCCTTCCAGGAAGGCGGCCTTGGCAATCATCTCCAGCAGCTCACTGCTGCCGTTGCCCAGGACCACCTGGTCCACAGGCAGCCCCTTGCGAGCGGAGATGGCCTTGCGCAGGTAGTAGCCGTCGCTGACGGGATAGAGGCCCAGGCCCTCGCCGTTCACGCCTTCGAGGATCGCGGCCAGGCGGGCCTTCACCGCCGGGGTGGGGCCCCAGGGGTTCTCGTTGGAGGCCAGCTTGACGATGCGGTCCAGGCCCAGCTCCCGCTGGACTTCCTGGATGGGCTTGCCCGGCACATAGAGGGGGATCCGGGCCAGGTGCTCGAAACCCGGGAGTGCCGAAAGGCCGGAGTGCATCAGGCCGGCCGCTCGCTCAGGACCTTGTCCACAATGCCGTAGGCCAGGGCCTCTTCGGCGCTCATGAAGTAGTCGCGGTCCATGTCCTTCATGACCTTCTTCAGGGTCTGGCCCGTGTGCTTGGCGAAGGTGCCGGCGAGACTCTCCTTCAGGCGCTGGATCTCCTTGTAGGTGATCTCGATCTCCGTGGCCTGGCCCTGGGCGCCGCCGCTGGGCTGGTGGATCATGATGCGGGCATTGGGCAGGGCGAAGCGCTTGCCCTTGGTGCCGGCCGCGAGGAGGTGGGCACCCATGCTGGCGCACTGGCCGATGCAGTAGGTGACGATGTCGTTCTTCACGAACTGCATGGTGTCGTAGATGGCCAGGCCAGCGGTGACGCTGCCGCCGGGGCTGTTGATGTAGATCTGGATGTCCTTGTCCGGGTCCTCGCTCTCGAGGAACAGCATCTGGGCCACGATGGCGTTGGCCACGCTGTCGTCGATGGCCGTGCCCAGGAAGATGATGTTGTCCTTGAGCAGGCGGGAGTAGATGTCATAGCTGCGCTCGCCGCGGGGCGTCTGCTCGATGACGATGGGGGGATAGTAACTGCTGGGCATGGGCCCTCCGGCTGAGTGGTCAGGATAGCAAGAAGGCGCCTCGCGGCGCCCTCTCCGCCAGCCCCTGGGACAGACTACTTCTTCGGGGCGGCCTTGCGGGCCTTGGGCTTCTCTTCGGCCGCAGGCTCAGCCGCAACAGTCTCGGCGGCCTTCTTGGGGGCCTTCTTCTTCGGCTTGGCCTCGTCAGCCTCGGCCTCGTGATCGTGGTCACAGTCCGGTCCGTGCACATGGCCGGCCGGGGCCACAGCGGCTGGCTCGCCGCCCTCCTGGTCCTCCAGACCGCCGCCTTCCAGGCCACCCGCATCGTAGCGGTTGATGGGGATGCCGGCCTCGCGCTTGCGCTCCAGCTCCACCAGGGCCTCGAAGGCAACCCGGTCCAGGCGCTCCTCGGTGACCTGGGCCAGGGCCAGCAGGTGCTCGAAGATCCGGTCGGTGCGCAGACGTCCCTTGATCTCCGTGGCATTGCCGCGGCGCTCCAGCTCGGCCTTGAAGGCCTCGAAGGGCTGCTGCACCTGGTTCTGGGCCATGAAGGAACGGATCTCGGTGTCGATGTCCTCCTCGGGGACCTCGATGGTCTCTGCGTTGCCAATGGCCTGGAGCAGGTAGCCGCTGCGGACGGCGCGCTCGGCGTCGTTCAGGCGGTACTGGCGGTAGGCCTGCCAGTTGACCTTCTTGGGGTCCATGCCCTGCCGCTGGGCGTGCTCGGCGAACTCCTGGCAGTAGTCGTCCAGCTGCAGGCCGACCATGGTGCGGGGCACCTCGAAGGGGGCCGCGTCCAGCAGGGTGTCCAGCAGGGTGGTGTGGAGGCGGGCGGTGGCATCGCGGTCGGCGGCCTCTTCCAGGTCCTTCTTCACGGCGACCGTCAGGGCCTCCAGGTTCTCGAAGTCGCCCAGGTCCTTGGCGAACTCGTCCCCCAGGACCGGCACTTCCTTCTGGCGGATGTCCTTGACGTGGACCTCGTAGGCCATGGTCTTGCCGGCCAGGACGTTGGTGGCGTCCTCGGCGGGGTGGGTCAGGTTGAAGCTCTTCTTCTCATCGACCTTCATGCCCACCAGCTCCGCATCGAAGGGGCGGGTGCCGTCCACCTCGATGCCCTGGTCCTCGTAGGTCTGGGCCTTGAGGCCCTGGGGCTTCACGCGGATGTCGCAGGTGGCCACCAGGCCCGTGGCCACGGTGGCATCTTCGATCGGCAGGAACTTGGTGGCCCGCTGGCGCAGGGCCTCCAGGTGCTCGGTCACGGTGGCGTCGTCAATGAGGCGCATCTTCTTGGTGAGGACCATGCCCTTGTAGTCCGGCAGGACCACGTCGGGGGCCACGTCGAACTGGGCGCGGAAGACCGCATCCGTGCCTTCCTTGAGGTCCATCTTCTCCAGGGAGGGGCGGGAGATGGGGGTGGCACCGGCGGCCTGGGCAGAGGCCCAGAAGTGGCGCTCCACCAGCTTCTGAGCTACTTCGGACTCGATCTCCCGGCCGTAGTTCTGCAGGAGCACCGTGCGGGGGGCCTTGCCGGGCCGGAAGCCCTTGATGCGGGCATTGGGGGCAATCTTGGCAAGCACTGCGGCATAGGCTTCGCCCACTTCGGCGGCGGGCACCGTCACCTCGATGGCCTTGCGGGTGGGGGACTGGTGGTGGAGGGTGAGGGACATGGGTGCTCCTGGAGATCGGGGTGTGCGGTGCTGTGAGAGGGCAATCGGAGGACTGTTTTTCCGGTCTTCTGAATCGCAGGGGCGATTAAGAAGTGGTGCGAACGGTCGGACTCGAACCGACACGGTGTTAACCGCTGGAACCTAAATCCAGTGCGTCTACCAGTTCCGCCACGCTCGCAAGGTCTTCCGAATTGTCAACCAGTGGTGCGCCCAGAGCGACTCGAACGCCCGACCCTCAGGTTCGAAGCCTGATGCTCTATCCAGCTGAGCTATGGGCGCGCACCGAATCTCCCAGTCTACCTGGAACTGGCTTCCGCTTCGACCCCCGGTTGCGCTGGATAGAGCGCCGAATGCTGAAGGCTCTATCCAGCTTCGCCCGTGGCCTATCAGATGCGCCGTGGGGCGCATCCTCCCGCTCGCTGCGCTCGCGGAGGCCGGAGCCGGGCGCGCACCGAATCTCCCAGCCTAACCTGGAGCTGGCTTCCGCCTCGACCCCCGGTTCGGGCTGGCTAGAGCGCGTGGCTATCGGCCCTTGCTGGAGCCTGCCAGGCACCAGGCATCTTCGGCGCCGTGGCGGCGCAGGAGGTCCAGCTGGGCGGGACTCAGGCCCATGGCCCGGGCCGCTTCGGCTTCGGTGGCCAGGTCGCAGGGGATCACCCCCGGATCGTCGGTGCCCAGGGCGCACCGCACACCCGCCGCCAGCATCCGGGGCAGGGGATGGGGCACCACATCGGCAGCCAGGGCCCGGTTGGAGGTGGGGCAGATGTCCACGGGGATGCCCCGCTCGGCCAGCAGCTCCAGGGTGGCGGCATCGGCGCGGATCCCATGGACGATGCGGGAGACGCCGCCCTCGAGCACGGCTTCCCGCACATGGGAGCCGGGCCCATTCTCGCCGGCATGGGCGGCAAGGCGCAGCCCGGCCAGGCGGGCCCGGTCGAAGATGGGGGCCCACTCCCGAAAGGGGCTCCCCTCCAGCCCGCCGGTGGAGAAGCCCGTCACGAAGGAGGGACACTCCGGGAGCACCAGGTCCAGGACGGCCGTGCCGTGCTTGGGGCCGAAGTGGTTGACGGCTTCCACCACCACGCAGCTGGCCAGGCCCCAGCTCTGGGCTTCCGCCAGGCCCTCCTCCAGGCCCCGCCAGAGGTCCGTCAGGCTGATCTGGGCCTTGTGGATCACCAGGAAGTGGGGGCAGACCCAAAGGTCAAAGCCTGATCCTTCAGCGCTTTGGGTTCGCCGGGCCACGGCCAGGACGGCCTCCCGCACCGCCTCGGCGCCATCCAGGAGGCCGGCGCCGAACAGGAAGGGCGCAATGAAGCCCTCGAAGGGCAGGGCCTCGCCAGCCCACAGGGCCTCCAGCCCAGCGGGTGGGACCAGTCCCCTCTGGGCAGCGGCACGCCTCACCCACACAGGGTCCAGGGCCCCTTCCAGGTGGGTGTGGCGGTCGATGAGGGGCGGAGGGACGGGGCGCATCACCGGGACAGTATGCTCAACCCGGGGGTCAGATTACTCGTCGTAGTCGTCCATCCGCAGGTCGCCGGGATCGAAGCCCTCGCCTCGGCCGCCCCGCTCGATGGCCACGGCAGGCTCGCCAAACGGCTCTTCCAGGACCTCGGTCTCGGGCTCTGGCGTCTCATCATCCTCGATGACATGAACGCTCTTTTCCTTTTTCAGTGCCTTGGGTTTGGCCGGTGCCGCCTTCTGGTTGGCGCCGCACTTCGGGCACACGGCCTCGAGCCTGCCGAGGTCATAGAATTTTGCCCCACACTGGAAACAGGAGTGCTTCTTGCCGAGATCAGCCATGTTCAAATCCTCGTACAGACTCAAAAGTACATGGTTGTAACAGAATTGGACCCACTTGTCATCCATGGCCGGAAATATCTCAGCCGCCTGTTTATGGCTCCTCTCGAGTACGCGGATGGCCCGGGGGGTTCCCCAAACCCCGGTTTGAGCCTCCCAGAGGCCTCCGCAGGGACCTCGGCGGGCCTCCCTTGGCCCGGTATCTTTGGACACACCTCGGGGGAGCCGCTAGGATGGCGCAGGTTCCCGGAGTCCAGGCATGGCGGATCTTTCCATTGCAGTCAGGCAGGCTGGTGGGGTGGCAGTGGTGCTCCCCGCCGGATTCATCAATGCCCACACGGTCCGAGACTTCGAGGCGACTCTGGAGGGTCTGGTGCAGGGTGGCCAGTATCGGATCCTGATCAACTGCAGGGACCTCAGCTACATCAGCTCGGCGGGGCTGGGGGCCATCATGGGCCTGATCGAGACCGTGCGGGAGCATGGCGGCGACATCCTGCTGTCGAACCTTCAGGACAACGTCTTTGCCATCTTCGACACCCTGGGCTTCACCCAGCTCTACCGGGTCTTCCCGGATGAGAGCCAGGCCCTTGCTTCGCCCGAGGCCGGGGGCTGAGGGTGGCGGCCAAGGTGGACCACGCCCAGTTCCGGCTCATCATTCCGAGCCAGACCCGCTATCTGAACCTGGTGACCGGGCTGGCGAAGCGCGCCTCCGTGGTGGCTGGGCTGGACGATGCGACGGCGGCCAAGGTGAGCATCGCCGTGGACGAAGCCGTCACCAACGTCATCCTCCATGCCTACCAAGGCGAGGGGCACCACAGCGTGGAGCTGGAGCTGCGCTTCACCCCCCAGGCCCTGGAGGTGCACATCTGGCACTCCGGCCAGGGCATCCGGGAGGACCAGCTGGTGCTGCCGGATCCCAGCGAGTACATCAAGCACCCGCGCAAGGGCGGACTGGGCCTGCTGCTCATGAGCCGCTTCATGGACGAGGTCCGCTTCCGGGCCGACGAGGACTCGGGCAGGAACGAGTGCTGCCTGATCAAGAAGATCAGCTGAGCGCGGCCGCCTACCCCTGATGCAGACCCATTCCTTTGAGCGCCTCCGCCGGCTGGCGATGAAGATCCCCGAGGGAGCTCAGGAGCTGCTGCCCCTTATCGACTTCCTGGAGACATTCCCCCGCCAGGGCTCTGAGGAAGACCTCATCCACCTGGTGGGAACCACGGCCCTGGGCATTGCCAAGGCCAGCCAGGGGGGCGTCTGGGATGGCGGCTCCTGGCTCTTCCTGCGCGGCGGAGCCCCGGCTTTTCCCACCAACCCCGGCCCGGACTGGCTGGTGTTTCCCTGGACCTACGCAGGGGAGACCTACGGCCACCTGGTGCTCAAGGCCGAAAGCGCACCCGACGCCCTCCCCCTCCTGCTCTCCATCAGCGCGCCCCTGCTGGCCTGGCGGCGGGCCGAGGCCGTCCGCAGCACCCAGAACCAGTCGCTGGCCCTGCAGCTCTCTCGCCTCAACACGCTCTTTGAGCTGACCCGCAACCTGGGCGTGGTGGAGACCCGCCGGGACCTGATCCGCCTCATGGCCAACACGCTGATGGGCGAGTTCCGCATCATGCGCCTGCTGGTGGTGGGCCCCCAGGGGGAGGTCCTCCACGGCAAGGGCCTGGGCACCCTCCCGGAGGCCCTCAGCGGGGAGGAGCTCCACGAGGTGGTCCAGACCCGGAACCTCGTTCACGCGGTCGAGCTGCGGGACCAGAACCGCAGCCATGGGTTTGCCTTCGCTGCCGAGCCTGCGGTGGGCCAGATGACCGAGGATGACCTGGTGTTCCTGCGCACTCTGCTGAACCTCACCTCCTCCCAGCTATCCAGCCTGGACCTGCGGGAAGCGCGGATCCAGGCCGACCGCATGGAGAAGGACCTGGACCTGGCGCGCAACATCCAGCGCCGCCTGCTGCCCAAGACCCTGCCGGAACCGGAGGGCTGGCTCTGCGCCGCCGCCAACCTGCCCTACCAGGCCGTGGGAGGCGACCTCTACGACCTCTGGATGGCCTGGGACGAGGTCCAGGGGGACCGTCTGCACCTGGCGGTGGGGGACATCTCCGGGAAGGGCCTGCCGGCCTCCCTGATGATGACGCAGCTCTCCGCCTTTCTCCGGGCCATGGCCTACCGGCGGGTGGATGACTGGGGCCGCCTGGCGGAGCGCGTGAACCGCCGCATGGATGATGTGCGGGACGGCAACCGCTACACCACCCTCTTCGCCGGGAGCCTCAACCCCCTGAATGGTGACCTCCGCTATGTGAATGGGGGCCACAACCCGCCGCTGCTGGTGCGGGCTTCCGGCGAGGTGGCCCGACTCGCACCCACCGGGCCCATGGTGGGCCTGCTCCCCGGGGCCGCCTTCCACGAGGGTCAGGCCCGGATGGAGCCCGGGGATGTGCTGGTGATCTTTACCGATGGCATGGTCGAGGCGGAGAATGCGGCCGGGGAGGACCTGGGCGACGGCCCCCTGGCGGAGGTCGTGCGCCGGATGCCGGACGCCGGCGCCGACGACCTGTTCGAGGCCCTGCTGGTGGCGGCCTTCCAGCACCTGGGAGAGGGGCGGTTCCGGGATGATGTGACGCTGGTTGTCATCAAACGGATAGGCCCTTGAGGGCAACGGTGTTCTTGTTTGCGGAGGCGGATCCATGAATCAGGCCAAGACCCTTCTCCTCATCGTCGCCATGACCGGCGTGCTGGTGTGGATCGGCGGAATGGTGGGTGGCGAGTCCGGCATGGTGCTGGCCCTGGTCCTGGGGCTGGCGCTGAACGGCTTCAGCTACTTCTTCTCCGACCGCATCGTGCTGGCCAGCTACGGCGCCCAGGTCATTGGGCCGGAGGACGCCCCCGCCCTCCACGCCATCGTGGCCAACCTCGCCCAGCGGGCCGGCCTGCCCATGCCGCGCATCGCCATCATCGGCGAGGACACCCCCAACGCCTTCGCCACCGGGCGGGACCCTGATCACGCCGTGGTTGCCGTGACGGAGGGCCTGATGCGGATCCTCAGCCGGCCCGAGCTGGAGGCCGTCATCGCCCACGAGCTGGGGCACGTCAAGCACCGGGACATCCTCATCGGCAGCCTGGCGGCGGTGCTGGCCCAGGCCATCATGTTCCTCTCGCGCATGGCCATCTGGTTCACGCCCCGGGATGACGAGGGCCGCTCCAACCCCATCGCTGGCATTGCCATCATGATCCTCGGCCCCATCGCTGCCCTCCTCCTGCAGATGGCCGTGAGCCGGTCCCGGGAGTACATGGCCGACGACTACAGCGCCCACCTCACGGGGCGCCCGGACATGCTGGCCTCGGCCCTGGAGCGGCTGCACAGCTACAACCAGCAGCTGCCCATGGCCTCCGCCCAGCCCGCCACCGCCCACATG
>Ga0208248_1000098_pt1 | contig 32394 bp, 35 predicted proteins | sample CryBogmetaGMA5M_FD_184545 | JGI IMG/M metagenome (GOLD analysis project Ga0208248, IMG submission 184545) | Freshwater microbial communities from Crystal Bog, Wisconsin, USA - MA5M (SPAdes) | ecosystem: Environmental > Aquatic > Freshwater > Lake | place: Crystal Bog, Wisconsin, USA | collected...
GTATTTTACTTAATGGGAAAGCCATCGGTTGGTTAGGTAAGTTGCATCCAAAGTGGCAGCAACATTACAGCTTAAGTAAGAGCACTTTCCTATTTGAGTTAAGCACAGAAGCTATATTGGCTCGAAAGTTGCCAGCTTATCAAGAAGTATCTAAATTGTTACCGGTGCGTCGAGATTTAGCGGTAGTATTAGATGAAAATATTGCAGTTGATGCGGTACTATGCACGATTAAATCAGCCAATATTCCGCTTATTACTGAGGTTGCCTTATTCGATTTGTATCAAGGTCCAGGTGTCCCTGAAAACAAAAAAAGCCTTGCATTATCAGTACTTATGCACGATACTCAAAAATCTTTGACAGATAGCGACAGCGATGCAGCTATCTCAAATCTACTGCAATTAATGCAAAATAAATTCGGTGCAACACTTCGAAACTAAGCATTAAACGATAGGGTGAGTTTTTCCGAATTTACGTCAATTACGTTGATTAAAACAAGCTTTGCTCTTATAAAAAGCTATTAAAAGTTACAAATGGATTGGGAGTTTTAAATGACTTTAACAAAAGCTGAATTAGCGGACTTGCTCTATGAGCAAGTTGGATTAAATAAACGCGAAGCTAAAGATATGGTGGAATCTTTTTTTGAAGAGGTACGTATTGCATTAGAAGCAGGGGATAGTGTGAAATTATCAGGCTTTGGCAATTTTGAGTTGCGTAAAAAATCAGAACGTCCAGGTCGCAATCCTAAAACTGGTGAAGAAATACCAATTTCTGCCCGCAGAGTGGTAACCTTTCACGCAAGTCAAAAGCTGAAAAGCAAAGTGGAAGCTAATTACCTCAGTTAGAATCAGTTTTTAATTTTAGTTTATCGCGGTGTTAGTGTGAAGGTGCAGTATGAGTGAGCCAATTACCAAGGTGCAATTACCACCTATTCCAGCAAAGCGCTACTTTACCATTGGTGAAGTGAGTGAACTTTGTGGTGTAAAGCCACATGTGCTTAGGTACTGGGAGCAAGAATTCACACAGCTAAAACCAGTTAAACGCCGTGGTAATCGCCGCTATTATCAACATCATGAAGTATTATTAATCCGCCGCATTCGTGAGTTACTGTATGAGGAAGGTTTCACCATTAGTGGTGCGCGCAACCGTTTAGATATTCCTGCATCAAAAGCCGATGTACAACAACAATTATCTCTAGATACCCCATCTGCAATGAACGAGGGTCAACACCAAAAAACGGCTACCGCAAATCATCAGTTTGACTTCTCTGCAGCCAAGGCTGAGCTTACAGAAATACTTAAACTGTTGCGTCCAGCTTTATCGGTTTCATAAAACTCCACATTGATATATATTTCAGCCGGTTTTTTATAGCGCTTCTGTTTAAGTTATAATACGTGCGCTGTTGTAAGTGAGGCAGCGGTTCGGGGCATAGCGCAGCCTGGTAGCGTACTAGTCTGGGGGACTAGGGGTCGCAAGTTCGAATCTTGCTGTCCCGACCAATAAAATTAATGAGATATATTCGGAAATCCCCAGCCGAATAATCATCTGTAACAATTTCTGTAGCAAGTTGTTCCGCGGTACTTTCAAGACTTGTGGACTTGTGGACACCAGTCCGAATATTATGTTCTATAGCTATTTTGTTAGCTTTGAAAACCCCCATAAAAGCAAAACTATAAATACAACCAACCCTACGACCGTATAAATTCCTTGCCATCCAAGAAAATACATATGCTCTCCAATTTTAATGTGGGTGTTACGAGTATAAATAACGAACTCATACTTACACTTTTAATAATTTTTTGCGTTGATTAAAATCAAAGAATTCTAATAAATTAATGGTTTATAAGTCGCCGCAAGCTTTCTGGTCAGCACATGCGGCAACCTAATCTGTGCTTAGCTCTGTTATGCTGTGCACTCAAAGTTAAATAAATATTTTAAAGAAAAGAGTAGCTCTTGTATAAACACCCACTGCTAGATCGCGACAAGATTTCACCGAAAGAGGCACTGGATGTGTTAATTGAGGGCAATGGTCGATTTACCAAAAACTTATCTCTGCATAGAGATTTGCTTAGTATTGTCAATATTACTAAAGATAAGCAGCATCCGTTTGCTGCAATTTTAGGTTGTAGCGATTCGCGTACAGCCTCTGAAATTATATTTGATCAGGGTTTGGGTGATATTTTTAGTGTGCGCTTGGCTGGCAATATAGCCTCACCTTTTGCTATCGGTAGCTTAGAGTTTTCTTGTAAATATCTAGGTAGTAAGTTAATTGTGGTGCTTGGCCATAGTGGCTGTGGAGCGGTAATGGCGGCTTGCGATCATTACACCGGCGGGCATATTGGCGAGATATTAAAGCATATAGAGCCGGCGGTTGAACACCATCAAGCATTGGGGCACGGTCAAGGTTCCGCTGATAAGCAGTTCGTCAGTCAGGTCTGTCAGACTAATGTTGAGTTGCAAATCCAGGCTATTCTAGATGGCAGTGAAATTCTGACGCAAATGTTGGCAGATAAACAAATTGGCATTGCTGCAGCCGTCTACGATGTAGGGTCAGGCGTGGTCACTTTCGACCACGCTAAATCCCTATTTTAAAATCCAACTTCTAATTCTTAATTCTGCAATATGAGCTTACTTTAGTTCAGGCTGAATTAACTTCATAATTGCTGGGTCATCAGGCTGCACTTCTGATGTGAAGCTATGCACGGTTTTGCCGTTAGATGTAATCACATATTTATGAAAATTCCACTGCGGTTCCTGACCAGCGGCTGCAATGAGCCCCTTGTAGAAAGGTTGTGCATTCGCCCCTGATACTGAACCTTTAGAAATCATCGGGAATTTGACGCCGTAAGTCATTTTACAAAAATTGCCGATTTCTTTATCGTTTTGCAATTCCTGCCTAAAGTCATTGGAGGGGAACCCAATGACTAGCAATCCTCGCGCCTTGTATTGTTGAGACATGGCTTCCAGTTTTTCGAACTGTGGTGTAAAACCGCATCGGCTGGCAGTATTCACCACTAGTATTGGTTGATCGCGATGTTGGCATAGATCAACGCTCTCACCCTGCAATGTTTTAAATTGGTGATTTAATAGGGCAGGGCAATCGCCAGCTACTGCAGATAACGGCATTGCAAAAAGTGCCAAAGGCAGTAAAAATATTTTCATGGTAGATCCTTAAAAGTAAGCTTGTAAAACACTGTCAATTACCAAGATTTCAACACTACTTCTTCAACATCGACCTCTTGGCAATCTTCGTTATTGCACCCACTGGTTTTTTTCCATTCAACCGGAAATGGCATTTTCTCTGTAGGAAGTGGGGCGCCATTAATGCCATAGCCAAGCGCAAATACTACTGCACCATTATTTACAGGAAACCCTGACCTAGTTTCAGCCATGCTAGTCATGGTCTTGGATAGCGTGGGTGGCACTTCATCATCACTATCTAACCATGCTTTAATCTTGCCATCATTCCGCACTGCAATTACTAAAAATCCCCAGTTCGCATTGGATTCGACGGTGCTGAGTTTCTCTCTGATATCAATTTCTAGCTGTTTGATGTATTTGGCCATCCCTTCAATATTTCCAACTTTCTTCATGGTAGCTATTTTTGGTTGCATCATTTTAATCATTAGGTACTCTATGTCTGTGGCTGAAGCCGCTAGTGGAAACAGCATCAACAACATGGCGATAAATTTCATATTCATACTCCTAAATAGTGTGGTTTATTATTATTTACGCTAAAAACTTTTAATACGACTAAGAAGATACACATTAGTTCGACCAACACTCAAGCAATGCTAGCTATAATAGCGTTAACTTCAGTGACGTATTTCAGGTGAGCGCTATGCATAATCAAGTCCAAACCATCTCAACCCATGGCTTTAATGATCAAAAGCCTGGTACTTCCGGCTTACGCAAAAAAGTGCAGGTATTTCAGCAGACGCATTATTTAGAAAACTTTGTGCAGAGCATATTTGACACACTAGAGGTGCCTTTGGGTGCGACTTTAACCGTTGGTGGTGATGGACGATATTACAATCGCCATGCGATACAGACCATTATTGAAATGGCTGCAGCTAATGGTTTTAGTCGTGTACTTGTGGGTCAGGCTGGCATATTATCAACGCCGGCGGTTTCGCATATTATTCGCAAATACCATACATTTGGCGGCATGATTTTATCGGCAAGCCATAATCAGGGCGGTATGCATGGTGACTTTGGTATTAAGTACAATATTAGCAATGGTGGCCCAGCACCAGAAAAAATTACCGATGAAGTCTTTGCTAAAAGCAAGGTGATTACACAATACAAAACGGTCAAATTTGCGCCTGTGGATATCAACACCTTAGGTAAAACTGAGTTTGAAACGGATCGTGGAAAGTTTACGGTACAAGTCATTGATGCGGTGCAAGATTATGCCGACTTAATGCAAACTCTGTTCGATTTCACTGCAATTAAAAAGCTGTTGGCAAGCGGATTCAAAATGAAGTTTGACGCCATGCATGCGGTGACGGGCCCATACGCGCAGGAGATTTTTGTTAATCGCTTGTGTGCGCCTGAGACTAGCCTGATGAATTGCGTGCCATCTGAAGATTTTAATGGCGGACATCCTGATCCAAACTTAACTTATGCTGCAGATTTAGTAGCGATTATGTTTAGTGGCGCTAATGCTCCTGATTTTGGTGCAGCCTCTGATGGTGACGGCGATCGCAATATGATTTTAGGTAAAAATTTCTTTGTTACACCATCTGATAGTTTAGCCGTATTAGCTGCCAACGCTACCTTAGTCCCAGCTTATGCCACTGGCATCGCTGGCGTTGCACGTTCTATGCCAACTAGTGGCGCTGTTGATAGAGTGGCTGTTAAATTAAACATTCCTTGTTATGAAACGCCCACAGGCTGGAAGTTTTTTGGCAACTTAATGGATGCAGGTAAGGTCACGTTGTGCGGTGAGGAAAGTTTTGGCACTAGCTCAAGCCATGTGCGGGAAAAAGATGGTTTATGGGCAGTATTATTTTGGCTTAATGTATTAGCGCAAAAGTATGCATTAGATGGCATGGCTTCAGTGGAAACTATGTTAAAGGCTCATTGGTTGGAGTTCGGGCGTAATGTCTATTCGCGCCATGATTATGAGGCGATACCTACTGAAGCGGCTAATGCAGTGATGCAGCATATCAAAGGGCAGTTTGAGAGACTGCCAGGACAAAAGTTTGGACATTACCAGGTAAGTAGTTGCGATGACTTTAGCTACCATGATTCTATTGATGGATCAGTGAGCAACAATCAAGGTGTGCGTATATTGTTCGTGGATGGTTCTCGCATTGTATTTAGGCTGTCTGGTACGGGCACGGAGGGGGCGACCTTGCGTATTTACTTAGAAGCATATGAGACTGATAGTCATAAGCAGCATTTAGATGCCCAAATTGCCTTGGCGGAAATGATCAAAATTGGCTTGCAGATATCACAATTAGTGGCGTTGACGGGGTGTGTTTCACCCACCGTTATTACTTAGAATTTAGGGGTAGGAGCGCAGGGTTGCGCTTGTTACTCGTTACTCTGCCACTTGCTTGATGCTCATTTCGCCTTTGTATAGCCGTACATCCATGCGGCCTAGAAATGACATGCCCAACAATACATCGCCGTCTAAAGAGGGGGCAATCATCGCGGCCACATCATGCGCTTGTATGCCGCCTATTTGTACTGATTGCAATCGCACGGCATAACCCACGCTGTCGCCATTTGCAGTAGATGTGCGCACGGCATTGATACTTTTAAGCTTCAGTTTGTCGGCTATTCTTTGCGAAATAGCGACCCCTGTTGCCCCAGTGTCTACTAATACATCCACTTGTTCGCCATTAATCAGCGCTTGCGCACGGTAGTGGCCATCTAAGCCTCGCTTTAAAACAACGTGGTTGCTTTTACCCATGCTGTCTAACTTGTTTGGATTCTGGATGTTATCGGCTAAGTAAAAGATGAGTGTGGCAAGTGCGCACCAGATAGCCGTTACTAAGAGTGTATTTTTAGACATGATTGACTGAGATTGGGTGCTTAATTTTTTGCAACTTATTTAATAATGACCGCTCAAAGTTGTGAATGTTAAGGGGAGGTGAAGGCAAAATTTAAGCGTGGGTTATTCTGCCTCTTCTATCCACGCTAGTTGTATTGCTTCTAGAATCTTTTCGCCACATTTTTCTGGACTATCGTTGAAACCCTCTAAATCAAGTACCCATTCCATAAGGTCAGTAAAGCGGATGGTTTTAGGATCAATATCTGGATGGGTATCGTAGAGTGATTCTGCGATGGTTAATGTGTCTGTCCATTTCATGGTGATAATTCCTAAAGTTTTAATCAAACCTATTATAGCGCTGGCGACATTATTTGACTTTAAAATGCGTGTGACTTTAAGACTAAGGTTTTAATCTTTCGCATGACGCGTGGTAAAATGTGGCCAGTTCATTCATTCACTAATTTAAGTATTCGGAAAATATAAACATCATGTCTCAAGCCCCATTAAATTCGGCACCATTTAACTACGCTAATACTTTGGATCAAGCTGATCCAGCGCTATGGGGCATGATCGAGCATGAGGTCGTGCGCCAACATGAGCATATAGAATTAATCGCCTCTGAAAACTACACTAGTGCTGCAGTGATGCAGGCACAGGGTTCACAACTGACCAATAAGTATGCGGAAGGTTATCCTGGTAAACGCTTTTATGGCGGATGTGAATATGTGGATCAAGTGGAACAGTTGGCTATAGATCGCTTAAAAGCCCTATACGGTGCTGAGTATGCCAATGTGCAACCACACTCAGGCTCGCAAGCTAACCAAGCTGTGTATTTTTCAATTCTCAAGCCGGGTGATACAGTGATGGGCATGAACTTGGGTCATGGGGGTCACTTGACTCATGGCTCCCCTGCTAATTTATCAGGTAAATTATTCAACATCGTGCCTTATGGCTTAAATGCAAATGAAGAAATTGATTACGATGAAATGGAGCGCATTGCGGTGGAGTGCAAGCCAAAACTATTGATTGGTGGTGCCAGTGCCTACGCTTTAAGATTTGACTGGGCGCGTATGAGCGAAATTGCCAAGAAAGTTGGCGCTTATTTCATGGTGGATATGGCGCATTACTCAGGTTTGATTGCAGCCGGCGTTTACCCTAACCCAGTGCCACATGCAGATTTTGTCACGTCAACGACACATAAAACTTTACGCGGCCCACGCGGCGGTATTATTTTAGCTAAAGCTGAATTTGAAAAATCACTAAATTCGAGTGTGTTTCCAGCCCTGCAAGGTGGCCCATTAATGCATGTAATTGCAGCAAAAGCGACTGCGTTCTTAGAAGCCGCTCAACCTGACTTTAAAGTGTATCAAGCGCAAGTGATTAAAAATGCACAAGCTATGGCGGAAACTTTAACCGCACGCGGTTTACGTATTATTTCTGGACGTACTGAGTCACATATGTTTTTAGTGGATTTACGTGCCAAAGGCTTAACCGGTAAAGCCGCTGATGCTGCGCTTGGTTTAGCCCATATTACTGTGAATAAGAATTCAATTCCTAATGATCCAGAAAGTCCGTTTGTAACCTCTGGTATTCGCATAGGTGCGCCGGCGATTACCACTCGAGGCTTCAAGGAAGAAGAAGCTAAGCTAGTCGCCAATTTAATTGCTGATGTGTTGGATAATCCTACAGATGAAGCTTTAATTACCGCTACAAAAGCTAAAGTGCATGCCTTGACTGCCCGCTTTCCAGTGTATTCAGGGCGCTAGGGAATAAGGTCAAGGATTTGATGACCGAAGTCAGGGGATATGTTTGAGAGTTTATAGTTCTTACGGTGTATTTTTTCAGCATTTATTGAACACTCATGCAGGTGAAGTGCTGTGCGTGCCTAATCTGTTGTCTTCAGTCCGCAGTTTCTATCTATGAAATGCCCTTTTTGCGGTGTTGATGATACCCAGGTTATAGATTCACGGGTGAATGAAGAGGGTAATGCGATACGTCGCCGACGCAAATGCAGTGGCTGCGACAAGCGTTTTACTACTTATGAAACGGCTGAGTTGCATTTGCCACAAGTGGTCAAAACCAACGGTACGCGTGAGGAGTTTAGTCGCGAGAAATTACGTTTATCTTTCTCACGTGCGTTACATAAAAGACCGGTGCCTACAGAGTACGTCGATCGTGCCTTGGATAGAATTTCACAAAAGCTACTGGGATTGGGTGAGCGCGAAGTGCCCGCACGGATATTGGGTGAGAGCGTGATGCATGAGCTCAAACTCATGGATAAAGTGGCTTATATACGATTTGCCTCGGTATACCGGAGCTTCTCTGATGTTGATGATTTTAATGATGTAATACGTGATCTAGATTAGTAATTAGTAATCGCGGTCTTTTCTAAGAAATAGGATATGTAATGAAATTAATTAATGGCTTATCAATTGCGCTAGCAGTATTTACCGTAATCTTGACCATCGTTTTTTTTGGTTGGTGGATAATGAAAGACAGCGTTGTGTTTGGTAGCGAAAAATTTGATCAAGTTAAATGGATGCAAAGTGCCGCTACCATCACCACCGAATGTAAACGTGGAGATATGGCGTATGACCTACAGAAGAATATTTTGGCTAGAGGCTCTTCTAAAGAGGCTGTGGCTGTGCTGTTAGGCCGTCCTAGTTTTGAAGATGGCCCGGCAGTTGAATATGACTTGGGTAAATGTATGCATGTTTATCATGGACTGCTTATTTTCTTTGATGAAAACAACCGTTTACTTAATAGCCGTATTTCATCGCACTAATAGATTAACACTTTTTGCGCGGAAATCTTTGCCGTTCACGGCGGAGATAGATAGCGAGGATAACGAAGTTATCCTTTACTTACTGTAAATCACATATACAATAGAAGTTATGCTAACTGCAACCAAAATTCGTATCTACCCCAATGCTGTGCAAGCCGATAAGCTTGCCAAGGCCTTTGGCTGTGCACGCTGGTACTGGAACAACAGTCTGGCTGAGACACAAAAGGTTTATCAGGAAACTGGTAAGGGTTTAGGGCAATATCAACTCAATGCTCGGTTGCCGCAGCTCAAATCAGAAATTGAATGGCTAGGCGAAACACATAGTCAAGTATTGCAGTCTGTGAGCCTGCATCTTTCCCGCGCATTCGTAAACTTTTTTGAGCGTAGAGCGAAATATCCGCAGTTCAAAAGCAAACACCGCAAACAGTCGATTCAATATCCACAAGGTGTGAAGGTAGTAGATGCTTGCAAAGTCTATTTACCTAAAATCGGGCACGTTAAAGCAATCGTGCATCGCGAGCTTGCTGGATCGATTAAAACCGTCACCGTCAGCAAAGACCCTAGCGGTAAATACTTTGCATCTATCCTTTGTGAAAATTTGGTAGCGATGCCAGATATTTTGCTCAACGGCAAGATGCTAGGCATAGACGTAGGCTTGACAGACTTGGCCGTCACTAGTGACGGCTCGAAGTTTGCCAATCCAAAGCACGTATTGAAAGCGCAAAAGAATTTAGCCAAGAAGCAACAGCACCTTAGCCGAAAGGCTAAAGGCAGCAATACAAAAAACAAAGCCAGAATCCTTGTCGCTAAAGCGCATGAGCGCGTAGCTAATGCACGTCAAGATTATTTACACAAACTCTCTACACGGCTGGTGAACGAAAACCAAGTCATTGCCGTGGAAGATTTGCACGTCAAAGGTATGATGAAAAACCACAATCTAGCACGCGCCATCGGTGATGCTGGATGGGGTGCTTTCACCAGTATGCTGAAGTATAAAACAGCTAGGGCAGGTAAAGGCTACATTGAAGTGAACCGCTTCTTTGCTAGTTCTAAAACCTGCTCATGTTGTATGCATGCTCAAGCTAAAATGCCGTTAGAAATAAGAATGTGGACTTGCGATCAATGTGGCGCTAAGCATGATAGAGATATCAATGCAGCCCTCAACATTCGCAACGAAGCGCAACGCATGATAACGGCTGGAATAGTCGTTACTGCTAATGGAGGCGCTGTCAGTCGCAGTGCTGGACGTAAGTCTAGCATTTCGCTCGCGCCGTTGAAGTTAGAAGCTCCGTCCTTTAGGGCGGGGTAGTTCACTCGCAGCTTATCTCATCTCGATAACGCATCTTGTTTTCAAGTAAAGACCATCAATATATGACCCTTGCCCTGCGACTCGCAGAGCAGGGTTTATATAGTACGCAACCTAATCCACGTGTTGGCTGTGTCATTGTTAAAAACGAGAAAATCATTGGAGAGGGTGCACATCTTAGAACCGGTGAGGCGCATGCAGAAGTCATTGCTTTGCGTCAGGCCGGGTCGCTAGCTGCCGGTGCTGATGTCTATGTCACATTGGAACCATGCAATCATCACGGGCGCACGCCTCCTTGTGTGGATGCCTTAATTGCCGCAGGTGTAAAACGGGTGGTAGTGGCGATGCAGGATCCTAACCCTCTAGTCGCAGGCCAAGGCATACTGCGTTTGCAAGCGCATGGCATAGTTGTTAACAGTGGCTTGATGCAGAATGAAGCACTCACTGTGAACGCAGGTTTTGTTAAGCGCATGACGCTAGCACTGCCCTATGTACGCTCCAAAATTGCCGCCAGTTTAGATGGCCGTACTGCACTTAGCAATGGAAAGAGTCAGTGGATTACCGGAGAAGCCGCACGTTTAGATGTGCAACACTGGCGTGCGCAGTCATGCGCCATCGTGACGGGAATCGGTACAGTCTTAGCAGACAACCCAAGCATGAACGTGCGTTTGCAAGCATCTAAGCGTCAGCCATTACGGGTCATTGTGGATAGCTATTTGCGAACACCAGTCAATTGTAAAATGCTTGATACAGTACAGCAAAATCCAGTACTTATTGCCTACGCTCAAGACCCTAACCACCAAGTTACCCACTTAAGAGCCACAGGTGCTGAATGTTTGCATGTGCCGAATGCGTCCGGTCAAGTGGATTTACCGGCATTGCTACAAGAACTCGCGCTACGTGGGGTGAATGAGGTGTTAGTCGAAGCAGGCCAAGGTCTTAATGGCGCCTTGTTGGTCACGGGTTTAATAGATGAGTTTATTTTTTACTATGCGCCTAAGTTGATGGGCTCAGATGGGAAGGGTATGCTTGCATTCCCTGAGTTAACCGATATGCAACAAGTCAGTCATTTAAAGATTCTAGATGTTAGGCAAATTGGTTCAGATCTTCGCCTACGCGCCCAACCGTTAAAAAACTAACGATTAGTGATGCTATATGCTGATTGATACCCATTGTCATCTTGATGCAGCTGAATTTAATGTTGATCGTGATTACATTGCATTGATGGCTAAGCAACAAGGTGTTAATCGCATCGTAATACCCGCTGTGGAGCGCGCAAACTTTGATGCTGTCATTGCGCTATGTAATCGACATCAAAATTGCGCTTACGCGCTTGGTATTCATCCTATGTATGTAGATGCTGCCGTTAACCAAGATATCGAAACCCTTAAAACCTATATCGAGAACTTTCACCCCATTGCCATCGGGGAGATTGGTCTGGATTACTTTGTACGCACCCCTAAACTTAACCCTGAGCATATAGAAAAGCAGGTTATCTTTTTTACCGAGCAGTTAAAAATAGCTGCCCACTATGATTTGCCTGTGTTATTGCATGTTAGGCAGGCGGTAGATGATGTATTAAAGTATTTACGTCGTCACCCTGTGCGTGGCGGAATCGCCCATGCTTTTAATGGTAGCTTGCAACAAGCCGAGCAATTTATTGCGCTTGGCTTTAAGTTGGGATTTGGTGGTGCCATGACTTATTCCCGAGCTTTAAAAATTCGTGAGCTGGCAGTTAAGTTACCTTTAGACGCGATCGTATTGGAAACGGATGCGCCAGATATGCCACCTGCATGGATAGGCCCTGGCGTTAGAAATAGTCCGTTAGAATTGCTTAAAATTGCACAAGTTTTAGCTGATTTAAGGCAGATAAATGTGGCTCAAGTGCAGGCTGTTACAGGATATAACGCCTTGCACGCACTACCAAAATTAGCCGAGTTATGCACATCACCTCAAGTGCTACATTAAGTATTGAAAAAAAACCTTTATAATCAATGGTAGTTACATAAGTTATTGATTTTAAAATAATAAATATTAGGTTAAAATTTAAGCGTTTTAAAAAAAGCCTTATAAATTGGTATGTTACATTTTATGCGCACAACTATTCACAGAGTTATCCACAGATAATGTGGAGAGTATTTGTGAAATCATGTAACTTTTTTAAAGTCAACTTTTGAATTATTTATTTTTTAGCTTATTTGCACTTTATATTGCTAGGAATTGTGAGTTTTTATGCTAGTCAACCAACAGCAATATCGCACTATTTGGCCGAATGAAAATGCTGAGCTTAGTTTAAGTGGCGTTTCTATTATTGATCAAACAAAGTTGCCGCATCGTTTTGAAATAGTGACTATTCAAAGTTTGGAGCAAATGATTGATGCTATCAACAATATGCAGGTTCGTGGTGCGCCTTTAATAGGTGCGGCAGCAGCTTATGGTGTGGCCTTAGCCATGCAGCAAGATGCCAGTGACCTATATTTGAACCATGCGGTTAAGCAATTGATTCACAGTCGGCCAACGGCAGTGAATTTAAAGTGGGCGGCGCAGCGGATGCTAAAAAAACTGTTGGATTTGTCTGTGGCAGATCGTTTGTCTGCAGCATGGCGTGAAGCAGCTGCTATTTGTGATGAAGATGTAGAGCTTAATCAAGCGATAGGCGGCCATGGCCTAATGCTCATTAAGGCATTAGCAGCCAAGAAACCAAGTCGTCTGAATATAATGACACACTGCAACGCCGGTTGGCTGGCCACCGTAGATTTTGGCACAGCGCTTGCGCCTATCTATGCCGCACATGATGCAGGCATTGCTCTTCATGTATGGGTAGGCGAAACTCGCCCGCGCAACCAAGGTGCTAGTTTAACTGCTTGGGAGTTATCGCAACACGGTGTTCCGCATACGGTGATTAGTGATAATGCGGGTGGGCATTTAATGCAACAAGGTGATGTGGATATGGTGATTGTCGGCGCTGACCGCGTTACTAGCACTGGCGATGTTTGCAACAAAATTGGAACTTACCTTAAAGCTTTGGCTGCGTTTGATCAGAACATCCCTTTTTATGCCGCGGTACCTTCGCCAACAATAGATTGGACTATGACGAACGGTCTTAAGGATATAGAAATTGAGCAGCGTAGCCCGCGTGAGCTATCTTGGATTAACGGCATGCTTGCCAATGGAGAATTGGCTGAGGTAAATATACTGCCACCCAATACGCATGTGGCTAACCCCGCGTTTGATGTCACCCCAGCACGATTGGTGACGGGGATTATTACAGAGCTTGGTGTTTACGCGCCAGATCAACTTAAAACCATCCCATTCATTAATAGGCTAGGTTAGGTGATGACAAACTCAAATCTAATGCAATCAGCACAAGCACTTCTAAAAACGAGTCAAGATTTAGTGCGCTTAGGCTTAAATCGAGGTACCTCAGGCAACGCCAGTGTGCGCACCTATAATGAAGTTGGTGAAGCTGGCTTTTTAATCACGCCATCTGGCATCGCGGTAGAGGATATGGCCGCGTCAGATATGGTATGGATGGATTTTTCCGGCAAGGTGCAGGGCAGGAAAACGCCATCGTCGGAGTGGAGGTTTCATCTTGACCTACTAGCCCATAAGTCTCAGCTTAACGCGGTTATTCATACACACAGTATGTTCGCGACCACTTTAAGTACTTTTCAAAAGGACATTCCAGCTTTTCATTACATGATTGCACTGGCCGGTGGTGACAGCATACGCTGCGCGCCTTATGCACTATTCGGGAGTCAGCAACTTTCAGACTATGCCATTGTGGCAATGCAAGATCGGTATGCCTGTTTGTTAGCAAATCACGGTCTGATTGCGGTAGGTCAAAACCTAGAACATGCTTTAAATATCACGCTAGAGGTTGAAACTTTGTGTGAACAGTACGTGCGCGCATTGCAGGTAGGAGAGCCACATATTTTGAGTTCACAGCAAATGCTGGAAGTGCAGGAAAAGTTTAAAAATTACGGGTCATGGGCTGAAAAAACGCTAGACTAGAATGATGAAATTTTTATTTTGCATAAGGTTTTGAGAGACCTCTGTTTTGCGGTAAAATCTATACCCGTCTGCAATAAAATATAAGTGCCATACAATGACCAAATATGTATTCGTAACCGGCGGTGTAGTTTCCTCTCTTGGTAAAGGTATCGCAGCCGCCAGTCTTGGCGCAATTCTAGAGTCTCGTGGTATTAAAGTGACCATGCTGAAGCTAGATCCATACATTAACGTTGACCCCGGTACGATGTCTCCATTTCAACATGGTGAAGTGTTTGTGACCGACGATGGCGCTGAAACTGATCTGGATTTAGGTCACTACGAGCGCTTCATTAACCAGCGCATGGCCAAACGTAATAACTTCACTACCGGTCAGATTTACGAAACCGTCATTAAAAAAGAACGTCGCGGTGAATATCTAGGCAAGACCGTTCAGGTGATACCACATATTACCGATGAAATTAAAGCGCACGTCAAACGCGGCGCTGAAGGTGCGGATGTCGCGATTGTTGAAGTTGGTGGCACGGTCGGTGATATTGAGTCATTACCATTCCTGGAAGCAATACGTCAAATGGGTTTTGAAGAAGGCCGCAATAATGCCTGTTACATCCATTTAACACTATTACCTTGGATTCCAACCGCAGGTGAGCTTAAAACCAAGCCAACCCAGCACTCAGTCAAAGAGTTGCGCGAAATTGGTATCCAGCCAGACATTTTGCTATGTCGTGCCGACCGCAATATTCCAGATGAAGAGCGCAGAAAAATTGCGCTGTTTACTAATGTGATGCTAGAAGCCGTGATTAGCATGATTGATGCAGATTCTATTTATAAAATACCAGGTTTCTTGCATGCGCAAATGTTGGATGAAATTGTTTGTCGAAAGTTGGAAATTACAGCCAAACCTGCTGACTTGTCGAGCTGGGAGAAAATTAGCTATGCTTTAGAGAATCCTAAGCACTTGGTTAATATTGCCTTTGTCGGAAAATATATCGATTTGGCAGATTCCTACAAGTCGCTTACAGAAGCTTTGATCCATGCTGGTATTCATACTGAGTCTAAAGTAAAAGTACATTACATAGATTCAGAAGAGATTGAAGTAAATGGCACTGTGGCACTGCATAATATGGACGCAATTTTAGTACCTGGCGGCTTTGGTAAGCGTGGTACTGAAGGTAAGATTGCTGCGATTGCTTATGCACGAAAAAACAAAATTCCTTACCTAGGCATTTGCTTAGGCATGCAGTTGGCAGTGATTGAGTTTGCACGCAATGAAGCACACTTGAAAGACGCCAACAGCACCGAATTCAATCCTGACAGCCCGCATCAAGTCGTTGGTTTAATTACTGAGTGGCAAGCCGCAGATGGAAAAGTTGAAACACGTAATGAAAACTCTGATCTTGGTGGCACGATGCGCCTTGGCGCACAGGCATGCCCAATCGTTGCCAATACGCTAGCCGCGAGCATTTACGGTAATCAAGTTAATGAGCGTCACCGCCATCGTTACGAGGTGAATAATCACTACGTAGAACAACTTAAAGCTGCTGGCTTGGTCGTGTCAGCTCGGACGCCGACTGAAGATCTATGTGAGATTATAGAGCTGCCACAAAATGTGCACCCATGGTTCGTGGCATGCCAGTTCCACCCTGAGTTCACTTCAAATCCACGTACGGGCCACCCATTATTTACCGCATTTGTAAATGCGGCTTTGCAGTACCAGGCTAAGCATTAGTCTTTTTAGAAGTGTTTAAGGCTATTACTGGCTAAAAAAGGAATTTGCAACATGAAATTATGTAACTTTGAAGTTGGCCTTGAGCACCCGCTGTTCTTAATAGCAGGCCCTTGCGTCATTGAATCTCAGCAAATGGCGATTGATACTGCAGGTCAGCTTAAAGAAATTGCCGCTGCTTTGGGCATACCGTTTATTTATAAATCTTCATACGATAAAGCCAATCGCAGTTCAAATAAGACTTTTCGTGGCTTTGGCATTAGCGAAGGTTTAAGAATTTTAGATGAAGTGCGTCGCCAGATTGGCGTGCCAATTCTGACCGATGTGCATACAGCAGAGCAAGTGCCAGAAGTTGCTAGTGTGGTTGATGTATTGCAAACGCCAGCTTTTTTATGTCGACAAACCGATTTTATTAACGCTGTGGCAACCTGTGGTAAACCAGTCAATATTAAAAAAGGCCAGTTTTTAGCACCCCATGATATGCGTCAAGTGGTGCAAAAAGCCAAAGAGGCTAATGGTGGTGCCGATACTATTATGGTGTGTGAGCGTGGTGTTTCTTTTGGCTATAATACATTGGTTTCAGATATGCGCGCCTTAGCGATTATGCGTGAAACCAATTGCCCCGTTGTATTTGATGCTACGCACTCGGTGCAACAGCCAGGCGGTCAAGGCGATAAAAGCGGAGGTCAGCGCGAGCATGTCCCCGTTCTAGCGCGTGCCGCTGTGGCTGCTGGTATTGCTGGTATTTTTATGGAAACACATCCTGATCCAGCGCAAGCTTTATCCGATGGCCCTAATGCATGGCCATTACATAAAATGCGTGATCTGTTAGAAGTACTGGTAGATTTAGATCGAGTGGTTAAAAAAGCCGGCTTTATCGAATCAACCCTATAACAATAAAATAACTAGTTAATTGGAGGAGTAAGCTATGAGCGCTATTGTAGATATTATTGCCCGTGAAATTTTAGATTCACGTGGTAACCCGACTGTTGAAGTCGATGTGTTGCTAGAAAGTGGTGTGATTGGTCGCGCGGCGGTGCCTTCAGGCGCTTCTACTGGATCTAAAGAAGCAGCAGAGTTGCGTGATGGCGATAAATCTCGTTATCTAGGTAAAGGTGTTTTACGCGCGGTTGAGAACGTAAATACTGAAATTACAGAAGCTATTATTGGTCTAGACGCTGAAGAGCAAAGTTTTATTGATAAAACGCTGATCGAACTAGACGGTACTGAGAATAAAGATCGTTTGGGTGCAAATGCAATTCTTGCAGTATCAATGGCCTGTGCTCGTGCTGCAGCTGAAGAGTCTGGTCTGCCGTTGTATCGCTATTTAGGTGGTTCTGGCGCCATGCAACTACCTACACCGATGATGAATATCATTAACGGGGGGGCGCACGCAGATAACAGTGTGGATATGCAGGAGTTTATGATTATTCCAGCAGGACGCCCAACCTTCAGAGAAGCTTTGCGTTGCGGTGCGGAAGTCTTTCACGCATTGAAAAAAACGTTACATAAAAAAGGTCTAGCCACTACTGTCGGTGATGAAGGCGGTTTTGCACCTGACTTACCTTCTAATGAGGCAGCAATTCAATACATCATGGAAGCTATTTCTGATGCGGGTTATGAGCCAGGTCGTGATGTTTACCTAGGATTGGACTGTGCAAGTACTGAATTTTATAAAGATGGTAAATACCACCTAGCTTCTGAAGGTCTGCAATTAAGCTCAGCGCAATTCACAGACTATTTAGCGACTTGGTGTGACAAGTATCCAATTATCAGTGTTGAAGATGGCATGAGTGAATTTGATTGGGATGGTTGGGATTTACTCACCAAACGCCTAGGTAAAACGACACAATTGGTTGGTGATGATCTATTTGTGACCAATGCTAAGATTTTGCGTGAAGGTATACGTCGTGGCGTTGCCAATTCAGTGCTAATTAAAGTCAATCAAATTGGTACTCTGACTGAGACTTTTGAGACCATAGAAACGGCTAAACGCGCTGGCTATACTTCAGTCATTTCTCATCGTTCTGGTGAAACTGAAGATACTACTATTGCGGATATTTCAGTGGCGACCAATGCTTTGCAAATTAAAACTGGTTCTATCTCACGTTCAGAGCGTATAGCTAAATACAACCAACTATTGCGTATTGAAGAAGAGTTGGGTGATGCAGCTAGTTATGCTGGTATGTCCGCTTTTTATCAGTTATTTAGGGCTTAAGTTAATTCTTAAAGGTTAGTTCCCTTGAAAGCATTGACGTTGATCTTTGTTGTCTTGATTGCCTTGCTACAGTATCCACTGTGGCTGGGCAAGGGCAGCTGGTTACGTGTGTGGGATTTGAATCGACAAATCAGTGAGCAACAAGAAAAGAACAATACGCTAAATGCACGGAATGAAACATTGAATGCAGAAGTTCTGGATTTAAAAAGTGGGCGTGCTGCAGTTGAAGAGCGCGCTAGAAGTGAGCTAGGGATGATTAAGCAAGATGAAGTTTTTTACCAAGTCATTGATCAGTCGGCTACTAGTACAAATACAAGTACGGCTTCAACCGCTAAACCTACCGAAAAGAAATAGCTACTGCAATTCTAGGGGCTATTTTTAGCTTGAACAGCGTAGGGTAGGGGTTTTATTGCTAAGGCATTACCTTCTACAAATACTTTTCCCGACTCCACGCTTTCTAAGCGTATTTCTACCAGAAGATCATAGCGATCCATTGACGTGATGGCTGAGCGTACCACTTTGCCCACCACTTCGCCTGTGTCATTCAACACATCATCACCTGCCTTAGGTTGTACTTTGGTGTTAATCTGAGCAAGGTAAGTGCGGCGTTTCACTGTGCCTAAATAATGCGTTCGTGCCACGATTTCCTGACCGGTATAGCAACCTTTTTTAAAGTTGATGGCACCCAACAAGTCTAGATTAAGCATTTGGGGTACAAATTGTTCTTGGGTATTTAGCGACACCTCTGGGATACCTGCCTGAATTTCTAGCCAATCCCAGCATGGCGCTCCCACTTTGACGGTATCTAAACAAAGATCATTCCATATTAGTTTGGCACTATTAATATCCGTGAAAATCTCATAGCGGGGCAAAGTCCCTGGCAACTTTAAAACAGCACCATTCTCAAGGCTAACTAATTGATAGTCAGTTTTTGGGACGATAGAAAAGTGAGGCTTCAATAACTCTGCGGCATTTTTTCCACTTATCCCAATTTTAATAATTGACTCGGACACATCGGTAATTTCAACTTTACTGCGCATGACGTACATTTTTAATCGCTTAGCAATGCTGGCAACTAACTCTTTAGGTAGTTGTAAATGCAGATGATCATGATGTGCAAAGGCTAAAAACAGGCTAAGCATACGGCCTTTTGGACTGCAGTACGCGGTGTAATGGGCTAGATGGCCGTTAAGTTGTTTTACGTCATTGGTGACTTGGCCTTGCAGAAAGGTGATGGCATCCTCACCCTGTATTTGAAGTAGGCCTAAGTGAGAAAGGTCACAAATGACGCTGCCGCTTTGTGTCGCTTGAATCTCCGCATGACTATCACCAAAACACATTATTTTTTCGTTATCCAGCACTAATGGATGAGTAGATGACTTTTGAAGAAATTGATGCCACTGTTGCATGTGTATGCTAAACCTTTGTTTAAAATATAGTATGGCCTATCTTATTACTACCGACAAAATCTAAAAATTAAATCATCGAATATCTTTTGTGGGTGCTGCTAGCAGCAGTGCTTTTGGGAATATTGCTATTGTAATGCGGGTTGTGATGTCTTGTCAGAATAAATGACGATTAGTCGCACAGTCATTGCGGCGATATTTTCGTCGCTTTCGGTCAAAATATGTCCTGTTGCAGAGGATACTGAAGTTTATCCTCAGCTCAGCTTTTAGTTTTTTTCCACTAGTAAGTGCAACCCTAATGAGACCGACGAAAAGTGCGGTTACTGAAGCTTCTCCGCAGTTAAATCCGAACTAAGTGTTTTACGGCGACGTTGCATTAAGTTGCGCCATTGCATTTTTAGTTCTTTTAGCGGGTGTTTAGGGGTGTAGGCTAAAATAAATAGAATGCCAGACAGTCCAGCGAGGATCCAACGAAGCTCAAATCCAGCTTTATCTCGCCGAGCCGGTTTTTGTTTTTTCATTGCGCTAAGTACTGTTTGAACGCTATCGCCACGTACATACATGCCGTTAACTTCTTTCGCTAAAGACTTTAGATAGGTTTCATCTAATTTAGAGATGTAACGGTCACCAGCGCCACTGGCAATGCTGTCATTGCGAGTCCCTATATTGGCTTCAGAGATTTGAGCAATCCCCGGTTGCATGGCAAAGCTTTCTGCTGACCAATAGCCGATGAGCTGATTATGTTCGTCTAACTTAGGTATCGCAGAACCAGCTTCACCACCTATACCAACAAATAACCAGCCATCACCACCTTGAAAATTGGATAAATCCTGCGTATTAAAGACATGTAGCTTAGGCGCTTCTTCACCATCGGTAAAGTAGACAACTTGTGCTGGGGCTGGAAAGGAACGTATGGTTCTTGCCAATCCAAGCATACTTGTACGTACGCGGCTATTGCCTGACCACGCGGTACGCCAGTCTAAGTGGTCTATCGTGTCATTAATGGCATCAAAGTTTTCGCAAACTTCAATTGGTGTATAAAGTGCAGCGATGCTTACACCAGCAAATAAACCTATGCTTACAGTGGTGCCACAATCTAACTCACCAATCACCTTGTGCAGGGTATCTTGCATAAACGCGATGCGTGACACAGGTTTCCCATTAAGTGATTTATCTACTACATTCATACTTTGTGAAATATCCGTCACAAAAATATAGCTGTAAATATCACGTTTAACTGGGACTGTCGGGTTAAATAAGGCAACTACGAGCAATAATAAAGCGCCCAGTAATAATGTTGCATCATGACGATGCCTAAAATAATTGAAAAGCTTATGCATATTTATGGCAATCCAACAGGAATGCTACCCATAATCAGTCCTGGAGTATCACTCTCGCCAACACCCGGTGTAGGTGTTCCTGGCAACATTGTCAGTAAGCGGTCTAGGTTATGTCTCGCGCCCCAATTGCTATTATCGAGTCTGAGTGATTGCTGATAAGCTGTTTTAGCTTGCCGTAAAAGGTACTCAGCTTCATCACGTACCGTCATATTGGCGCCGTTAATGGCTAAACCACGTCTAAAGAATATATTCCCTAGGTTAAAATGAATGGCGGCTTTCTGTTCAGTATTAGCATTATTCAGCGCTTTATTAAATAATAAAGTCGCTTCTTTATAGCGTTCATTCTTAGCTAACCAATAGGCCGTTGCAAACTTAGCCTCAAAGCTTTGCGTATCTGTTTTTGGTGGTTTCCCAGCGCTAATTGCTTGGTTAAATGCTGCAATTTGTTGCACGCGATTGTAAGCATAGAGGCTACTGATGCCAGATGCTATTGCAATAATGATTAGCAAGTAAGTGAGTTTTGTTACAGTAAAGAAGTGCGTAATCTTTCGCAGTAACGAGTCTTTAATCATGATTGATTTTAGTGCCATGTTTTTACCTCTAAGTATTTCACACCCAACAATAAACTAATCATCAATGCTGCAATAATAAAGCAAGCATTTGAATAATCCCGGCCAGGAATTTTCTCAAAATATTTGATTGGTTTCTTTTCACGTTCATTAATGTCGTTCATGGCCATTTGTAATGATTTTGGATCTTCAGCCTCATAGGCCTTAAATGGCGATTTGAGTGTTTTGAAGTATTCATTAAGCTCGATTTCTGCAGGCAATGCGGAATTCTCTGGGGGTATATAAGTAGTATCAAAAATACTTAAGCCGCCTGGTTGGCGTAGCACTATCCAATACAAACTAATATGTAAGCGGTCAAACCAGTCTTTAAGTTTTTGCTGAGTATTGGCATCTAATCGACCGGCTCCGTCAGACAGTAATATCAATGCTCGTGAGCCAGAATCAGGTATCTTTTCAAATAAACCGGCGCCACTGGTAAGACCGCTACCAATATTAGTTTGAAATAATGCGTTACCACCAGTAGCTTGCACTGCGGCAATCACGGCTTTCTTGTTTTCACTTAGCGGTAAAACATACATCGCTGAGTTGCTGAAAGTGATCATGCCAAACATGTCTTGCTGGCGTGATTTTACAAAAGAGGTAATAAGCCTAGCGGCTGCGACAGACTTGGTTTCACCTACAATATTATTACCGGCAGCATCGGTTCCACCAGAGAATGGATCATCCATGCTTGCGCTGCGATCTAGCACTAATGCAATTTGTGCACCCACGCCTATGCGCTCAATTTTCTGTTCATTAGTATGCGGTGCGGCGAGTCCGGTGATAATAAATACCAACGTCAGAACCGCTAGGACTTTTAGCAGTAATCCAATTAAATCTGACAGCGGATCTTCGGGTAACATATCTACCCAGGAGTAATGTTTAGCGTGGGCTCGTTGCAGTAGCAGTGGTAAAACTGCCAGTGGCAATAGCCAAAGTAACCATGGATGTGAAAATGCCATGATTTATAAGCCCGCCTTCATGGAAGGTGTCGCTAATTTTTCTGGGCTTAATCCACGTTCACAATCGCGACAGCGACGTGCGAATTTGATTACCCATAGCTGAGCATTGACGTCACTATCAAAGTTAGCTGCTGGGTCGAGGTATTTTGGTTCAAAATTGATTCGGCGTGATAAATTAAAGAACTGTTCAAGCTCTAATTTTAGCCCTATGAAATTAGGTTTTAGCGCTAAGAATTGTTCTAAATTATTGGCAAAAACTGTGAAATTGGCAGTCGTGCTTAGTCCTGCGTGGACTAGGGCTACACTTTCCTTTAGGCCTTGTGTCGATTTTTCTTGTTTACGTAATGCGCGGTATACCTTCGAAAAAGTACCACCCATACGCGGGAGCCAAGCCCGCATGCCGAGTATGTAGAGTAAGCCTAAAGCACTAAGTATCAGAAAAATAAGTGAGAGTTTGAGCCAGCTTTCTTCCTTGTCGTGGTTGAGTGGAAGAGGGCCGAGAAAAGGACTCATATTATTTTCAATTTTGACCTGGCCGAAGATAGCAATCGGTGAAATTGCGATATCTACAGTTGGAATTCGAAATTTGACGATATCCTGATTATTCTTTAGGTTGACTAAGTTTAGGTATTCAGGACCTAATGCAGCATTTTTGGCTACAATATTATTGGTAAACACTTGGTATGCCAATTTAATGTGATGCGTTGTGCTGTTGTCATCCACTTTTTTAGTATGTTGAATGCTTTTAAGTTCTATGCCGATGACTTGACCTTTGTGACGCTTTTCATAGCCGGGAATCGGCAATGAAGTTTCAATGAGTTTGTAAGGCGCTTTAACGGTTAAGATGACTTCACGTTCTATCACGTCACCTACGGTATAACCGACCAATCGTACCGGATCTATACTTTTCATTGAGACATAGGTTGGATTAATATCCGGTAGATTTTGGCTATCAATAGCGTATGCATTTCGCGCCGTTAAAGCGAGTGCGCTAAAGCTAAGTAAGAGGTAAAACAAACGTATAAATTGGGTCATAGAGTTAAGCCGCTACAAATTGGAGGAAATATTCTGTGAGTAGGTCTGCATCAAACTCACCTTCAACAAAAAACGGAGGCATATCAAAGCGCATAAATAGCTCGTAAATTTCATTTCGCCTAGCTTCAAATTTAGCCACAATTTTTTCACGCAATTCCTTGCGTAAGAATAGGGTGCGTTTTTCACCGGTTTCAGCATCGGCAACGTTAGTTAAGCCAAACTCAGGCAGATTCTTATATTCAGCTGAGTCCCAAAGCACAATAGGGACGATATGGTGGCGTAAAAGGTTGTTGAGAGAGGCTTCTAATATGTCGTTTGGAATATGGAAGTCTGAAATCAAAAAGACAAGCGAGCGTTCACGCGGTAGATAGCGATAAACCTCCATAATTCCATTACAGTTGACTGGCGCTGGATGATAGTCTTTTAAGGTCTCAGCCATAGCAATCGCACGATGTGACTTAAACGATGATGTGCTAATCCAATCTTCACGTACCACTTCGTCAAAACCAATAAAGCCAAATGGGTCATGGTGCTGACTGGCTGATTGGGCAACTGACTCTGCAATCTCTGCTGCCAGTTTGATTTTACGTTTCTTAGCACCGAAACTCATGCTGCCAGATAGATCGCAAATCACATAAACTGGCGTGGCACTTTTTTGATTAAATAAACGCACATGCACCTGTTCCATCGGGTCGCGTATGGTTTGTCGTATATCAATCCGGCGTGGGTCTGGGTAAGAAAGCAACGTAGTATGACCGCGAAATTCCATGCCCATGCCACGCTGGGTGCTGGTATGGCGTCCTGGGTGGCGTCCACGAGAACGCCAGCCTATGTGGTAGTTAAATGATTTAATCTGTTCAAACATTTAAATCATCCGTTACCAAAGCAGGGTTGGCGAAAATGCGCTAATGAATGACGCGTTAACATTAAGGTGCAGCTACAGCATTCATAATGCCATTTAACATTTCACGTGCAATTTCAGTACGACGCATTTCATAGACTGGGCTGAATACCAATCGATGCGCGACTGTGGCATGGAATACGGCATGGATATCTTCTGGCAACACCGCAGTGCGCTCGTTTAACCAAGCATTTACCCGTGCTGCACGCAACATCATGCTCATGCCGCGTGGACTGGCACCTGAAAGCACTAAACGATTCATATCTACACCAGACACTTTAACGCCATAATCAAGAGGTGCTTTAGTCGCTTTCCATAAATTTAGAGCATATTTTTTCAGTGTATCGCTGGTATCTACGCTATTTTGTAGTACGCCGGAGAAAGCGTTAAGTTCATCAAATTGAAGCACATCAGGTTTGACGTTGTTGACTAAGGCATCCACATTATGGAACTTGGTATCAAATACCAAGGCTTCCATAATGTCATTATCATTAGGCACTACAATTGGAATTTCCATCATAAAGCGGTCACGCGCTGCTGATGGAATTTCAAAGGTTTCTTCTTTTTCTACTTGGTTACGATCTGCAAATACGATCATGTGTGGGAAATAGTGCTCAGTATTAAAGGCAGATAAGCTACGCTCAGCCATGACACGTAATAGCAATGAGTGCACTTGTGGGCGTGCGCGGTTAATTTCATTAAAGAAAAACACCGATAAATTCTCGCCAGACATTAACAGTGGGCCAGGACTCACGTGCGGCTTACCATCCTCACCTAAATATGTATGGTAGACCAAGTCATTTGGCATCAAATCTATCGTACCTTCAATTCGTTGGTAACCGCCGCCAATGCCACGCGTAAAGGCGCGTAGTAGGGTAGTTTTTCCGACGCCAACATCCCCCTCTAGTAATACATGCCCACGGGCAAATATAGAGGTGGTAATCAGGCGTATTGGGTTTTGTTGACCCACAACTACTTTGTTTACTTCTGATTCTAAGTTAAGCGCATGGTTGCGCCAATCGGTAAGCTGACGGTCACTCATAGTAATTATCCGTATCGGTTTTGAAGTTGTTAAAATGAACTGTTAACCTATAGTATATGGTTTCTGCTTGGGGGTAAACAGATCTGTATACACTTAACATAAAAATTTTGAAATTATCCGTAAAATAACGATACGAATATGAATAAAACTTGATAGAAAGTGAATAAGACTTCCGTTAAAACGGTTTTAAAGCGAAAATAGCACAAGTTCAATTTAATTTAAAAAAAAGTCATTAAAATTATGCAAAGACAAAATAGTTTTACCAAAGAAGAATTGCTTAAATGTGGTCGTGGTGAGATGTTCGGTGAGGGTAATGCGCAATTGCCATTGCCACCTATGCTGATGTTTGATCGCATTATTTCGATTACAGAAGATGGTGGTGCGCATGGTGCTGGCCAAATCGTGGCTGAAATGGATATTACCCCTGATTTATGGTTCTTCGCGTGTCATTTTACTGGTGATCCAGTGATGCCAGGCTGCCTAGGCTTAGATGCGATGTGGCAGCTGGTTGGTTTCTTCTTAGGGTGGATGGGTGGTCCTGGACGTGGTCGTGCATTAGGCGCTGGAGATGTTAAATTTAGCGGTCAAGTATTGCCTACGCACAAAACTATTACTTACACGATAGATTTAAAGCGCGTCATTATGCGCAAGTTAGTGATGGGTATTGCAGATGCACGTATGGAAGTGGATGGTCGCGTGATTTATGTCGCGCAAGATTTACGCGTAGGTTTGTTTACACGTACAGATAATTTTTAATACAATAAGCTCAACATGAACATCATTTTTTTTAGGAGGGCACGATAATGCGCCGTGTCGTTGTCACTGGAATGGGGATTGTTTCTAGCTTAGGAAACAATAAAGCTGAGGTTTTAGATAGCCTGCGTGCTGGTCGTTCTGGCATTACCTATCAGCCAGAATATGCGGAACGTGGTTTGCGTTCTCATGTGGCTGGATCTATAAAGAACCTAGACATAGAAGCCTTGATTGATCGTAAATTACTGCGCTTTATGGCTAAAGGCCATGCCTACGCATGGCTAGCTATGCAAGAGGCGATTGCACACGCTGATTTGCCAGAAGAATTGGTGTCTAATGTACGTACTGGGCTGATTGTGGGTGCGGGAGGCACTTCAACTGAAAGTATGTTGGAAGCCACTAATATCCTTGCAGAGAAAGGTATTCGTCGTGTAGGTCCGTATATGGTGACTAAAACCATGTCTAGCGGTGTGGCGGCTTGCTTAGCTACCGGTGCAAAAATCAAAGGGATTAACTACGGCATTAGTTCGGCATGTTCTACTAGCGCGCACTGCATAGGCGCAGGTGTTGAGCAAATACAACTAGGCAAGCAGGATATAGTGTTTGCTGGTGGTGCTGAAGAAGAGCATTGGACCATGTCATTTTTATTCGATGCGATGGGTGCGCTTTCAAGTAAATACAATGAAACGCCAGAAAAAGCATCTAGGACTTATGACGCTAACCGCGATGGTTTTGTTATTTCAGGTGGTGGCGGCATTGTGGTTTTAGAAGAGTATGAGCATGCAAAGGCGCGTGGTGCGAATATTATTGCTGAAGTGGTTGGTTATGGCGCAACTTCAGATGGTTATGATATGGTGGCTCCAAGCGGAGAGGGCGCGGCACGCTGCATGCGTTTGGCGTTAGAGGGTGTGGATGGTCAAGTGGACTATATTAATACCCACGGTACCAGTACCCCTGTTGGAGATACTAAAGAGCTAGAAGCAATACGTGAGGTGTTTGGCGCTAACGGCCGTCAACAAAATCCAGCCATTGCTTCTACTAAGTCGCTATCAGGTCATGCGTTAGGTGCGGCAGGTGTCAATGAAGCGATTTACACTATGCTGATGATGCGAAATGACTTTATTGCAGCGTCTGCCAATATTGAGACCTTAGATGAGGCGGCCGCAGGCTTAAATATCGTACAGAAACGTATTGATAACGTTAAGCTTGAATTAGCACTGTCTAATAGCTTTGGTTTTGGCGGTACTAATGCGACCTTGGTATTATCGACTAAAAATATCTAATCTAGCATTACCATCGATTTAAATTGCGGCCTTATTACTAGTGACTAGAGTAGCAGGGCCGCAGCTACGTTACGACCTTCAGTCATTAAAATATTGTAGGTTCTGCAGGCGGCATGTGTGGTCATACACTCCAAACTAATACCGGCTTTAGTAAGGGGTAGGGTTAATTTTGGGTGTATAAATTGATGGCGTGTACCCGTTCCCAACAGCACGACATCTGGCTTAAACAAAGCGATTTTCTCAATATGGGCGCTTGTAATAGATTCAAAGTTAGAGGCATCCCAGTCAGGTAAAAGGTGACTGGGCAGTAGAATTAAATTGTGACTGTAGCGCTGTCGGTTAATTTCTACCCAGCCATGGTCGTAGCCCGTAATTAAATAGTGGCCGTCTGCATTTTCAAGATGAAGTTTCATGCAAATATTCTAACCAATTTGTTGCTAGAGTAAACAATTATTGGATGATATCGCCGGTTTGAGCTTAGATTCACGAATCTATACGTAGGTTAAGCCGCATATTTGGCCATTACAATTGCTTGCATAGGCTGTGGCAGGTAGAATTAGGCTTTGCAATAAATCGTGTTTACACCTTAGAGTTTAGCCATGCAACCCTTACATAAATCCAATAAGCTTAATAACGTTTGCTACGATATTCGTGGGCCGGTTTTGCAGCGCGCGCGGCAAATGGAAGAAGAAGGCCACCGCATTATTAAACTCAATATCGGCAATCCCGCCGCTTTTGGTTTTGAAGTCCCTGAAGAAATACAGCAAGATGTCATTCGCAATATGGGTAAGGCGGGGGGCTATACAGACAGTAAGGGCTTATTCGAGCCACGCAAAGCCATTATGCACTACACGCAAGGTAAGCATATCCAAGGCGTAACCGTAGATGACATCATTATCGGCAATGGTGTTTCTGAATTGATTGTGATGGCCATGCAGGGATTGCTCAATAATGGCGATCAAGTATTAGTACCTATGCCGGATTATCCGCTATGGACAGCTGCCGTCACTTTGGCTGGTGGAACTGCGCGCCATTATCTGTGCGATGAAGCTACCGGATGGATGCCGGACTTAAAGGATATCGAGTCCAAAATTACCGCCAATACCCGAGGTATTGTTGTGATTAATCCAAATAACCCTACTGGCGCACTCTATCCACAAGAGATTTTAGAAGGCATTATTGAGATTGCTCGTCACCATAATCTGGTAATTTTTGCCGATGAGATTTACGACAAAGTTTTATATGACGGCAATGTGCATACCTCGATTGCTTCTTTGGCTGACGATGTGCTGTTTGTCACTTTCAATGGCTTATCCAAAAACTATAGAACTTGTGGCTATCGCTCGGGCTGGATGATCTTAAGCGGGGAGAAAAAGCACGCTAAAGATTATATTGAAGGCCTAAATATGCTGGCGTCTATGCGATTGTGCGCTAATGTACCTGGGCAACTTGCTATACAAACTGCGCTCGGCGGTTATCAGAGCATAGATGACTTAGTTGCACCTGATGGTAGGCTGTGCAAGCAACGTGATGTGGCTTATGAGCTATTGATTGCAATACCTGGTGTGACTTGCACTAAGCCACAGGCGGCGATGTACTTGTTTCCAAAATTGGATCCAAAAATCTACCCGATTGAAGACGATCAGCAATTCATTTTAGATTTATTACTCCAAGAGAAGGTATTGCTAGTTCAGGGCACTGGATTTAATTGGAAAACGCCGGATCATTTCCGCGTGGTATTTTTACCTAATGTGGATGACTTAACTGAAGCCATTCATCGCATCGCAAGATTTTTAGAGAGTTATAGAAAGAAACACGGAGCTTTAGTTTGAAAAATACAGCGTTAAAAGATTTGAATGTAGGCTTACTTGGCATAGGTACGGTTGGCGGCGGCACATTTAATGTGCTGACACGCAATGCGGAAGAGATTTTCCGCCGTAGTGGCCGCCATATTAAAATCACCCATGTGGCTGATCGCAATTTAGAGGCTGCGCGTGCCTTTGTTGCAGGGAAAGCTGAAGTCACCGATGATGCATTTGCTTTAGTCAACGATCCTAATATTGACGTCATCGTTGAGTTGATTGGTGGGTATGGGGTGGCTAAGGAGTTAATCCTGACCGCGATTGCCAATAAAAAGCATGTAGTGACTGCGAATAAAGCCTTAATCGCTTTGCATGGCAATGAGATCTTTGCCGCGGCGCGTGCCAATAATGTCATCGTGGCTTACGAAGCTGCGGTCGCTGGTGGTATCCCTATTATTAAAGCGCTCCGTGAAGGCCTTGGGGCTAATCGAATTGAGTGGGTGGCTGGCATTATCAATGGCACGACCAACTTTATTCTCAGCGAAATGCGTGACAAAGGTCTAGCTTTTAGCGATGTCCTGGGCGAAGCGCAACGTTTAGGTTATGCCGAAGCCGATCCGACTTTTGATGTGGAAGGCATCGATGCTGCGCATAAGCTCACCATTATGTCTGCCATTGCCTTTGGTATGCCGATGAAGTTTGAACAGGCCTATACCGAGGGAATTACCAAGTTGCAGCAAGTGGATATAAAGTATGCGGAGGAGTTAGGCTACCGCGTGAAGTTACTTGGTATCACTAAACGTACAGAAGATGGTGTTGAGTTACGTGTGCATCCAACTCTGATTCCTGAAAAGCGTTTGTTGGCCAACGTCAATGGCGCTATGAATGCGGTTGTAGTGAAGGGCGATGCAGTTGGTCCAACGTTATATTATGGCGCTGGCGCTGGCGCTGAACCTACAGCCAGTGCGGTTGTGGCAGATTTGATGGACGTTGCAAGATTAATGGATGCAAGTAGCGCACAGCGCGTACCTTATTTGGCCTTTCAGCCTGAACAGGTCTTAGATCTGCCTATCTTGCCTATAGACCAAGTGAGTAGCGCTTACTATCTGCGCTTACGTGCCAAAGATAAACCGGGCGTGTTGGCTAATGTAACCAAGATTTTAGGCGATCGCGACATCTCTATTGATGCCATGATGCAAAAAGAACCGAATGAAAATGACACCGAAGCTGATATTGTGATTTTGACCCATATCACGGTGGAAAAAAACATGAATCAGGCTATTGCTGCGATTGAAGCGCTAGATGCAATTACCGGAAACGTGATGCGTATTCGTATGGAAGAGCTCAGTAAATAAAGCCGTCAGTTAAAAACTCATAAAGTTAAGTCAAGCAACCATGAAATACATTTCTACCCGTGGCCAATCGCCAGCACAAACCTTCAGTCAAATTTTGCTCGGAGGGCTAGCGCCTGATGGCGGCTTATATTTGCCAGAAACCTATCCGCAATTAAGTGATGCTGATTTAACAGCAATGCGTAATATGTCCTACGCCGATTTGGCGTTTGCGATTTTGTCGCGCTTTGTGGATGATATTCCAGCGCCTGATCTAAAAGCCATTATTGATAAGACCTATCGGCCAGATGTTTACGCCTACACAAGGCCTAGTCAGCAGGCATCAGACATTACGCCAACTTTAAAGCTAGAGGATGATTTGTATCTACTGTCTTTATCCAATGGCCCTACGCTGGCATTTAAAGATATGGCGATGCAGTTGCTGGGCAATTTGTTTGAATATGTATTAAGTCGTGAAGGTAAAACCACCAATATTTTAGGGGCAACTTCTGGGGATACTGGCTCGGCGGCAGAATACGCCATGCGTGGTAAAAAAGGCATACGTGTATTTATGCTCTCACCACATAAGAAAATGAGTCGTTTTCAAGCGGCACAAATGTTTAGCCTGCAAGACAATAATATCTACAATATTGCAGTAAATGGTGTATTTGATGATTGTCAGGACGTGGTGAAAGCGGTGTCTAACGATGCTGTGTTTAAGGCGCAGTATAAAATCGGCGCGGTTAATTCAATTAACTGGGGTCGCATCGTAGCCCAAGTTGTGTATTACTTTAAAGGTTACTTCGCTGTCACCGATAATAATGCACAAAAAGTCAGCTTTGCTGTGCCATCAGGTAACTTTGGCAATGTCTGCGCTGGTCATATTGCGCGCATGATGGGGTTGCCTATTGATCAATTAGTAGTAGCTACTAATGAAAATGATGTGCTAGATGAATTTTTCAAAACCGGCATTTATCGCCCACGCGGTGCTGCCAATACTTACCATACTTCTAGCCCGTCTATGGACATTAGCAAGGCTTCCAACTTTGAGCGCTTTGTATTTGATCTCGTTGGTCGTGATGGAGATAAGACACGTGAGCTCTGGGGTGCGGTCGATAGCGGCGCTAGCTTTGATTTAAACGCAGATGGCTTTTTTAATAAAATCAGTCACTATGGTTTCGTCTCCGGTAGCAGTAATCATGCGCAACGCATGCAGACGATACGTGAGGCGGCAAGTCGTTATGATGTTGTGGTTGATACACATACAGCTGATGGCCTCAAGGTGGCGCTAGAGCATAAAATAGCTGGCGTGCCTATGTTGGTACTAGAAACAGCGCTACCAGCAAAATTTGAAGACGCGATTATTGAAGCATTAGGCACGGCGCCAGAACGCCCAGTTGCTCTAAATGGCATCGAAGCTTTGCCGCAGAAATTTAGTGTTATGGATGCTGATGTAGAGGCGATTAAGGCCTACATCGTCGCCAATACTTAATAGTCACACTCATCATTGTTATATTAGGCGGGAATAGCTTATGCAGGTTTATCACGATCTACTTAATCATGTGTTAGTCCATGGTAATCAAAAAGAGGATCGCACGGGTACTGGGACAAAATCAGTATTTGGTTACCAAATGCGCTTTGATTGGCTGCAGGATTTCCGTTACTGACTACAAAAAAAGTACACCTTAAGTCTATTATTCATGAGTTGTTATGGTTTTTACAAGGCAGCACCAATATTGCCTATTTAAAAGAAAATGGCGTCAAGATTTGGGATGAATGGGCTGATGCAGAAGGTAATTTAGGGCCAGTCTACGGGTATCAATGGCGCAATTGGCCTCGACCAGATGGCACTCATATTGATCAAATTACCCAAGTGGTGAATAG
>Ga0208248_1000099_pt1 | contig 31529 bp, 29 predicted proteins | sample CryBogmetaGMA5M_FD_184545 | JGI IMG/M metagenome (GOLD analysis project Ga0208248, IMG submission 184545) | Freshwater microbial communities from Crystal Bog, Wisconsin, USA - MA5M (SPAdes) | ecosystem: Environmental > Aquatic > Freshwater > Lake | place: Crystal Bog, Wisconsin, USA | collected...
GGCTTTAGTGCGCAGCATGGCTCAGTTCTTGTCAAATTACCTATTAACTCGAGTTATAAATTCTGTTCTCCTCAAATTGCGCGAGCAAATGTTTCAAACTTTGCTTCATGCAAGTACTACCTTCTTTCAAAAAAATTCTGCATCTCAATTAATTAATGCGGTGGTTTTTGAAGTGAATAATGTGCTCTCTATTATGGGTAGCATGCTGATCAGTCTAGTACGTGATTCATTAACGGTCGTTGGTTTGATTGGCTATCTCATTTATTTAAATTGGCAGCTCACCTTAGTGGTATTGGTGATCTTTCCAATTATTGCTTTCATTATGAGTAGGATTAATCGACGCCTCAGATTGCTGAACCGCGAACAGCAAGACTTAACCAATGAATTGGCTTATATCGTAGAAGAAGCAGCTGCTGGTTACAAAATAGTCAAAGTGCATGGCGCTGAGCAATATGAGACTCTTCGTTTTATGGAAAAGGCGGATCGCTTAAGACAGTTTGCTTTGAAATCTGCCGTAGCAGGAGGCTTGAATCAACCGATCACTCAGCTAATCGCATCCATGGCCCTGTCAGTAGTGTTGGTGATAGCCCTGATGCAGTCAGCCACTGAAGGCACTACTGTCGGTGGGTTTGCAGCCTTCGTTACAGCCATGATGTTGGTTATTTCGCCTTTGAAGCACTTAGCAGATATCAATCAACCCCTGCAACGTGGACTGACGGCTGCTGAAATGATCTTCGGCTTAATGGATCAACCTTTCGAGGAAGATGAAGATCGCAAGCTCAATATGAAGTCATTAGCTAGAGCAAAAGGCGGTATTCGTTTTGAGAATGTCGGATTTGCTTATCAACAAGAAGCGGATCGTAAGGATGCATTAAATGGCATTAATCTCCTGATTAAACCTGGCGAGGTTGTGGCATTTGTAGGGCCCTCTGGCGGTGGTAAATCAACCTTGGTCAATTTATTGCCACGCTTCTTTAAGCCCACTAGTGGCCATATTTTCTTAGATGACATTGCACTGGAAGATATTGTGTTGGCTGATGTTAGAAAACAAATTGCTTTCGTTAGCCAGGATGTCATTCTATTTGATGACACCATTGCAGCGAATGTAGCATATGGTGCCTTGAGTCAAGAGGGAATTGACCGTGGACGAGTGGTTGAAGCGCTTGAAGCTGCTAACCTCAGTGCCATGATTCAGGAGCTGCCCGAGGGCATTGACTCGATGATCGGAAATAACGGCAATCGCTTATCTGGTGGCCAACGCCAGCGCTTAGCGATAGCTCGGGCAATCTATAAAAATGCGCCAATTCTGATTTTGGATGAGGCTACTTCTGCATTGGATTCTGAGTCAGAACGCCAGGTTCAGGATGCTTTAGATAGACTCATGGCTGGCAGAACAACATTGGTAATTGCGCATCGACTGTCTACTATTGAACATGCAGATCGCATTGTGGTTCTTGAACATGGCCAGATCGTTGAAAACGGTTCGCATGAGGACTTAATTCGGAAAGACGGTCTTTATGCGAATCTGCATCGCATTCAGTTCGCAAACGCCTAGGCTAAATTCACTAACTTAAAACGATGTCGTATTGCTCTTGGCGGAAACTGCCTTCGGCTTGAAGGGTAATTGGCTTAGCTATAAAATCCCCGAGCTGCGCTAAGAATTGATTCTCTTCCTCCAGGAATAAATCGATCACATCTGGTGCTGCCACTATTCTGAATTCTCGGGGGTTAAATTGGCGATGTTCACGCACGATTTCTCGCAAGATTTCGTAGCAAATCGTTTGGGCAGTTTTGATCTCGCCTTTACCCATGCAGGTAGCACAGGGTTCGCAGGTGATATGGGCTAAGGATTCACGTGTGCGCTTGCGAGTCATTTCCACCAAACCTAAGGCAGAAAAATCACTTAAGGAAGTGCGGGCGTGATCTCGTTCTAAGTTACGCTTAAGTTCATGCAAAACCGCTTCTTGATGGTCTTTGCCAATCATGTCAATAAAGTCAATGATGATGATGCCGCCTAGATTGCGTAAGCGGAGTTGACGCGCAATGGCTTGAGCTGCTTCTAAATTGGTTTTAAAAACGGTGTCATCTAAATTGCGCGCACCAACATAACTACCCGTGTTGACATCAATCGTGGTCATTGATTCGGTCTGGTCAATCATGAGGTAACCACCCGACTTCAAATCCACGCGACGGCCTAATGCTTTGTTAATCTCTGCATCAACATCAAATAGATCAAAGAGGGCACGTTCACCACGGTGTAGGGTGAGCTTGCCTAATAGATTGGGCATATACAGATTGGTGAAGGCTTTGAGTTTTTCAAAATTCTCAGCAGAGTCCACACGTATTTGGGTAGTTTCTTCACCCGCAACATCACGCAAGACTCGCTCGGCAAGACTTAGGTCTTGATAGAGCAGGCTTGGGGCTGCTTTTTGTTTCATAGCTTCGTGGATGTTTTCCCAAGTAGTGCGCAGGTAGCGCATATCGTGTTGCAATTCGGTATCACTTGCATCTTGTGCGCTAGTACGAACAATGATCCCGCCTTTTTCATCTTCGGCCATGAGGCCAGTAAGACGGGCTTTGATTGCTTCACGTTCTTCTGGCTGATCAATTCTTTGGGATACCCCAATATATTTTTCAGTCGCCGTGTCGCTTCCTGCAGGCGGAAGGTATACCAAATTACGTCCAGCAATACTGAGTTGGGTTGTTAAACGTGCACCCTTAGTTCCAAGGGGATCTTTCAATACTTGTACTAGAATTGTTTGGCCCTCAAATAGCAATTTTTCAATTTGAGCCTGGGGATTATTTTGGGTAATGTCGGCGACATGCATAAAGGCAGTACGCTCAAGGCCGACTTCAATAAAGGCCGATTGCATGCCAGGCAAAACACGTACTACTTTGGCGAGATAGATATTACCTACGATACCCCGTTGACGAGTGCGCTCAATTTGCAGCTCTTGGACTGCACCCTGTTGAATTAATGCAACTCTAGTTTCTTGAGGGGTGATATTGATGAGGATTTCTTCATTCATATGCGTGTCACTTGGGCGCGATCAAGAAGTTGAGTTGTTTCATAAATAGGTAAGCCCATGATACCGCTATAGCTACCGGTAATGGAGGGAATGAAGGCGCCGCCAAGACCTTGGATGCCATAAGCCCCTGCTTTACCAAAGGGTTCCCCGCTGGCTATATAGGTGTCAATCTGCTTCGGAGTTAAGTTGGCAAATTGGACTTTTGAAACCTGCACAAGGCAAAGTGGTTTTTCTGTTGGGGTAATGGTCATGGCAACTGCAGTGAGTACTTCATGGACTTTGCCACTCAGCATTGTCAAAATTCGAGCAGCATCAAGTGCATCTATTGGCTTGCCCAAAATTTCACCATCAATCTGCTTGGGTAAGCTGACGGTAGTATCGGCACATAAGATAGGAGCCCAGGCCAACTGATTCTGTTGCCAGCGCTTTAGAGCGGCAGTGCTTTTGGCTAAGGTAACGCGCTCAACATAGGCGCGCGCCTGTTCTTGTGGAAGTGGAATTTCGATACTTTCACTATCCTCACCAGGTAATGGTGCCAGCATTTCAAAGCACACCCCCATTTGCATGAGGATCTCTTGACGCCGAGGACTTTGCGAGGCGAGGTAAATAAAAGAATTCAAAGTATTACTCACGATGGTAAGGGTGTCCTTGGAGAATCGTCCATGCACGGTAGAGTTGCTCGACCAGTAGAACCCTAGCCATTGCATGGGGTAGGGTGAGGCTGGAAAGTCGCCAGAGGGCTTGCGCATTGGTCTTGAGACTGGGATCTAAACCATCCGCACCACCAATTAAAAAAGTAATGTCAAAACCTTCCTGGCGCCAAGAGGCTAGTTGTGTTGCAAGGTTTTGAGTAGTCTGATCTTTACCGCGTTCATCTAAAGCAATCACCCTTGATCCCTTAGGAATGGCTGCTGCTATTTTGACAGCTTCTTTAGCTGGTGTGAGATCAGGCTTAATTTCTTTGATTTCAATACTGCAGTCTGCCGGCATGCGTTTGATGTAATCATGGGTAGCCGTAGCAACCCACTCTGGCATTTTGTGTCCAACTGAAACAATCGTTAAGCGCATTGGTAATCGCTAGGAATAAATGCCGAAGGGAATTTACTCGTCGTCTTCGGAATCGCTGGCTTTTACGAGACCTTTGCTGCCAGCCAATTTAACGCGTACGGGCTTAGCACCCCACATCCCTTCTAATTGGTAGTAAGAGCGGAGCATGGGTTGCAGGATGTGAACCACGATATCACCACAATCTACCAATACCCATTCACCAGTCTCTAATCCTTCAATCGAAATAACTTCACCACCTTTGGCATTGACGTCTTCTTTGACGGACATCGCAAGGGAACGGGTTTGACGATTGCTAGAACCGGTAGCAATAATCACGCGATCAAAGAGTTCACTAAGCTTGGTAGTGTCATATACGCGAATGTCTTGCGCTTTAACATCTTCTAGGGCATCAATAATGACGCGTTGTAATTTACGTAAGTCCATGGTTTCTCGATAATATTTTCTAGTAATTTAGAGTGATCTTAGCTTGATTACTGATACAAGCCCAGATTTGTAATGATTTGCAGGGTATGGGAAGGAATTTGCTCGGAGGCAACCAGACTCCGGGCGGAAGTTTTTAAGCGATTGCGTAGCTCAGTTGATGAAAGATCTACGGATAAGCCCTCATCAATATAGATGAGGCCGGCTGGCGTATTTTCAAGAGCAACTGGCTCTTGAATTTGATGGGATGCGAGCAATTCTTTAATTTCAGGGCTCATTTCAGAGTTCAGATCGTAATTTGGTCGACTGGCCACTGCAAAGTTGATGTATTGAAATAAATCGCGCCAAGAGTTCCAACTGGGAAGATGTATGAGGGAATCTGCCCCCACTAACCAAATCAAACTCGCTTCATGGCCAAAACGTTCTCTGAGGGATTTAGCGGTATCAATGCTATAGCTTGGCCCAGCACGATTAATCTCAATGCGATCAATTCCAATTTTCGTAGGGATTTGAAGGTATAAAAAGGCTTTGGCCAAATCCATACCAGCTGCCTCAGTTAACTGAAAACGAATTTCTGCTGGAGTGATGTCAGAACCTTTTTGCCATGGTTCACCACTGGGAATGAGAAGTAGCTCATCTAAATGCAATATTTTTGCAAAATGACTGGCTAGTTTTAAGTGGCCTACATGAGGTGGATCAAACGTTCCCCCTAAGATGCCGATTTTCTTTAGAGCGCTCAAGCTAACCAATCGCGGGGTTTGAGATAGTAGTCATATAACTTGGCTTCAGGGGTCCCAGGCTTTGGCTGCCAGTTGTACCACCACTGCACTACTGGTGGCATCGACATTAAGATAGATTCAGTACGTCCACCAGAATGCAGGCCAAAAATAGTGCCGCGATCAAAGATGAGGTTGTATTCGACATAGCGACCCCGACGATATTCTTGGAAAGCTTTTTCTTCAGGTGTGAAAGTATCCTGATAGCGGCGTTGCACGATTGGCAGATAGGCATTGATAAAGGCGTCACCGACAGCGCGGGTCATGGCAAAACTCTTTTCAAATCCCAGATCGTTAAAGTCATCAAAGAAAACGCCACCAATACCTCGTGGTTCTTCACGATGCTTGAGGTAGAAATATTCATCGCACCATTTTTTAAAGCGAGGGTAGAGCTCTTCACCAAAGGGGTCTAAGGCGTCTTTAGCAGTTTGATGGAAATGGGTACAGTCTTCATCTACGCCGTAATAGGGCGTGAGGTCAAAGCCGCCACCAAACCACCAAACGGGTTCTTTATCGGGTGCTTGCGCAATAAAGCAACGCACATTCATATGGGTAGTGGGAACTTTAGGATTATTTGGGTGGAAAACTAGGGAAACACCCATGGCCTCAAAACTACGTCCCGCAACTTCAGGGCGATGATGTGAGGCTGAGGGCGGCATCTGATCGCCACGAACGTGGGAAAAACCAACCCCACCTTTTTCTAAAATATTGCCACTATCAAGTATGCAGGTGCGCCCGTATCCTTTGAGTTTGCTATCTTCCGGCTTGCTCCATTCATCAACAACAAAGGCTTTACCATCTAGCGCACTCATGGCAGTAGTGATGCGGTCTTGCAAGCCTAAAAAATAGTCTTTAAGGGCTGCTACATCAATTTGAGTATGTTGTGCTGACAAGGGATGACTTTACGTTATTGATCTGGATTTATTTAATAGCGCGGTAGCCGATATCTTTGCGATATTGCATGCCATTAAACTGAATTTTGCTAATCGCCTCGTAAGCTTTTTGTTGGGCTCCACGAACAGTATCTGCAAGACCTACAACACACATGACGCGACCGCCAGAAGTCACTACTTTGCCATCTTGTAATTTAGTACCGGCGTGAAAAGTAATTTGATCTTCGGTATCAGCCGGAATACCCGTAATCACATCGCCATTACGAGGAGTATCGGGATAATTATGAGCAGCTAGTACGACACCTAAAGCAGTCCGGCGATCCCAGTCAAGCTCTATTTCATTCAGCTTACCGTCCACTGCATGATCTAGGGCATTCACAAGATCGCTGCGTAAGCGTGCCATGATGGGTTGGGTTTCAGGGTCGCCCATGCGGCAATTAAATTCCAAGGTTTTAATCTTGCCATCCGGTGCAATCATCAGACCGGCATACAAGAATCCTGTATAGGGAATACCGTCAGCTTCCATTCCTCTCACTGTAGGCATGATGACTTCGCGTAATGCCCTCGCATGGATTTCTGGAGTCACTACTGGGGCAGGAGAGTAGGCACCCATACCACCAGTATTCGGACCTTGATCGGCATCGAGTAGACGTTTGTGATCTTGGCTAGTCGCTAAGGCAAGTACATTTTTTCCATCAACGAGCACAATAAAACTCGCCTCTTCACCAGTTAGGAATTCTTCAATTACCACCCGTGCACCAGCATTACCTAATTTGTTATCCGCCAACATCATGTCAACAGCACCATGGGCTTCCTCTAGACTCATAGCGACGACAACGCCTTTACCAGCAGCTAGGCCATCGGCTTTAATCACAATAGGGGCGCCTTTAGCGTCAATATAGGCGTGAGCCTCTAAGGCATTGGAGAAAGTTTGGTAGTCCGCGGTAGGAATCCCATGACGTTTCATAAACGCTTTAGAAAAGTCTTTTGAAGATTCCAACTGGGCAGCCAGTTGTGTAGGGCCAAAAATACGTAAACCATTGTTGCGAAACACATCGACAATGCCAGCCGCTAATGGTGCCTCTGGACCAACGACGGTGAGATGAATCTTTTCACGCTTAGCGAAGTCAGCCAGATCTTGCAAGTCAGATATCGGCAGATTCTCAATTCCAGCAGCTGTTTGTTTAGCAGTAGCTGTGCCGCCATTACCAGGCGCTACAAAGACAGTTTGCACTTGTGGTGATTGAGCAAGCTTCCAGGCTAATGCATGCTCACGACCACCGGATCCAATCAGAAGAATTTTCATAATAGAAGAGGTAATAAAGGGTTAAAGAGCTGCGTTCGAAAAGACTTCTTGAACGTCATCGAGGTTTTCAAGCGCATCCAATAACTTTTGCATACTTTCAGCTTGATCGCCTTCAAGTGCAATTTCTGTCTCAGGACGCATTGCTACGGTAGCGAATTCAGCCTTCAATCCGGCTTTGCTAATAGCATCTTGTACTTTTGTGAAATCCGGGACGGGAGTCAAGACCTCAAAAGAGCCATCATCATGGGTGATGACATCTTCGGCGCCTGCGTCTAAAGCAACTTCCATAAGTTGATCTTCACTTGTGCCAGGTGCAAATAGCATTTGGCCGCAATGCTTAAAGAGGAAAGCCACAGAACCTTCAGCGCCCATATTGCCGCCATTCTTATTAAAAGCATGACGAACTTCTGCAACGGTACGCGTACGATTATCGGTTAAGCAATCCACAATGATGGCGGCACCATTCATGCCATAGCCTTCATATCGAATCTCTTCATAGTTCACGCCTTCAAGCGAGCCAGTGCCACGCTGAATAGCGCGTTGCACATTGTCATTGGGCATATTGGAGTCTTTGGCTTTGTCGATAGCCAAGCGTAAGCGGGGATTAGTAGCAATATCACCACCACCTAATTTGGCAGCAACAGTAATTTCTTTAATGAGTTTGGTCCAAATCTTGCCGCGTTTTTCGTCTTGACGACCTTTGCGGTGCTGAATATTGGCCCATTTCGAGTGGCCGGCCATACGGGTAAGTCCTTTAAATAATTTGGCTAGAAGTCCTCATTTTAAGGGCTTCTAGCCCCAAGGTAGGGAGTAACTAGGCTTTTTTTGTTACACTCTCATGTCTTAGCAGTAAGAAAGTATCAAAGTAAGCAGAATTTCCACTGCAAACACCTGCCTCGGTGATGGAATTGGTAGACGTGCCGGACTCAAAATCCGGTGCCGCAAGGCGTGGCGGTTCGAGTCCGCCCCGAGGCACCACTCAAACGACGATTCAGTCCGTGAGTTTTCCTAAAGACTTAAATTTCGTACGTATCCGATTCGCTAGACATTGCTTGCTCAACTATTTTCTTAGTGAGCGTTGGTGAGAAGAGCTCAATGAAGGTGTATACAAAGGAGCGCAGGTAAGCACCTTGTTTTACACCGAGATGCGTTACGTTATTCCCAAACAGATGCCCAGCTTGAATAACTTTAAGGTTACGGTCTCTATCGGGGTCATAGGCATGGCCGGCAACAATACCGATACCCATGCCAGTTTCTACGTAGGTTTTAATCACATCGGCATCAATTGCTTCCAGAATAATGTCTGGGCTTAAATTTCGCTGTGCAAATGCGGCATCAATTTTGCTACGACCAGCAAATGCTTTGTCATAAGTAATGATGGGGTACTTCGCAATTTCCTCTAAGGTCACCGTAGCTTGATTGAGGAGCGGGTGACTTAATGGCACCATCACAACGTGCTGCCACTGATAGCCGGGTAGCGCAAGGACTCCAGGGGTGTTGGCGATGCCTTCGGTGGCAATTGCGATATCCGCCCGATCATGGGTAAGCAACTCCGCAATTTGTCCGGGATTTCCTTGTTGAATGCTGACGCGCACTTTTGGAAAGCGCTTAGTGAATTCAGTGAGTACTTTTGGAAGGGCATAACGCGCTTGTGTATGCGTTGTCGCTATAACAAGGTTGCCTTGATCCTGACTAGCATAATCTTTGCCCACTCGCTTGAGTGTTTCCACTTCATCTAAAATTCGTTCAATAGAAAGAAGGATCCGTTTACCCGGCTCAGTAAGCGATCGAATACGCTTGCCATGGCGGCGGAAGATTTCAACGCCCAATTCATCTTCAAGCTCAATAATTGCTTTAGAGACACCTGGCTGAGAGGTGAACAGGGCCTTTGCAGCAGATGTCAGATTAAAGTTTTGCCTTACGGCTTCACGCACAAAGCGGAATTGATGGAGATTCATATGGATTCCTGTCTATATATCTACTTCGATATAGGAATCTCATTCTAAATGAATTTTAGGTATTAAGCTTTAGACACCCAGCGTAAGCCGATTAGCGCTAGCAGGAAATAGAGGAGTGGTGGCGTAAGGGCTGTCATAAAAGCTGGCCAAGAGCCAAGTAGGCCAACATTGGAGAATAAGGAGTTAAAGAGCTGGAAGCTCATGCCCAACATGATTCCACCAAATACCTTAATGCCAACACTTCCAGCGCGTACTTTCAGAAAGGCAAAAGGCAGTGCTAAAGCAAGCATCACAAAAATAGTGAATGGATAAACCACTTTTTTCCAAAAGGCGATGGAGTGACGCTGCGCATCTTGCTTGTTATCGCGAAGATGAGAAATGAAACGACCTAGGCTCACGATAGACATTTTTTCTGGGCTCACCAGAAGCACACTCAGAATTTGAGGCGTGACTTCTGACTCTAAAATCAGCATAGGATGCGTGATGGTCTGTGCAGAAAAGACAGGGTTCAATGGATCGGTTTGCTTGGTTTCTTTAAAGCGAGTTTCTACTACGTCATTGAGAACCCAAGTGCCTGATTCATCAAACTGACCGGACACAGCACTTCTAACAGAAAGGAGACGGTAAACATCATCGAATTCATACATTCGAATATTGCCGATCTCATTATCTTTATCTACTTTTCCAACGTTCACATAGCGAACGCCAGGGCGGACGGGGCCGCTACCATCTTCATCGCGCAGGCGATCCTTAACCCATACACCAGTTTTAAATTGGGATGTATAAGCGGCACCCATTGCTTTCATGCGGATTTGATCGGATTTTACTTCTGTGTAGGGGCCAACCCATTCACTCATTACGAGGGTCAGCGCAACCAACGGCACGGAGATTTTGCCGAGCGTAATCAGACCCCGTTTTACATCTAATCCCGCAATGCGCAAGATCGTGAACTCGGATTGACTGGCTAGCATAGCAAACACATAAATACTCCCAATAAGACCGGCAATGGGAATAATTTCTGAGATACGGCTTGGGGCTTTTAGTAAGACATGTAATAAAGCCAGGGGCAGAGTGTAGCCACCTTGGACTGATCCTAGCTCACTCAAAATATCAAAAAATAAAAACAAGGCAACTAGCGCAAACAAAATAAAGCCAAATGCAGCATAAATTTGCTTGGCTAAATAGCGCTCATAGATATAGGGAAAAAGTAACTTCATTTACTTGAAAACCTTGCTGGCAACTGGCGCCGCCACCACTTCACAGAAGGGTTAATACGATTGCGGATTAAGAAGAAGGCAATGAAGAGTGCCAGTAGATGAATTGGCCAGATCCCGGTTAGCATACTGACCTTACCTTTAGAGACAAAGTTTTGTGTGAGGTTTAGTAGGTTGCTGTAGATCAAATAAATAAGGACAGCGTAAAACATCGCCGTGTAACTACCAAGCCTTGGGTTGACGTAAGCCAATGGAATGGCAATGAGAACAAGCCCAAGCGCCATGAGTGGTAGACCAATGCGCCAGAGCAATTCCGCGAGATTGGCATTAATGAAGTCTGGATTCGATTTATCCAGCAATTCAGAAATCGATTTTTCCCTATCTCGAGGTGGTGGAGCTAACGCATCTTTGCCATGGATCTTGGTGGTGTATTCCGCAAACTCCAGAATTCTAAAATCAGGCTGGGTGGGTTGTCCCTCATAGCGGCGACCGTTATTGAGAATGATGGATTTTGCACCACCTTCATTGTTCTGAATATAACCAGTTGAAGCAACAGCAACACTCAGGCGACCATTTTTGGAGTCCGCCACAAAGATATTTTTCACTTCGCTTTTATCAATATCCAATTCTTCAATGAAAAAGACGCGCTCAGCCCTTGCGGATTCTTTAAATTGGCCAGCAATCACCATTGAAACATCATCACGTTGTTGGAAGCGTTGACTAATGAGGGTGGACTCTCGGTTAGCCCATGGCCAGACAAAAAGTGCCAAGAGGGCAATGATGATGATTAGCGGCGTTGCGAATTGCAGAATGGGGCGAATTAAATTGGTCACACTTAGACCGCTGGCAAACCAAACGATCATTTCAGAATCTTTGTACCAGCGCACCAATACAATGAGCGTAGCTACGAATAAGGAGACGGTTAGTAAAACCGCTAAATAACCTAGTGTGGCTAATGCAATTAAAACGATGGCATCTTCTGGGTTAACGGCGCCATTAGCTGCGAATCCCAAAATTCGAATGACCAAGGTAGTCACCATGATCGTGACCAAGACCAAAAAGACGCCACCAGTCGTAAAACTGAGTTCTCGGCGGAGGGCTTGGTTAAAAATCATGTGAAGCTATTTATCTGGATTGGTAAGGTTATTAGTAAGGCGTAAATGGCTTATATTGGTGCATATAAAGGAAGTGCATCTCATGTCGGAGGATAATGGATAAACAACCTTTTACCCCCTTGAATCGACTTAAAACTACCGTAATACATTATGACAATTCAATTTAGTACCAAGATTTTCCCTCAAGCTGACCTTCAAAGCGTAAAACTCCGGAAAACGAGCCTAAAAAGCCTGTTGAGTCAGGCATCTGACTGTTTGGTTTTGGCTTACTCCATGGCGGATTTCGAAAGTTTTGGTGGCACTAAAGCTGCTAAGACGAAGTCCGGACTATTGATGGAGCTGGATCAATTGCTAGGCGGTTCTGTAAGCCATGCGCATGCAGTTGGTGATCTTGATGCTAAGCAAGCATCCGTTTGCATCTTGCGCTCAGAAAAATCTTGGTCATTAAACGGCGTGAAATCTAAACGTGTTTTGTTGCTAAGTTTGGGAGATTTACATCTGGCAAGTGAACGTAGTCTGACAACCTTTTCTAAGGTTGCGCGCGCAGGTTTAAAAGCGTTAAGCGGTGGATCAATTGAAAGTGCCATTTGGTTTATTCCCAGTTTTGCGCTCGCGCATAAAGCAGACTTTATGGCCGAAGAAGTGCGCCTCACAATTCAGTATGCAGGTGATCAGGCTTATCGTTTTGGCGTGCGCCAACCAGCCATGAAATTTAAAGCAAAAGATACAGCAGATACCTTTAAGCAATTGGTTTTTGCAGGCAATAATGCCTGCGCCAAGGAACTGAAGGCAGCTGTCGAGCAAGGCATTGCCATGGTTGAGGGTATGAACTTAGCAAAAGATCTTGGCAATCTTCCTCCGAACGTATGCACTCCAAGCTATTTAGGAAAGACTGCGCAAGGTTTAAGTAAAAAGGTTGGCTTGAAGGTTGAAGTGCTTGGCCGCAAGCAAATCGAAGCCTTGGGTATGGGGTCATTTTTATCGGTAGCTAATGGCTCTGAATCACCCCCCCAATTTATTGTGATGCGTCATCAAGGTGGCAAAGTGGGCGAAGCGCCGATTGTCTTAGTGGGCAAAGGCATTACTTTCGATACTGGTGGTATCTCTCTAAAGCCTGGTGAGGCGATGGATGAAATGAAATACGACATGTGCGGTGCCGCCTCCGTTATTGGGACGATGTATTCCATTGGCCTAATGAAATTGAAGAAGAATGTCATCGGTGTGGTTCCTACTTGCGAGAATATGCCTTCTGGTCAGGCAACCCGTCCCGGCGATATTGTGAAGAGCATGTCTGGACAAACAATTGAGATTCTGAATACAGATGCTGAAGGTCGCTTGATTTTGTGTGATGCACTAACGTATGTTGAGCGCTTCAAACCTCAGGCAGTAATTGACATTGCCACTTTAACGGGTGCTTGTGTGATTGCCCTTGGTCATGTGCATAGTGGTTTATTTTCAGAGGATGAAGGTTTAGTAGACGCCTTAACCAAAGCTGGTAAAGCTTCTTTAGATACTGTCTGGCGCTTGCCTTTGGATGCTGCGTACCACGAGCAACTGAAATCAAACTTTGCCGATGTTGCCAATATTGGTGGACGTCCGGCAGGTAGTGTTACTGCTGCTTGCTTTTTGTCACGCTTTACTGAGAAATATAAGTGGGCTCACTTGGATATTGCTGGCACAGCTTGGAAGAGCGGTGCAGCGAAAGGATCTACTGGTCGTCCAGTACCGCTGCTGGTGAACTTCTTGCTTGAGCAAAAGTAAGCAGTTTCACGATCTATGGCTCGCATCGATTTTCATAGCAATGTTAGCGACAAGCTGGAATACGCCTGTCGCTTAACGCGCAAGATTTGGAGCGCCACTCCTGAAGGTCAGCCAGTTCGCAATATCGTCATGGTGGGCGAAAAGGCTGATCTAAAAAAGTTAGATGAGTTACTTTGGACTTTTAGCAGCACTGATTTTTTGCCACATTGTTTTATTGATGATGAGGCTGCTGTTGATACCCCAATTCTTTTGACGGATGATTTCTCTTCTCCAGCGCTAGACCAGGTTCCGCACGCTGATGTCATGATTCACCTGGGCATGCGGATGCCGCAGGATGTGCCTGGTTTAGTGGCGCGCTTTCCCAGAATTGTAGAGGTTGTCACTGTGAATGAAGCTGAGCGGTTGGCGGGGCGCGAGCGCTATAAAGCGTATCGAGAATTAGGTCATGAGCTTCATAACTTTGATCAATCTAAAAGTTAGTCTGTATGTTGATTCATCCCCAATTTGATCCAGCTGCGATTCGTATAGGATCATTTGCCATTCATTGGTATGGATTGATGTATCTCATGGCCTTTGCACAATTCTTATTATTAGGGCGTATTCGGATTCGTGCACCACGCTATCAAGCCTTAGGTTGGACTTATAAAGATCTTGAGGATTTACTATTTGCTGGTGTCTTGGGTGTCGTTCTAGGCGGACGTATTGGCTACACCTTGTTTTATATGCCTGATTATTACTTGTCGCACCCCTTGAGTATTTTGAAAATATGGGAAGGTGGCATGTCTTTCCATGGGGGCTTGTTGGGTGTACTGGCAGCGCTTTATTGGTTCGCTAAAAAACGGAAGACCACTTTTTTGGTGGTCAGTGACTTGGTTGCCCCCTTAGTACCTTTTGGATTGGCGTTTGGGCGCTTGGGTAATTTCATTAATGGTGAGTTATGGGGTAGACCAACGGATTTGCCCTGGGCAACAGTATTCCCATTGGTGGATAGCATCCCACGTCATCCTTCTCAAATCTATCAACTGCTTGCTGAAGGTATTTTGCTGGGAATCATTTTATGGATTTACTCCAGCAAACCACGTCGCTTAGGTCAGGTCTCCGGCCTGTTCTTGCTTGGTTATGGAGTTTGTCGTTTCTTAGCGGAGTATGCGCGCGAGCCCGATGCCTTCCTTGGTTTATTGGGGCTTGGCTTATCGATGGGGCAATGGTTGTGTGTCCCCATGATTTTGCTGGGAATCTATCTCATGACATTCTCCAAAACAAAAGCGGAATAAGAACCCATGCTGAGCGAAGAAGTCACCCTTCGTAAGTTAGAAATTCTTTGCTCCTTTGTGCGGACCGGAAGCCTTTCCAAAACTGCCGAAGAACTTCATCTCAGCACAGTAAGCATTCATAAAGCACTACATTCCTTAGAGTCCGGAATTGCTTGTCCCTTATTTATTAAAGAGGGGCGCCAATTAAAAGCCTTGCCTGCAGCTATTTACCTAGCTGAAGCGAGTATGGATTTACTTGGGGACATTGATCGCATTCTGAAAAAGACCCGCGCGAAGGCTGGGGTTGAGAATGGCCAGATCCGTTTAGGTTCAATGTACTCATTAACTGCCAACATCATTCCACGAATGATTATGGGCACGAAGATTCGCAGACCAGACTTAGATATTGATCTGTATCTAGGTTCCAATGAGGATCTCATGAAGAAACTATCTGAGGGCAGTGTTGACGCTGTTGTCATTGCAGTTCCTTCTAGCAATCTTCCAGAAGGGGTGCAGGTAGTACCCCTATTTGAGGATCAGTTATATTTTGCTTCTTCTAAGAAAAGCAAGCCAAAACAGACAAGTATTGATTTGCCTGAATATCGGGATGAAAAGTTCCTCACTCTCCAGGATGGTTTTGCTACAACCTCGGGCTTCTATGAAGCTTTTCAGTTAGCTGGCTTTATACCTAACGTTGTCATGAAGGTGGGGGACATCTTCTCACTGATGAATATGGTGTCTGGAGACTTAGGAAGGTCCTTGTTGCCAGGGAGAGTCAGGGCTTTAATGGGAGACAGCATCGAATTTACTCCGTTGCTCCCTAAATATCAGGTGACGCAGCGTATTGCTCTGATGTATCTTGAGGCTAATGAAGCGAATTCCAATATCTTGGCTTTGGCGGCTGAAGCCCGCATGTTGCATCGCAAGAACGACTGATATAGGTTATATTAAGTTAATATTAATTAACTTTAGGTTAATGATTCTCCATTTAACTTAATTGATTTCACGGGGCACTCGCACTACATTGAAGCGATGCGATTTTGCCGATAGCAATTCTTAAGAGAACCACATGCTTGAAAAGTTAGCCAAAGCCCGTTATTTTTCCCGCGTTACAGGAGCGGTAAGCCGCCTTATATCTGAGCGCGGAGAATCTAATGCTGTCAGTATGGCTGATGACGTTATTAATAATTATCGCAAGCTCTCCAAAGATCAGCACGCAAAGTTCTTCACATTTTTATTTGAGAAGTTGAATCCTGATCCTACGGCAGTGATCACTGCTGCACAAAATTTTGCTACTGAAGGTAATGCGCGTAATTACATTAAATTGCAACGAGTTACTGAGCCTCCAAGACAAGAATTATTTCGTCGTTTAAATCGTGCCACAAACGGAACTGCCGCATTGGTATCAATGCGTCGCGATCTTTTGCAACTACTAGAAAAGCAGCCTGAGTTAACTGCAGTTGACTTTGATCTTCGTCATCTTCTGTCTTCGTGGTTTAACCCTGGCTTTTTAAAGATGCACCGGGTTGATTGGAAGTCTCCGGCAGAGGTGCTGGAGAAGCTGATTCAACATGAGGCTGTTCATGCGATTGATGGTTGGGATGACCTCCGCCGCCGCTTGCAGCCTGATCGCAGATGTTTTGCTTTCTTCCACCCACAATTACCCAACGAACCATTAATCTTCGTTGAAGTAGCGCTTTTACCTGAGATACCAGGAGTGATTACTCCGCTTGTAGATAAAAAAGCAGAGACGGTTCATCAGACTTCTCAATATAAAGTGGCTGCTTTTTATTCTATTAGTAACTGTGAACCCGGTTTGCGCGGAGTCTCTATGGGGAACTTCTTGATCAAGCGTGTTGCTGAACAGTTACATGCAGAGTTTCCGAGCTTAAAGACTTTTGTAACTCTTTCACCAATTCCTGGTTTTATCGATTGGGTAGCGGCAGGTGCAGATCTTGATGGAGAAAAAGTTGGGGTGCAGCTAAAGCCAGCATTACGTTTGGCACGTGAGCATGCCTTAGAGGCGATTGGTCTAGCTAAGCGCTCTTGGTCTGAGCGTTTGAGTGCTGGCTGGCATCCCGATAATGCTACCGAAAAAGAAAAAAAGGCTCTTCTGACATTAGCCAGCATTTATCTTGGTATCGGTTCTGCAAACCGCAATGGCAATCCAGTGGCGAAGTTTCACCTAGGCAATGGGGCAAAGTTGCACCAAATTAATTGGGCAGCAGACCTATCTCGTAAGGGTTTACGTCAATCTGCATGCCTCATGGTCAATTATCTCTATGATCTAGGTAATGTAGAAGAAAACCATGAACGCTTTGCTAATGGCGAGATAGTGTATTCAAAAGCAGTTGGAAGATTGATGGCGCCTTAAACTAGAGGTATAGCAACAAGTAATTAGAGTAATGAGGTAGTACATAACTAAGCCAAAAAATGGCACGTGGAGGAGACAAAAAATGATCAAGCAATCTCGATTTACAGGTCTGATGAAAAAGGCTTTGTTTTTAATGTGTGCCGCGCCTTTAGCGGTCATGGCGCAAGAATGGCCCAATAAGCCTATTACCTTTATTGTTCCATTTCCAGCAGGCGGTGGAACGGATGCATTTGCAAGGCCTTTGGCTGCGCAATTAACCAAGCAATTAGGTAAGCAAATTATTATTGATAACCGTGGTGGTGCTGGCGGTACCTTAGGGGCTTCCATTGCTGCAAAAGCGGCTCCTGATGGATACACCTTCTTTATGGGTGCCGCACATCATGCCATTGCTCCGGCAATGTATCCAAACTTGGATTACGACATTGAGAAAAGCTTTGTTCCCATAGCGATGGTTGCTAATCCACCCCAAGTAATCGTGGTGAACCCCAAGAATGTCCAAGTCAAAGACTTGAAAGAATTTATTGCCCTCTTGAAAAAGAACCCAGGCAAATTTAATTACGCTAGTGCAGGTAATGGCTCATCCCATCACTTGGCTGGCGAACAGTTCAAAATGTTGTCGAAAACCTTTATTACCCATATTCCATATCGTGGTGCTGGCCCAGCAATGCAAGATCTCATTGCCGGACAGGTTGATGTTGAGTTTGATGGGCTAGGTTCATCTGCTGCGCAAATTAAGAACGGTACTATCGTGGCATTAGCAGTGGCATCACAAAAACGGGCACCTGGATTTCCGAATGTACCTACTGCCGCAGAAGCAGGCTTAGTTGGTTATGAAGTTTCTACTTGGTATGGTCTATTTGCCCCTAAAGGTACCCCTCAGCCGATCGTCGATAAGATGATTGTTGAAGTGCAAAAAGCAATTAATACCCCAGAGTTGAAGACAATTTGGACCAATAATGGTTCTGATACGCCCAATCTGACTGGTGATGCATTTGGAAAGTTTGTGAACGCAGATATCAAACGTTGGGCGGCAGTTGCTAAGGCTTCGGGCGCTAAATTGGATTGATGCATTAACTATTAATAAACGTTGTAAACATTACTGCTTGGATTTGAGGGTCTCATGAATTTATATTCACTATTGGAAAAAGGTTTTCCAAAAGATAAAAAAGCTTGTGCGTTAGAAACACATGATGGTTTGTACTATTCATGGGATGACCTTGAGCGCGCTACTGCGAAGATGGCTAACCTGCTCAAGAGCCTTAAGCTTCCAGTAGGCTCAAGAGTTGCAGTGCAGGTTGAAAAATCTCCTGAAGCACTGTTTTTGTATTTAGCAACCATTCGTGCTGGCTATGTCTATTTGCCCCTCAATACCGCGTATCAGTCAGCTGAAATCCAGTACTTCCTAGAAAATGCTGAGCCAGCAGTAGTTGTCTGCAGCAGCAAGAATCTCTCTTGGGTATCTAAGGTGGCTTCTAAGGCTGGCACTAAGCATGTATTCACGCTGGACGAGAATCGTACGGGTACTTTATTGGACCGTGCAGGAAACCTGAGCGACAAATTCAAAACTGTTCCAGCAAAAGATGATGATCTTGCAGCGATTCTGTACACCTCTGGTACTACTGGGCGTAGTAAAGGAGCCATGCTCACCCACAAAAACTTGGGTAGTAATGCGCAAGTGTTGCAAAAGTTCTGGGGCTGGAAAAAAGGCGATGTACTTTTACATGCTTTGCCGATCTTCCATGTTCATGGACTATTCGTCGCAGCTCATGGTGCTTTGATTAATGGTAGCAAGATGATTTGGTTACCCCGTTTAGATACTGCGGCCTTGATTCATCACATGCCAAAGTCTACTGTCATGATGGGTGTTCCAACTTTCTATGTGCGCTTACTGGCAGATAAAGGATTTAACAAGAAGGTAGCGCGCAATATGCGCTTGTTTATTTCTGGTTCCGCTCCATTGCTAACAGAGACCTTTAATGCCTTTAAAGAGGTTATTGGTCAGCCAATCTTAGAGCGTTATGGCATGAGCGAAACGGTCATGTTGGTTTCTAATCCCTATAAGGGCAAGCGTGTTGGTGGATCTGTAGGTCTGCCATTACCGGGTGTTAAAGTTCGCGTGGTGAATGAAAGCAATAAGCCTTGTGGCGCTGATGAAATTGGTAGCATTCAGGTAAAAGGTCCAAACATATTCCCAGGTTATTGGCGCATGCCAGAAAAGACTGCCGAAGAATTTACCAAAGACGGATGGTTTAAGACTGGTGATGTGGGTCGTTGGGGTGGTGATGCTAATGGCGGCAAGGCACCTAAAGAGTATCTTTGCATCGTTGGTCGCAGCAAGGATTTAATTATTTCCGGTGGCTATAACGTGTATCCAAAAGAAATCGAAGGTTTTATTGATGACATGGACGGTGTTGACGAGAGTGCAGTGATTGGCATTCCACATCCAGACTTTGGTGAGGCGGTGATGGCGGTAGTGGTTCCTAAGGCTGGAGCAAAGTTAAATGCAGAGGCCATGATTGCTAGCTTGAAATCACAGATCGCGAATTTCAAAATACCTAAGCGTTTAGAGATTGTTACTGATTTACCTCGTAATGCAATGGGTAAGGTACAAAAGAATATCTTGCGTCAACAGTACACGAAATAAGTTAGAACCCGAATGCCTTGCGGCTTTCATTAAACATGAAGGCTGCAAGAAGAAATAACATGATGCCAAATACTCTTTTGAGTTGAGCTACGTCTAGTTTTCTTGCCATCTTGGCTCCCCATGGAGCAGTAAAAACACTTACCCCCACAATGCATGCAACGGCGGGTAAATAGACAAATCCCAAAGAGCCTGCCGGCAAATTCGGGTTACCCCAGCTGCCATACATATATCCAATCGTCGCAGCAGCAGCTATTGGAAATCCCAAGCCTGAAGAGGTGGCCATTGCCACGTGGGGTTTGACATTGCACCAGAGCATGAAGGGCACCGTAATAAACGCACCCCCAGCACCTACTAAGCTGGCAAGCACTCCAGTGAATGTGCCAAAAGAAAATAAGCCAGCTGGTCCTGGTAATTCCCTGCCGGCTTTAGGCTTCTTATTCAGAAGCATCTGAATCGAAGTGTAGACAATAAAAAGGGCAAAAAAGAGTGAGAGCCATGAGGTTTTTAATGCCTCAAAGAGTTCGCTACCGCCAACCAGGCCGCCGAAAACCATTCCAGGGCTGAGTGAGGCAACCAGCTTCCAATCAATCGAGCTGTGTTTGTGATGCGCCCATATTGCAGAAGTGGTTGTAAACAGAATGGTTGCCATTCCGGTGGCGATTGCCATATGCACAATCACCGTTTGGCTGAAGCCTAGGTGATTGAAAACCAAAATCATAAAGGGTACAAGAATCATGCCGCCGCCGATACCAAGAAGCCCGGCTAAAAATCCTGCGATACCACCGCACAACATTAACATCAAGATATCGCTTAGTAACATGAATTCCCCGCCTTAGCCGCTAGGCCGTCATCCTGAACCCTAAGGTTCAAGGTGGAACGGCTACTCTGCTTCGGGTGCATTAAGAGGTTCAGGGAGTAACCAAGTCTAAGTTGGCACTGTGAACTTTCGAAACGCTCACGCCTACAAGGTAAAGATCGTTCCGGATGCTTGCGCATCGGTTCAAGGAACTATTGGCCTTGGCGAACCAGGCAGGGAAAGGGTTTGCATCAACGCGTCCACTTGTTCTTCAAGTTCACGAATTTCTGCTTGAAGACGAGTAACTTCGTCAGAACTAACATTTGTAGAGGCACCTACTTGGACTTGATTCTTTTGTAGCGTAATCAGGTCACCAGCAATTTTGAGTGCAGCCATCATGCTAGCGCGTTCAATACTGCGGTTACCGCCTCCAATAGCCAGTTGAATTTGCTCATCAACCAATACGCAAGCTGCGCGTAGTAATGGCTCATGTTCAACACTGGTGGCTAAAGTGATTTTCTGTCCTGCAAGAGTTACTTCAATGCGTTGTTGGCTCACTATCGTCCTCTGGTCTGGTAGGTGGAATAGTTTCGCCAAGCAAATTTAGCTGGCGACCATCATGTTGTTCTGGCAAACGACTCAAGATGTGTTGAATGCGTTTTTGTGCATCCTCGATCTTGCCTTCAAGCTGAACGCGGTTTTGATGCAAGTTTTTTACGGCATCAGTAGCGGCTTGAACTTTTTCAGATACACGTCTAATCGATGCGGAAAGGGTATCCAATACCGGATCAGCTTGGCTAGAGGAAGGAGGGGTTTGCTCATACATATTGGCATTGTATCCTCGAGTTAGGCCTAATGCTAAGGCTTGTAATGATTCTTAGGCCTCTGGGTCTAGCCATAGCATTAACCTAAGCTGCTGATTTTGAAGCCATCCCCTTATTTTCCTTACCGATAGGAATAACTGACGCCGGCAAAGATATTGGATCCCATATTGTTATACCCGTATACGGTTTGATATTGCACGTTAGTAACGTTATTCCAGCGAGCAAATGCTTTCCAATTTCGATCAATTTCGTAACTTCCATAGATACCGAGCAAGGTGTAAGAGCCATTGGTGTAGGTAGTTGAATTATCAAGCGTATCAAATGTTTGCCCTGTATAAGTCACATTAGTGCCTAAATTCACTTTGCCCTGGCGGTACTCAATCGCTATATTGGATGTCAGTTTGGCGCGTCTTGGTAAGTAGAAGTTTGTATTTTGATCTATGGCGTGTAAATAATCGACTGAGCCTTTCAGTAAAAAATTCCCTACATAGGTACTTGATCCACCGGATAGGCCTTTAATCATGACTGATCCAAGGTTAATTGGCATACATGCTGAGCCTAAAAGACAGGGATTCGCAGGGTTACTTAAAGTAGGCTCGATATAGTTAGAAATTTTATTTTGGTACGCAACTAATTTATTACTAGAAATTTTGTTTTCGTATGTCAATCCTACTTCCATATTCTGACTCGTCTCCGGCACTAAATTGGGATTAGCTTGCCCTGGGTAATACATATCGTTGAAGGTAGGGACGCGATAACCGGTGTTGTAGTTGATGTTGGTGCGCCATTGAGGCGTAATAAAGTAACCATAAGCTGCACCTCCGGTAGTCTTTGAATTAAAGCTGGTAATGGTGTCGTTGCGAAGTGAGAAGGTGGCTAAATGATTGCCTCGTTTCAAATCGTATGACCCAGCTATAGAGTTCGTATATCGTTTTTGATCGACAGAGCAATTGATGCCGTAATAAGAGATGCAGCCGGTCACGTTATCTGAGTTATTTACATATACGTATTGATTGCGGCGTTCTGCAAGTAATTGAAGCGTATCAGATCCCACTTTAATCGTGTTTTGCCATAAAAAATCGTATTCAGGCATATTGATGACGTCATTGGCTGAGTTTGAACCAACACCAGACCAAAGTAATTGTTGGGAGTTGGATACTGCACTCGCTTGAAAGTTGCTTTCCCAAATCTCATTAATTTTATTTTTACTGTAGCCAGTAAAGGTAGAAAAGCGATTTACTTGTTGACCGTAAAAAGGCACATAGTTATCACCCACATTCATAATCTGATAGGTGGACTGAGAAGTGCTATTGGGGTATTGGTAACTATTGGATGTGGCAAATATTTTTACACCCAGCTCTTGACCGGTTTGCCATTCTTGCGAAAACTGTGCTGTTGTTCCTAGACGCGTATAGCTGGTCGCCCCAGATGGGAAGACACAGCCATAATTGTTGGGGTTTTGAGTAGTACAGGGGTTGTTGCTAGCGACTGTATTGAATCCTGCCGAATGCTCTTGACTAAATCCGACAGAGTATTTTGTCTTGTTGACATCACCTAATGAGCCAGTAACAGCGGCATTATTAATGCTGGTTCCATAAGACCCATAGCCTGAGGAAGCAGTAAATTGAGTGGGTCCACCACCATTCTTGGTAAATATTTGGATCACGCCACCAATTGCATTTGCCCCATAGAGAGTGCTTTGTGCTCCAAAAATAATTTCAATATGGTCAATTAATGCCAATGGAATTTGATTAAGAATTGGGCCGCCTGCAGCAGAAGAGTCAATTCTGACGCCATCAATTAGCAATAAGCTTTGACCATTACTAGTGCCACGGAGATTTACGCCGGTTAAGTTGCCACTGCCGCCATAACCAGAGATCTGAATACCGCGCTGTTGTTGTAATAAGTCTGCCAAGCTAGTTTGTGCGGCCTGTGCAATCTCCTCTGGACCAATGTAGACAAAGTCAGCGAGAACATCTTCCGCTTTTGTCGGGGTTCTTGTTGCAGTCACAATAATGGGGTTGAGCGGGGTCTGGGGTGCGCTCACAGATACATTGTTTTGTGCAAATACTGGGAATGCATAGATAGATATTGCCGTGCCGCAAATTAGGGCAAGCCTTTTGGTACTGAACTGCTGTTCCATTTAAAACTTTCTGTTGTCGATTGCCCAGCTAACTTCCCCGTTAGTTGGGTCGAACAGAATTTCTCGCGCAGGAGTTCAGGCGTCAATTTGGCGTCGGATCGAGAGATAGGGCGCTGTCATCGGCGCGCGAAGGTCCCCGTCCGCAAAATTCCACCTGTCTTGGCCGGTATCCGGGCTAGTAAATCTCAGAATCTGGCCTTCCCATGCGAATGACGCGCACAGTGGCTTTGTCAGATTCCTGACACTTTTACCTAGATAAAAGTGCATTTACTTACCGTTGCGGGGGCAGCACACGTTTAGTGTTTCCCGTTTAACTCTATTGCACTGCAATAAAGCACCACGACCCTACAATTCTAGCCCAGGTCTTGGGGTCTTTCCTACTTTTTGCACCAAAAAAGCCTACAATATGGGGTCTAGGATGAAGGATTCATGACTGTATTAGATGCCCGCATTAGATAAGCACCCCGAAAAAAACCTGATTCGCCTTCAGCTGAGTCAAAACTCAGTCCTAAAAAGCTTAGATCCGGAGGCAATGGCCGATTTAGAGCGTCATTTAGAGGTCTCGGATCTCAAAAAGTCAGAAATTTTGCTGCACCAGGGTGACCATCAAATGGAGCAGTACTTCGTGTTGGATGGAATCCTGAAGCGCATCGTTTCTAGCGCTGATGCTAAAGAGATGATTTTGCGTTTTGCAATCGAAAAGGATATTGAAACGAGCTATGCTGCCTGGCGTTTGAAGACCGCCGCACCCTATAGCATCGCCTGCGTTACCAAGGCCCGTGTAGCCCGGATGCCCCTCAAGAAATGGGCTGAATTCCTGGAGCTGCACAAGCCCTTAAAGGAAAGTTTTGAGTTTGAGGTAATGCGTCTGATGAGCGAGATCATGGCCCATACGATCACCCTGCACATGCTTGATGCCCCTGGTCGGGTAGAGCGCTTTCTCCGTAAATACGAGGACTTATTTGAGCTCCTGCCTAAAAAGGAGCTTGCCGCTTATCTCAACCTCTCCCCGGAGACCCTGAGCCGCCTCAAAACAAAGCACAAAGAGCTTTTTATCTAAGCTGAGCACCCTGTATTTACAGGATTTAGGGGGAAATTGACCGAAGTCAATGATGAACCCCCACCCCAAGCCTAATATTCACCTCTGCCTAAGCGGGGCATTGAAACCCGTTGTGCGATTAATAACTTAATTGGAGACATTAGCGAAAGCTAAAATTGCGTCAGCCCTCACCGAGCGCTCCTGCAATTCATATAAAAATTTCTATGACAACTGACAACCAAAACACACAATTAACTGATGGCTTTCACCTCGTTATTGATGCCCTCAAAGCAAATGACCTCGACACCATTTTCGGTCTCGTTGGTATTCCTATTACCGACCTCTGCCGTTTGGCTCAAGCGGAAGGTTTGCGTTTTATTGGTTTCCGTCACGAGCAACATGCTGGTAATGCAGCTGCTATCGCCGGATACATGACTCAAAAACCTGGTATTTGCATGACTGTTTCTGCACCCGGTTTCTTAAACGGCTTAACCGCGTTAGCAAATGCAACTGTTAACTGCTTCCCTATGATTTTGATTTCTGGCTCAAGTGAACGTGAGATCGTTGACTTGCAGCAGGGCGATTACGAGGAGATGGATCAGCTCAATGCAGCGAAGCCCTATTGCAAAGCAGCCTATCGTATTAATCATATTGAAGATATCGGTATTGGGTTTGCTCGCGCCATTCGTGCTGCTGTTTCTGGTCGTCCAGGCGGCGTGTATTTGGATTTGCCAGCACAGCTGCTTGCACAAACTATGCCGGTTGAGGAAGCAAAGAAATCCATCTTCAAGGTGATTGATCCAGTACCACGTCAGATCCCTGCGGCTGATGCAGTTGAGCGTGCATTGAACGTATTGAAAGGGGCTAAGCGTCCTTTGATTCTCTTGGGTAAAGGCGCGGCCTACGCACAAGCAGATAAAGAGATTCGTGATTTGATCGAGAAGTCCGGAATTCCTTATTTACCAATGTCGATGGCAAAAGGTTTGTTACCTGACAATCATCCACAATCTGCTTCTGCAGCCCGTTCATTTGTTTTGGCGGAGGCTGATGCAGTGATGTTGGTTGGCGCACGCTTGAACTGGTTACTTGCACACGGTAAGGGTAAGACATGGGGCAAAGATCCTAAGAAATTTATTCAGATCGATATTCAGGCAAACGAAGTCGATAGCAACGTGCAAATCGATGCTCCATTGATCGGCGATATTGGTTCATGCGTTGGCGAGCTCTTGAAGGGTATTGCAGCTGTTCCTAAGCCAAGCGCTGAGTGGGTTAATGCAATCAATGAAAAGAAAGATAAGAACTTAGCGAAGATGGCTGAGACCTTGGCTAAGGAAGTATCGCCAATGAACTTTCATGGTGCATTGCGTGCGATTCGTGATGTGATCAAAAAGAATCCAGATGTGAACTTGGTAAACGAGGGTGCAAACACACTCGACTTTTGCCGTGCGATTGTGGATATGTACAAGCCACGTAAGCGTTTTGACTCTGGCACTTGGGGAATTATGGGTATCGGTATGGGTTACGCCATTGGTGCCGCAGTCACAAGTGGCTTGCCAACAGTTGCAGTAGAGGGTGATAGCGCATTCGGCTTTAGCGGCATGGAGTTAGAGACTATTTGCCGTTATAACTTGCCCATTACGACTGTTGTATTCAATAACAACGGCGTATACCGTGGCACGGATAAGAATCCTACTGGTGGTGCTGATGTGGCTCCAACAGTATTCATTAAAGATGCGCGTTACGACAAGATGATGGAAGCATTTGGTGGAGTGGGTTATTACGTGACTACCCCAGCAGAATTAGAAGCGGCCTTAACAGAAGCGATTGCTGCCGGTAAACCAGCCCTCATCAATGCCATTATTGATGAAACTGCAGGTACTGAGAGTGGGCGTTTAACGAATTTGAACCCATCCTCAGCAGCTGCTAAGAAATAAGATTTGAAATCTGATTTTCAGTAATAAAAGGTTAATATTTTTAGACTAAATTAAGCAACAAATAAGAAACACTCAAGGAGAAACACACATGACTAAACCATTAGACGGTATTCGTATTATTGACTTCACCCACGTCCAAGCAGGTCCTGCCTGTACCCAGTTATTGGCTTGGTATGGCGCCGACGTAATCAAAGTTGAGCGTCCAGGCTCTGGCGATGTAACCCGCAGCCAATTGCGCGATATTCCGGGTGCCGATGCTTTGTACTTCACTATGCTCAACGGCAATAAGCGCTCTTTGACACTCGACACTAAGACTCAAGAAGGTAAAGAAGTTTTAGAGAAGATGATCAAGACATCTGACGTCATGGTTGAGAACTTCGGTCCTGGTGCTTTGGATCGTATGGGATTTTCTTGGGCCCGTATTCAAGAGTTGAACCCAAAAATGATTTTGGCTTCTGTAAAAGGCTTTAGCGATGGCCACTCATATGAAGATTTGAAAGTGTATGAGAACGTTGCTCAGTGTGCTGGTGGTGCAGCTTCTACAACTGGTTTCTGGGATGGTCCCCCTACTGTTTCTGCTGCAGCTTTAGGCGATTCGAATACGGGTATGCACTTGGCGATTGGTATTTTGACTGCATTGATGCAGCGGGATAAAACTGGCCGTGGTCAAAAAGTTTCTTGCTCAATGCAAGATGCTGTATTGAACTTGTGCCGTGTGAAGTTGCGCGATCAACAACGTTTGGACAAAATTGGTTATTTGGAAGAGTATCCACAGTACCCACACGGTTCATTCACTGACGTAGTTCCACGCGGCGGTAACGCTGGTGGTGGCGGTCAGCCTGGCTGGGTATTGAAGTGTAAGGGTTGGGAAACCGATCCAAACGCATACATCTACTTCACTATTCAAGGTCACGCTTGGGAGCCTATTACTAAGGCCATCGGCAAACCAGAATGGGCAACTGATCCAGCGTATATGACTGCTGAAGCTCGTCAAGATAAGATTTTTGACATCTTCGCAACGATTGAAGATTGGCTGAAAGACAAGACTAAATATGAAGCTGTGGATATTCTCCGCAAGTTTGATATTCCATGTGCACCAGTTTTCTCTATGAAAGAATTGGCTGCTTCACCTGACCTGCGTAAGAGCGGCTCAATCGTTGAAGTGGACCACAAAGTACGTGGTAAGTATTTGACTATCGGTAGCCCAATCAAGTTCTCTGATTTGGAAATCGAAGTGAAGCCATCTCCTGTATTGGGTGAGCACACTGATGAAGTGTTGGCTGACCTTGGCTATAGTGCTGATGACATCACCAAGCTACACGCTGCTAAAGCAGTTTAATAACGAGTATTAACTAGCAATATCTTGAAGGCGCTCCTGGAGAGCGCCTTTTTTTATTCCAAGAATCAAAAGAAAAACAGAGCATGAAAATTGCTATAGACTAATCGTATGAATACCAATATTGATTTGTGCAAACTCGTGGAGTGCATTGGCGATGCCATGGTGGTTGCCGATGCCAATGAACGAATCGTTTTGTGGAATCCTGCGGCTACCCGTATCTTTGGTTACTCAGAGCAAGAAGCTCTAGGGAGTACCCTGGACTTAATCGTCCCAGAGCGTCAGCGCCAAAAACACAATGAGGGTTACAGCAAGTCGATGGAGACGGGTACCACTCGTTATGGGACTTCTTTATTGAAGGTGCCAGCTAAACATAAAGATGGTGGCACGCTCTCGATTGCTTTCAGCGTAGGGATGCTATTTGATAGCAATGGGAAGGCTAGCGGGGTGGTGGCGGTCATTCGGGATGAAACCGCGCGCTTTGCGGAGGAGCGGGCCCTGAAAAAGCGCATTTCTGACCTTGAAAATCCCCAGCCCTAACCACATATAGTCCTAGTTATGGCCAACAAAGGCAAATAAGGGATTTATGCCCAATCATTGGGCATATTTTATTTACCCTGAATTCCCACTGGTAAAATTGCCCCAATTCAATATTTCATTCTTATTAGGACTTAAATCATGGCAAAAGCACTAGAAGGGGTCAAAATCCTCGACTTTACGCACGTTCAATCTGGACCGACTTGTACTCAGTTACTCGCTTGGTTTGGCGCAGATGTGATCAAGGTAGAAAAATCCGGAGAAGGGGATGCAACCCGCGGTCAATTGCGTGATATTCCTGATGCCGATAGTTTGTATTTCACGATGCTCAATCACAACAAGCGTTCCATCACTGTCAATACTAAAACCCCCAAGGGTAAAGAAATTTTAGAGCGCCTCATTAAAGAGTGCGACGTCTTGGTAGAGAACTTTGCACCAGGCGCGCTCGATCGGATGGGTTTTTCTTGGGAGCGGATTCAAGAGCTTAATCCCATGATGATTCTGGCTTCGGTTAAAGGATTTGGTCCTGGGCCTTATGAGGATTGCAAGGTATATGAGAACGTTGCGCAATGCGCAGGTGGTTCTGCATCCACTACGGGTTTTGATGATGGCCCTCCGATGGTTACCGGAGCACAGATCGGAGATAGTGGTACCGGTTTGCATTTGGCACTGGGGATCGTGACAGCACTCTATCAGCGCACACATTCTGGCCGTGGCCAAAAGGTCTTAGCAGCCATGCAAGATTCAGTTCTGAACCTGTGTCGCGTAAAGTTACGTGACCAGCAGCGCTTAGAGCGCAATGGCATCATGAAAGAGTATCCACAGTTCCCGAACGGAGAGTTTGGTGAGGCCGTTCCTCGTGCTGGTAATGCTTCTGGTGGCGGTCAGCCCGGTTGGATTTTGAAGTGTAAGAACTGGGAGAAGGACCCCAACTCATACATCTATGTAGTAGTCCAAGCCCCCGTATGGGAAGCGATTTGCAAAGTCATCGGTCGCGAAGACTGGATTACCGATGTGCGTTTTGCATCTCCAATGGCACGCTTGCCACATTTAATGGAAATCTTTGGCGAGATCGAAAAATGGACCATGACCTTGAGCAAGTTTGAGGTAATGGATATCTTGAATAAATATGACGTACCTTGTGGCCCTATTTTGTCCATGAAAGAAATCGCTGAAGAACCTTCATTGCGTGCTACTGGCACCGTTGTCGAAGTCGATCATCCGATTCGGGGCAAGTACCTGACTGTGGGTAACCCCATTAAGATGTCCGATAGCCCAACTGAAGTGACTCGTTCACCTTTGCTTGGTGAGCATACCAATGAGATATTGAGTGAACTTGGATATACCAATGATGAGCTAAATCAATTACATCACGATAAGGTAATCTAAGATGCGGGTAGCATTGATTGGGAGTGCGGATTTTGGTAAAGCGGCTTTAGACGCTTTTTTAGATCGTGGCGATGAAGTCGTCGCGGTCTTTTGTCCACCAGATAATCCCAAATCAACTAAACCTGAAGTGCTCAAAGAAGCGGCGCTGGCGAGAGGCTTAAACCCCTTGCAGTTCACCTCCTTAAAGGGGGCAGAGGCTGCTCAGGCCATGATTGATAGCCAGGCAGATATCTGTGTCATGGCTTACGTGCTGCAATTTGTCCCCCAAGAGCTCTGCAAGATTCCAACCCATGGCACCATTCAATATCACCCCTCCTTATTGCCGAAATATCGAGGTCCTAGCGCGATTAATTGGGCGATTGCTTTGGGTGAAGAGAAGACTGGTTTGACCATCTTCCGTCCATCAGATGGTTTAGATGAAGGCGAAGTGATCTTGCAAAAAGAAGTGGCGATTGGTCCTAATGACACTTTAGGCAGTATCTACTTTGACCATCTTTTTCCAGTTGGTGTTAAAGCATTACTAGAAGCTGCTGACTTAGTAGTAGCGGGCAAGCATCAAGAAATACCTCAAGACGAATCAAGTGCAAACTACGAAGGTTGGTTTGATGCAAACGCGGCACAAATTCATTGGGCCATCCATATTAGTCAAATCTATAACCTGATTCGTGCTTGCAATCCTGCACCTGGCGCCTGGACCAAGTTTGGTGAGCAAAAAGTGCAGATCTACGATTGCCATAAGCATGTAGCTGCCACCTTTGGTGCTGTTAAAGGTAAGCCTGGTGAAGTGACGCAAATTACTTTAGATTCATTCTTCATCACCTGCCATGGTGGACAGATTGAAGTCCTCAAAGCTAAGGGTGCAGCGGGTAAGGTGACTGGTGCTGAGTTGGCTAAAGAGTTAAACCTGCAGGTTGGGCAGTTCTTCGTTTTATAAAGCGCCTGCTATCGAATGACTGCTTATGTTTAATTTCGATCTGACTAATGGCTATGTAGTGCTGAGAATTATTTGTGGCTTATTCATGCTGCCGAATGCATTTGCAAAACTACGCAATCCTGATGCTTCTGTAGGCTTTTTCAAATCTGCTGGATTTGTACACCCTCATTTATTGGTTTACTTTACGATTATTTTTGAAATTGTTGTTGGTATTTCATTAGTCATTGGTATTTTGGCAGCCTATGCAGCAGGGCTTACTGCCGCTTTTATGTTTGTTGCTGCTTATGTAGATTACAAAGTCCATAAAACTTGGTTGTGGACTAATCACGGGTGCGAGTATCCCTTGTTTTGGGGTGTTTGCGCATTGATAGTGGCGTTCAACATATGATCCTAACTACGCTCATTTAGTTGTTCACTCTCATCCTATATTGCTTACATAGGAACCCAAAGATCGTTTAGAGTCATCGAATCTTATTTCTATACTCACATTTATGTAATAAGACTTTTGATAGATATTGGAGCGCATGAATAAATCTTTGCTGGACAATATTGCATGGCATGCTTTAAATGGCCCACATCGCCCATTTTCATCCGGAGGATCCACGGCAAAGAGATATGCAAAAGGGTTTTCGCCCATCGTTGGCTATGAATCTTGTGGGAACCCTGATTTTTCAGCCTTACAGCTGCACTGCGATATTGGGGAGCATCTTTACTGCTCAGGATGGACAGGATTAGCAGTAGAGGGTTGGGACGTACTTGCCGATACTTCTGCCTCTTTAATGATTT
>Ga0208248_1000115_pt1 | contig 28753 bp, 26 predicted proteins | sample CryBogmetaGMA5M_FD_184545 | JGI IMG/M metagenome (GOLD analysis project Ga0208248, IMG submission 184545) | Freshwater microbial communities from Crystal Bog, Wisconsin, USA - MA5M (SPAdes) | ecosystem: Environmental > Aquatic > Freshwater > Lake | place: Crystal Bog, Wisconsin, USA | collected...
GCCCAAGCACCTGCCGGAGCACCTTAAACCGGTGGTGGAGTCGTTGCGGCAATCCGTCATTGCTGATTTACCCAAAATTCTGGATGCCAGCCTGCCCGCCCGCAAACTGTTTGACCAGACGCCCGCCTTCATGGGCCGCTATTTCTGGATGGAAGACGGCTTGAGCGAGGTGGACCACCACGACCGCTCGGCCTCCACCGCCTGGAACAAAGCCACCGGCGGCCACGACGACGAAGGCTCGCTGATTACGCTGTTTTTGTGCATCGCCACGAACAGCGTGCCAAAGACGCTGTTGACCGAGAAAACTGCCGCCACCTTGATTCGCAAGATTCGCAAGACCGGTCTTAGCCCCGATCTGGCCAGCCAGTACATCCGGGCCCACGCCCCCGCGCAGCACCAGGAGGCCTTTGTCCAGATGTGGCAGACCTTCTGCGAAGAGGCCCAACCCACGCTGCAAAGCGATTACGACTACGAACTGAAAGATGCGCTCGCCCTGCTGCGACTTGAGTGCAATGTGAAATAAGGCCTGCTCACGCCTATTTATGCATCAAATAGGCCTCTAGCCCCCGTCCATCCTGCGCAAGTAGCTATTAATAAAATAGCAATTATTGCTACGCAACGCCAGCACCTACTCTGCTGATTTATCGCGCTTGGCGGCCTTGCCCGACTTCTTGGCGGCAGATTTTTCTTTGACCGTGACCGCAGGCGCCACGTCACCTTTCAGCTCCGCCTCAACCCGCTCGCACAGGGTGCGCAAGATCTTCACGCGGGCGTAGTTTTTGTCATTGGCTTCGACCAGCGTCCAGGGCGCATTGCCGGTGCTGGTGCGCTCAACCATGTCGCAAATCGCTTGCTGGTAGGCATCCCATTTCTCACGGTTGCGCCAGTCTTCGTCGGTGATCTTGAAGCGTTTGAAGGCGATTTTTTCACGTTCCTTGAAACGTTTGAGTTGCTCCTCCTGGCTGATCTGCAGCCAGAACTTCACCACGATCACCCCGGCATCGTTCATTTCGTGCTCAAAGTCATTGATCTCGGAATAGGCCCGCAGCCATTCATTTTCCGTGCAAAACCCTTCCACCCGCTCGACCAGCACGCGGCCATACCAAGTGCGGTCAAAGATGGCGACATGGCCCTTGCGCGGCAAGTGGCGCCAAAAGCGCCACAGGTGCGGTTGTGCGCGTTCTTCCTCAGTCGGCGCCGCCACCGGTGTCACCTGATATTGGCGCGCATCCATCGCCGCTGCAATGCGCCGGATGGCCCCACCTTTGCCCGCCGCGTCGGCACCCTCGAAGGCGCACACTAGCGAGCGGCCCTTGAATCGCACATCGCGTACCAATTCAGACAAGCGCCCCTGCCATTGGGCCAGCTCATCTTCATACGGCTTATTGGCCAGTTTGAGCTTGAGGTCCAATTCGGAAAGGACATTACGGCCGTCGGTGTCGACCCGCACGATGGGTGCCACGGGCGCCTCGGGCAACAGGGGCGAGGCCAATTTTTTCTGCAGCGCGGCCAGCAATATCTGGCCCACCGTCAAGGAACGGTAGCGGTCGTCTGCCCCTTCCACCACCACCCAGGGTGCCCAGGGTGTGTTGGTAACGCGCAAAAAATGCCCGGCCACATCTTGCAGTTGGTCGTAGGTTTTGAGACGGTCCCAGTTCCACTTGGTTACGCGCCACGCGGTGCGCGGATCGCTCTCCAGGTCTTTGAGTCGTTTCTTTTGCCCGTCCTTTGTCAAGTGAAACCAGAACTTGAGCACCAGAGCGCCTTCACTGACCAACATTGACTCAAAGCGGTTGATCTGATCAGCACGGGCATCCAATTCCTTCAAGGAGATTTCTCCCTGAATGCGCTGGCGAATCGGGTCTGAATACCAGGATCCGGCAAAAATACCAATGCGCCCTTTGGGCGGAAGTGAGCGCCAGTAGCGCCACATGGCCGGGCGCTCGCTTTCTTCATCGGTGGGCTCGGCAAACGCCAAGGTAGAAATAAACCGGGGGTCCATCCACTGGTAGAGCACATTGATGGTTTCACCCTTGCCCGCGCCATCCTGGCCGCTGATGAGCACCACCACGGGTATCTTTCGGTTCTCATGCAAATCCACCTGTGCCCCAAGCAAGGCCGCTCGCAAAGCCGGCACCGCCTCACGGTAGGCTGCCTTGTTAATTTTGTGGCCAATTTCTGCTGATTCAAACATCGAAGTGCTCCCTGCGTTGTTTTTAAAAATTACTTGGCTTGGGGTGCGGCCGAGGTGTAGCCGTTGGCAAACAAGCGCTTGGCCGTCGACACCACGATGAAGGCCTCTTGCGCACTGAGGGTGGGGAATTGCTCTTTGAGAGTCCGGAGTGCCAGGTGCTCGTGGGTCTGTCCGGCCCAGTGGTTGGCCGGGTCAAAAAAGGGGCGCAAGGCCTCGCAGGCCGAAGGAAAAATGGCGCGCAGTTCATGCTGCGTTCGTCGCTCAAAAGGGGGTTTGGCATCAAGCATGGCATCCTCTTTGGTTTATGACTCTTGAGACATTTCAACTGACTGTGGCTCAGTTTGCACTGGTTCAGACAGACGGTTTTTTTGGGATAGCGCCTTCATTTTTTCAAGCAAGGCATCTCGAAGTTGATGGAGTTCAGGCAGGAATGCCAGTGCCTGCGTGTTCAAACCCCGGGCATTGAGTTGACACATCGAATCCGCCAACGTGTGTATTTTTTGGTGCAAGGGTTTCAGCGCCGAGAATTCTGCCTGTGCGCCGTAACGAACCAAACCCCGAGACTCCAACCAAGTGCCAAAGCGGCACTGATGCAAGCTCAACGACGAGGGAGCCTCCCGATTACCCCGGAGGAAATCTTCAATCCCGACAATCCAGGCGCGGTGCTCGGCACTGGCAAAGAGCAAGGGTAAATCAGCGCGACTCAGCGGGGCAATATCAACCCACATCGGGTCAGGCCGCCACGTCTTGGCCCACTGCGGCAAGGCATGCGCTGGCATGGGGCGCGCAATACCATACCCTTGGGCCAGTTCACAGCCCAATTGCAACAGCATCTCGCCATGCGCCACGGTTTCCACGCCTTCAGCAATGACCTCACGCCGAAAAGCGCTGGCCAAGCCAATCACGCCTTCCAGAATAGCCATGTCATCCGGGTCGTCAAGCATGTCACGCACGAAGCTTTGGTCAATCTTGAGCAACGCAACCGGCAGGCGCTTCAGGTAAGTCAGAGATGAGTAACCGGTCCCAAAGTCGTCAAGCGCAAAGCGCACACCGATCTCGCGGCAGGCGGCCATGGTCTGGGATACGTGCACCAGGTCTTCCAGCGCGCTGGTCTCCAGCACCTCCAACTCCAGACAACCGGGCTTGATCTGCGGATGCGCGGCCAATTGAGTGCGCAGGCGCGCCACAAAATCAGATTGCTGCAACTGGCGAGCCCCCACATTGACACTCACCGGAATGTCCAGTCCGACGGCATGCCAGAGTTCCATCTGGGTCAGGGCGGTATCGATCACCCAATCCCCGATGTCGACGGCCAGCGGGTGGTCTTCAATCACCGGCAGGAAAACCGCTGGCAACAACAAGCCATTGACCGGATGTTGCCAACGGATGAGTGCTTCCGCCCCGATGATTTTCCCGGTGCGCATGTTCACTTTCGGCTGGTAATACAACACCAACTCATGCGCTGCCAAGGCCTGACGAATGTGTTCGACGCTCTCGTGGTGGCCCCGCACGCTGCGGTCTTGCTCGGCATCAAAGAAGTGATAGCGATTTTTGCCGGCCAGTTTGGCTTGGTACATGGCCTGATCTGCTTGGCGAAGCAGTAAATCGGCATCCACATTGTCTGATTGAGGGTAAAAGGTAACGCCCAGACTGGCCGACACCTGAAGCACCAACTCGCCACACTGCACTGGCTGGGCGGCTGCGGCCAGCAAGCGGGTGAGCATCGGCACACAATCTGTCGCGTCCATCAAATCGACCAGCACGGCCACGAACTCATCGCCGCCAATGCGAGCCAGCGTATCCCCCTCGCGCAATGCCTGACGCATGCGGTCAGACAACGCAATCAGCAACTGGTCGCCGGCTTCATGACCATGGCGGTCGTTGATGGCTTTGAAACCATCGAGGTCCAGGTAAGCCACCGCCAGCAACTGCGAGCGTCGTTGCGCTTGGGCCAAGCCCTGGCGCAGGCGATCAGCCAGCAATACCCGGTTGGGCAAGTTGGTCAGGGCATCGTAATGAGCGATGTGCTCAAGCTGTTGCTGGTGCTCTTTGAGTGCCGTAATGTCCGAGAACAGTGACACGAAATGTTTGATCCGCCCTTGCGCATCGCGCACAGCGCTGAGCGTCTGCATCTGGGCGTAGACCTCGCCATTTTTACGCCGGTTCCAGATTTCACCGTACCAGTGGCCGAGTCGAAGCAAATCGTCCCACATGGCAGCATAGTAAGCATGGCTTTGTCGGCCCGAGTTGAAGATGCGCGGATTCTGGCCCAGCACATCTTCCCGGCTAAAGCCTGTGATACGGACAAAAGCATCATTGACATCCACGATGCTGCCGTCTGCGGTAGTGATCATGATGCCTTCGCGGGCATGGGTGAAAACACTGGCCGCAAGATGCAAATTCTCTTCGGCTTGTTTGCGTGCCGTGATATCACGGGTAATAGCCAGTTGCACCATCCCGCCTGTGTCAAGCATCGGCACGGCATGGGTCGCCAGCCAACGCCGGCCGCCTTTGAGACCGAGCACTTCAAACTCCAACTCAACCGATTCGCCAGCCATTACTCTTTGGTGCATCTCCGAAAAGGCCTCGCGGTATTCAGGGGCGATGACATCAAGCACCTGACAACCGGCCACCTGCTCCCATGAATCGGCCTCGACCATTGCCAGGCCAGCGGGGTTCATTTGCACCAGATGCCCCTGTGCATCCACAATCTTGATGCACTCCGGCTCCGCTTGAATGATGGTGCGCAAGCGAGTTTCGCTTTCAGCGAGATTTACTTCAGCGTTTTTGCGCTCTGTGATGTCAGTGTGGGTGCCGATCATGCGCAAGGGCTTGCCCTCGGCGCTGCGGCTCACAACCCGGGCACGGTCCAGCGTCCACTGGTAACGACCTTCTTTATTAAGGACACGGTGTTCGCTGATATAGATCTGGCTCTTGCCACGCAAACAATCGCGCATGGCGGCCAGCGCAGCGGGTTGGTCCTCGGGGTGCACGCGCGACACCCACTCTTGCGGATGGTTGCCAATCTCGTCGTCCTTGAAGCCGAGCATTTCCTTGCAGCGCTGGCTAAAAAACACCGTGTTCTCACGCACATCCCAGTCCCAGACACCATCCCCGGCACCCTCCAGCGCAAAGCGCCAGAGTTCTTCGCTTTTGCTCAAATTCAACTGAATCTCACGGCGCTCGGCAATCACTCGGTCAAAGTCATCGGCCATATGGTTGTAAACCAGCGAGACTTCAGAGATTTCATCGTGGCCGACTTGAGGGTTGAGCACGCGCAAAGTGTTGTCACGGCTATAGCCTTGCATGACATCGCGCAGTCTTTGAATGCGGCGCGTGATGTTGCGGCCCACCCCCATGATGAGCAGCCCGGCAAATGCGGTGGTCAAAAAAATCATGGCACCCATGGCCAGGAACAACTGCCGGGTCATGGCCATGATCTCGTCCACGGGCACCAGTCGGTAGTACGACCAACCCAGCGGCGCCAATTGCATCCCCACCACCAATTGACGCTTTCCCTGCACCATGATTTCAGTGCTCAGTGTGCGGGGCGCATCGGCCAGCGGCAACTTCATCAGTTCGAGCAACTGCTGTTCCTGACTCAGACTCGATCGAAAAGCAGCAGGATTGGCTTCAAGTTGCTTTTGCCAGGGACCGGCCAGCACAAAATTTCCCGCTTTGTCCAGCAGCAAATGCTGTGAGCCCTGAAAAAACTGACCCGTTTTGAACGAAGCTTCCAGCACGCTGGTGAGTTGCATGTCCTCGCCCAAAGAGCCGATCCATTGCCCTCCCACATACAGCGGATAAATGGCGCTGACCATCCAGACCTTGGGTACGGGGTCAAACAGCGGCGGCGTGAAAGTGAACACCCGCTGGGGATTCAGGGTTGGCGAGGTGCCCGTTACCCAGGGCGTTTGGGTGTAATCGTTGTCGGCTTTCTGCTCGAAAGCAAATTCAGGATAGGCTCGATCAAAAATAATCTCGCTGCGCTGCGGCGACAAATACCAGACGTTTTCCAGCGGTTGGGAGGCGGCTGCGCCAAAGGTGTCCAGGGTTTTTTTGATTCGCAGATGCCAGACTTTTTGTGCATCGCTCAGGGCGGCAGATGCCGGCAAAAAAACCCCTGATTCATTCAACCCATCAAACCCCGGTTGACGGTTGCGCCAAACGCCATCCGGGTTGAGTTGCAGCGTCTGTTTGAAAGCCAGTAACTCTTGGGGCTGCTCAGGTTGCGCCAACTCTTTTTCCAAAATTCGAGCCAGTGCCTTCAACTTCGGCTCGCCTTGAGAAAAGCGTTGCATGGCGACCCCCGCAAAGCCCGCCGTCATCTGGTTCAACTTTTCAGAGGCCGCCTCCAGCATCCGATGCTCAGCAAAGTTGTACATTAACCAAGCGCCCGGAACAACCGTCAGCAAGATGCTGGCTGTCACGATGGCAACGATTTTTTTCTGAATATCCATGCGGAAATAATTATGCAGCTGACTGATTATCGTCAGATTCAGAAGTAAAAATGCCCGCCTGAACTTTCGTCGGGCGGGCATTTAAATTAGCGTTAAGGCGGCAACTTAGTCGTTGTTGCGGCCGTGGTTTTTCTTCATCTTGTCATTGCCTCTGCCGCTGTTGCCAGGACCATTACCCCGTTCGCCCTGTTCGTTACGATTTCTGTTTGAGTACTCGTTGCGGTACCAGTTGTCCTGAACGAAATAGACGGGCTGACCGCAGGCGTTGTAGCGATGGCAATTCTTGTCCCAATGCTTTTCATGGCCAGGACGTACGCGCAAATAAATCGGCTGACGCACCATGACAACAGGGCTTTGCTGCACGATCATCGGTTGCGCATAAATCACTTGCGGCTGGGGCGCGTGTCCTAGATCAATACGGCCATAAAAGCCTGGCTGACCAATACTCACCGAGACACCCACATCAGCCGCCAACGCTGATCCGGCCAAGGCAACCAGGGCGGCACCCAGTAAAAATTTTTTCATTTCAGTAGACTCCAAAGTGCGTTCCTATCGCACAAGATGCGGGCACTGACCACCCAGTCAGTGTGTCCCCGTAAAGACTTTTGATGCACCCTAAGGCACCCAGTCACACTTTGATTTTATCGCAGTGCCACCGAGTGAAACGTAACAAAAATCTTACGCTTTCATCCGGTCTAAAGCGGCTGCCAGTTGTGCCACTGTGCGGTCCACGTTGTGCCATTTTTCCAAGCCAAAAAGGCCGACCCGAAAGGTCATGAAGTCAGCGGGTTCGTCGCACTGCAGCGGCACGCCGGCGGCCGTTTGCAAGCCTTCCGCCAAAAACTTGCGGCTGGACTGGATCTCGGGGTCTTCTGTGTAGCTCACCACGACACCCGGCGCTTGAAATCCCTCGGCTGCCACACTGGGGATACCGCGGCGCTCGAACAGGGCACGCACCTTGGCACCTAGTTCAACCTGCTCAGCGCGAACTTTTTCAAAGCCGTAAGCCTGTGTTTCCTTCATCACTTCACGCAGCCGCGTAAGCGCATCGGTCGGCATCGTGGCGTGGTAGGCGTGGCCACCGTTCTCGTAGGTTTCCATGATCTGCAGCCACTTCTTCAGGTCGCAGGCAAAGCTGCTGCTGGTGGTGGCCTCAATGGCGGTGCGGGCCCGCTCACTCAGCATCACCATGGCGCAGCACGGTGAACTGCTCCAGCCTTTTTGTGGCGCACTGATCAACACGTCGACACCGGTATCGGCCATGTTCACCCACATCGCGCCCGAGGCAATGCAATCGAGCACAAACAAGCCGCCTACTTCGTGAACAGCGGCTGACACGGCACGCAGGTAGTCGTCGGGAAGGATCATGCCGCAGGCGGTCTCAACGTGCGGGGCAAAGACCACATCGGGCTTTTTCTCGCGGATTGTGGCCACCACTTCCTCAATCGGCGCCGGCACCCAGGGCGACTGCTTCCCAGTGCCCACACGCCGGGCCTTCAGCACCGTGGATTCAGCAGCGATGGCGCCCATATCCATGATTTGAGTCCAGCGGTAGCTGAACCAGCCGTTGCGAATGATCAAGACCTTTTTGCCACCGGCAAACTGCCGTGCGACAGACTCCATGCCAAAAGTGCCACTGCCCGGCACCAACACCGCCGACTTGGCGTGGTAGACCTCTTTCAGAATACCCGAAATGTCTTTCATCACGCCCTGAAAATTTTTGGACATGTGGTTGAGCGAACGGTCGGTATAGACCACTGAAAATTCAAGCAAGCCGTCAGGATCGACGAGGGGTAGCAAACCGGACATGGGAGTCTCCTATTTATTTTTAAGTCAACGTTTAAAGTGCTTTTTGCACCACCGCGCCTTTGAACAGATAAGGCAGTCGGGGGCCACGGCCTTGCTCGGCACCGCCCTTGGCTTCAACACTGATCGCCAACTGGGGGACATCAGCCAAAGTTTTTTCGGTGGCAGGAAGGCGCAAGGTCTTGCCTGCGCCGCCCAACACACCCAACGAACTAGGTTTACCGTCAGCAGCCAAGGCCCACAGTTGCATGCTGTCTTCGCGGCCTTCGGCCACACTGTTCAAACGTTGAATCTGCAGAGCGTCATCCTGCGGGTCAAGCGTCACCAGCAAAGCCGGGGCCATCTTGTCATCCGTCAAAACGGCAATGAACTTGATCTGGGCAACATTTTTCAACTTGGTTTGAAGTTGATTCACCTGCGCCTTGAACTGCTCAAACATGCTTACACCGGTGGCGGTCGCAAAGGCCATGACCAACAAGCAACCAATCGTGGCGGCACGCCACCAAGCGCTACTGGCGATGGGGGGCAAGGGGGAAGTTTTTTCATTCATCGGCATTGATTCTCTTGATAAGGGTTTGCAGCACATCGGCTGCCTGGTCGTTGGCCACCTGACAGGTGCCCGCAGCATTATGGCCACCGCCGCTGTATTCGAGCATCAGTTCACCGACATGGGTTTTGCTGCTGCGGTCCAGAATGGATTTGCCAGTGGCAAACACGGTGTTTTGTTTTTGCACACCCCACAGCACATGGATGGAGATATTGCACTGCGGGAACAGCGCGTAAATCATGAAGCGGTTGGTGGCCCAAATGGTTTCTTCCTCGCGCAAATCCAGCACCACCAGGTTGCCATGCACGGTGCTGCAGCGCAGCAACTGCTCGTTGGCCTTGTCGGCGTGGGCGTTGTAGATATCAATGCGTTCCACCACGTCGGGCAGTGCCAGGATGTCAGCAATGCCATGGTCGCGGCAGTATTTGATCAAGTCCATCATCAACTGGTAGTTGCTGATTCGGAAATCACGGAAGCGGCCCAGGCCAGTGCGCGAGTCCATCAGGTAGTTCAGCATCACCCAGCCGGTGGGGGCTAACACTTCGTCACGGCTGAACTGGGCCGAGTCGGCTTTGTCGACCGCGTCCATCATCTCGTCGGTGATGTTGGGGAAGGCCTTGGCGCCGCCGTAATAGTCGTACACCACGCGGGCGGCAGAAGGGGCTGATGGTGAAATGATGTGGTTGGGGCGCTCACCCGTATTGCGGATGGTTTCGGATTCGTGGTGGTCAAACGCGATGTGGGCTGCTGCCACATACGGCAGGTTGGTGGTGATGTCACGGGCGGTGATGTCAACCTTGCCGTCCTGCATGTCTTTGGGGTGAACAAACTTGATGTCGTCGATCAAGTCCAGTTCGTTGAGCAAAACGGCACAAACGAGTCCGTCGAAATCGCTGCGGGTTACCAAGCGAAATTTGCTTTGGCTCATGGCTTTCCTTTGTGTTGGAACTCAAAAAAAATGGCCTGCAGTCAGATGCTGCAAGCCATTTCATCCTAACGCAAAAAAGCCGCCGGGAAACTGATCAAACGCTGTTAACGCTCGTCGTAACTCACCGTCACGCTTTCGCTGGTGGGGCGTGACTGGCAGCTCAGTACAAAACCCTTTTCGGTTTCCCACGTTTCGAGACCGAAGTTTTTATCCATGACGACGCTGCCCTGCATGACCTTGACGCGGCAGGTGCAGCACACCCCACCCTTGCAGGAGAACGGCAAGTCAAGGCCCGCGGCCAGCGCCACGTCCAGCACATGCTGGTCGGGGTTCATCTTCAAAGAATGCGCTTTGCCGTCCAGCACCACCGTCAGGGACACCTGGCCACCAGCGGGCAGATTGAGATTGGCCACGGCGGCCTGGCGTGCCTCGGGGCTCAGAGCTTCCAGCGTGGGCGAGGTGAATCGCTCGGTATGCACCTGCTTGGCGGGCACACCCGCTTCCAGCAAGGCTTTTTCTGTGGTTTCGATCATGACCTCGGGGCCACAGATGAACACCTCGTCCATGCTGCCCACTGGCAACAGGGCGGCAATGATGGCGCGCACCTTGTCGCCATCAATGCGGCCCTCCAGCAAATCAGCTTCCTGCGCCTGGCGCGAGAGGATGTGAATCAGTGTCAGGCGATCGGGGTAGAGGTCTTTCAGGTCTTGCAACGACTCATTGAACATCACACTCGCCATGCTGCGGTTGCCATAAACCAGCGTGAACTTGGACTCTGGCTGCTCTTCCAGCGAACTGGCCATGATCGACAAAATAGGCGTGATGCCGGAACCGGCGGCAAAACCAACACGGTGCAAGGCGCGAGGGCGCTTGGAGACAAAACGGCCATCTGGCGGCATTACCGACAGGGTGTCACCGGCTTTGAGTTCGGTGGCCGCCCAGTTGGAGAACACGCCACCCGCCATCGGACGGATACCGACCACCAGTTCATGCTGGTTCGCCAGCTGGCTGCGGGTGCTGCAAATGGAGTAACTGCGTCGTACATCGGCGCCGTTGATGGTGGTGCGCAGCGTCAGGTACTGGCCGGGCTGAAAGGCAAATGTTTCCCGCAAATTAGGCGGAATCGTGAACGTGATGGCGACCGAACCGGCCGCCTCCGGGCTGACGCGGGCGACGCTGAGGTCGTGAAAACGGGGAAGTGTTGACATGGTGGGGACGCCTGAGCGCTCAATAAGGTTTGAAGTAATCAAACGGTTCCATGCATTGAAGGCAGCGGTACAGCGCCTTGCAAGCCGTGGAACCAAAATGCGAGGTTTCGGTCGTGTTCTCAGAGCCACATTGAGGGCAAGCCACCGCAGGCTCTGCGTGAGCAGCTATTTTTTTAGTAGCAAATTGAATCACATTGCTACCCTGACTGGCACAACGGGTCGCCATCGGGGGCGCGATGCCGTAAGCCCGCAACTTGACGCGCGCCTCCGGGGTCATCCAGTCGGTGGACCAGGCCGGGGCCAGTTGGGTGACGACACGCCCCGCCACACCAGCCTGCGCCAGCGCTGCGACAACGTCGTCTTCCATTTGACCCATGGCCGGACAGCCGCTGTAGGTCGGGGTGATGACCACCTCGAGACCGTCAGCGCCTGCACGGACCGCCCGCAAGATGCCCATTTCACGCAGCGACACCACCGGAATTTCCGGGTCTGTCACTGATTCCAGCAGCGTCCAGACCGCGTGGTACGGATCTGAATTCTGCTTTTCAGCAATGGGGCCGTCCGGCAAGGGGACTGCGTTCATGGAGTTCACCAAACGGCTTCAGGGTGGGCGCGGGCCAGGCTTTGCATTTCAGCCAGCACAAAACCCAAGTGCTCGGAATGCCCGCAGGTCTTGCCGGTGGAGACATAGCCGTCAGCCGAAGAGTGCTTCAAGGTTGCCTGCGCCAGCGTGTCGTTGACGACATCGTTCCAGGCCGCCTGCAAGCTGCTCGTAGCGACGCCCACACCGGCCTCAATAGCTACATTTTCCATAGCACTAGAAGTCCAGAACTCCTGGGTGTAAGGCATTAAATGGTCTAAAGCGGCTTGCATACGGGCATGTGACTCGTCGGTGCCGTCACCCAGACGCAGCAACCAGTCACGCGCATGGCGCAGGTGGTATTGCGTTTCCTTGAGCGACTTGGCTGCAATTGCGGCCAGTTGCGCATCTTTGGAAGATTTGAGCGCATCCCACGCCAACACCATCAGGGCGCTGAAAAGGAAGTTGCGCGCAATCGTCACCGCGTAGTCGCGGTTGCCCGCTGCGGTGGGGGTCAGCGCCGTGCTGTGCGGCAACTCCAGCAGCGTGTAATTGCGAAAATCTGGTACATCGCGAAAGTAGGCCAGCAGGTCTTCGGTGGTGCGACCGTCTTTGCGCAGGGCCGCCACATGTTGGTACAGCAAGCGGGCCTGACCAATCAGGTCCAGGCTGTTGTTCGCCAGGGCCAGGTCTTCTTCAAGAATCGGGCCGTGGCCACACCATTCGGCGTTGCGCTGCCCGAGGATCAGGGCGTTGTCGGCCAGATGCAGCAGGTAGTCGGAATAGGCGGCCATTACATGTGCCCCACTTCGTCAGGAATTTCATAGAAGGTAGGGTGACGGTAAATCTTGTCGGCCGCGGGCTCGAACATCGACTCTTTGTCCTCTGGTGCGCTGGCGGTGATGCTGGCCGAGGGCAGCACCCAGATGCTCACGCCTTCCTGGCGACGGGTGTAAACATCACGCGCCATTTGCAGCGCTTGCTGCGCATCAGCGGCGTGCAGGCTGCCGCAATGCTTGTGCTCCAGGCCCTGTTTGCTGCGAACGAAAATTTCCCAGAGGGGCCATTCTTTCAATGCGGGTGTGTTCATGCTGTCTCCTTGTTGGCTTGAGTTTGTTGTTTGTGGGCATACGCCAGTGCGGCATCGCGCACCCACTGGCCATCGTTGTGGGCCTTGACCCGGGTCGCCAGACGCTCTTTGTTGCAGGGGCCGTTGCCATTGACGGTAGACCAGAACTCGGTCCAGTCAATTTGGCCGTAGTCGTGGTGCTGACGCTCTTCGTTCCATTTCAAATCAGGATCAGGCAAAGTGATGCCCAACACCCGGGCTTGCGGAACCGTGGCGTCAATGAACTTTTGGCGCAAGTCGTCGTTGGAGATGCGCTTGATCCCCCAGCGCATGGCTTGCACGCTGTGCGGGCTGTCGGCATCGGGCGGGCCGAACATGGCCAGGCACTTCCACCAGAAGCGGTTGACCGCGTCCTGCACCATGGCTTTTTGCTCAGCGGTGCCCTTCATCATCACCAGCAAGGCTTCGTAGCCCTGGCGCTGGTGAAACGACTCTTCCTTGCACACGCGGATCATGGCGCGGGCATACGGGCCATACGAGCAGCGGCAAAGTGGAATCTGGTTGCTGATCGCAGCGCCATCCACCAGCCAGCCGACCACGCCCACATCGGCCCAGTTCAGTGTGGGGTAGTTGAAGATCGAGCTGTACTTGGCTTTGCCGCTGTGCAGACCTTCAAGCATCTGGTCACGGCTGGTGCCCAGGGTTTCGGCAGCACTGTAGAGGTAGAGGCCGTGGCCGCCTTCGTCTTGCACCTTGGCGATCAGGATTGCCTTGCGTTTCAAGCTGGGGGCGCGGCTGATCCAGTTGCCTTCGGGCAGCATGCCCACGATTTCGCTGTGGGCGTGCTGGCTGATCTGGCGCACCAGTGTCTTGCGGTAAGCCTCGGGCATCCAGTCTTGCGGTTCGATCTTGCCGTCGGCGTCCACTTTGGCGTCAAACCGGGCCTGAAATTCAGGGTTTTCTGCCGACGGGGCCACGGGCACCGACTTCAGACCGGGGCTGTCTGGCACATTAAAAGACTGTGTATACATAGTGTCTTGTCTCCTGTGAGTGGGTAAATTTTTAGTTAAAGAAGCCAGGCTGGCGTGCGCTTCTCAAGGAAAGAAGCAATGCCATTTTTGGCTTCATCGGTGGCCCGTTGCCGGGCAATGCGTTGGGCGGTTTCTTCGAGCACCGTGTCGTCAATCGGGCGACCGCTGACGGCCGTGATCAATTGCTTGGCCGCTTTTTGCGCCTGCGGTGCGCCACCAATCAGCGCCTCCACCAGCTTCGCCAGCGTGGCATCCAGCGCCTCAAGGGGCGTCACTTCGTTGATGAGTCCGATGGTCAGGGCCTTCTCGGCAGAAATCCGCTCAGCCGTCTGAAAGTAGCGCAGCGACTGGCGCGGCCCAATGGCACGCAGCACGTAAGGGCTGATAACCGCCGGAATAATCCCGAACTTAACCTCCGAGGTGGAGAACACCGCATCGCTAGAGGCCACCGCCATGTCACAAGCGGCCGCCAAACCGGTGCCCCCGCCCAGCGCCGCCCCTTGAATGCGGGCGATGGTGGGCTTGGACATTTCCGACAGCGCACGCAACATGCGGGCAAAACGGCGGGCATCGTTCAGGTTTTCAGCCTCGCCATGCGCCGAGGCGCGCTGCATCCACTTCAGATCGGCTCCGGCTGAAAAATGCCGCCCCCGGCCCGCCAGTACCACCACGCGTACCGATGCGTCCACGTCCAGCTCGGCGCAGGCCTGACCCAGATCGGCAATCAGCTGCTCGTTGAAGGCGTTAAACACCTCCGGCCGATTCATCCAGATCGTGGCAACCCGGCCGTTGCGTTCAATTTCCAGGGTTTCAAACATAGGAGGCAATTACTTGGCCATCGTCCAGTCGTTGTTCTTGATTTCCAGCATGTTGAACGCTGTGAGATCAAGACCCAAATGGTCCGTGGCTGACATATTGACTTTGCCGCCGGTGCCAATGAAACCCTTGGTGGCTTCAATCGCATCGCGCACTTTGGATTTATCGGTGCTGTTGGCGCGCTTGATGGCATCAACCGCAATCATTAGCCCGTCGTAAGCGTGGCCGCCGAAGGTGGATACGTCGGTTTTCCATTTTTCGGTAAACGCCTTGGTGTAAGCCATGGTCACCGCTTTCTGCGGGTCAGAGGCGGCCAGCTTGTCAGCAATCAACAAGGCGGCAGCTGGCAGGCGAACGCCTTCAGCAGCAGGGCCGGCGAGCTTGATGAATTCTTCAGACGCGACACCGTGGGCGTGGTACAGCGGCAAGGTCATGCCCAGCTGCTTGTAGTTCTTGGTGACGATGGCGGGGCCTTGGCCGAGACCAAACACAAACAGCGCTTGCACACCCGCTGTGTTCTTGATTTTGGTCAGCTGTGGGCTGGAGTCGGTGTCTTTGGGGCCGTAGGTTTCATTGGCCACCAGGGTGATGCCGTACTTGGCGGCAACGCCTTCGGTTTCTTTCTTGCCCGAGTTGCCAAAACCACTGGTCTCAGACAACAAGGCCACTTTGGTCAAGCCACGCTTTTTCATGTCTTCGAACACTTTTTCAGCGGCCATGCGGTCGGTGTGTGGCGTCTTGAAGACCCACTTCTTCACTGGTTCCACAATCACAACAGCGCCTGCCAGCGAGATGAAGGGAATGTTGGCTTTTTCAACCAGCGGCACCATCGACATGGTGGAGCCGGTGGTGGTGCCGCCGACCAGAATATCAACCTTGTCGTCGTCGATCAGGCGCTTGGCAAAGCCGTTGGCCTTGTTGGCGTCACTGCCGTCGTCGTAATGAACGAGTTGCAGTTGGCGACCAATGACGCCGCCTTTTTTGTTGAGCTCGTCCACATACATCTGCAAGGTTTTCAGTTCCGGGTCGCCCAGAAAAGCGGCCGGACCGGTGACCGACAACACGGAGCCAATCTTGATCGTGTCGGCCGCGAAGGCGCTGATGGCCCCCATCACGAGGGTGGCAGCGAGGGCGAGTTTTTTCAGTTTGAATTTCATGGTTTTGTCTCCTGTTATAAAAAATTAAATGCGTTCAATGATTAATGCAATGCCTTGACCCACACCGATACACATCGTGCAAAGCGCATAACGCCCGCCACGCCGTTCCAGTTCGTACATCGCGGCTGTCACCAGACGCGCACCGCTCATGCCCAGCGGATGCCCCATGGCAATGGCCCCGCCATTCGGATTCACCCGCGCTTCGTCGTCGGCCAGACCGAGGTCGCGTAAAACAGCCAAGCCTTGCGCCGCAAAAGCTTCGTTGAGTTCAATCACGTCCATCTGGGCCAGCGTCAAACCGGCCTTGGCCAGTACTTTGCGCACCGCTGGCGCCGGGCCAAAACCCATGATGCGAGGCGCCACACCGGCCGTCGCCATCGCCACCACACGGGCTCGCGGCGTGAGGCTGTGCAAACGGGCCGCCGACTCGGAAGCCAGCAGCAGCGCACAGGCGCCGTCATTGACACCGGAGGCATTGCCGGCCGTTACCGACAGGTCGGGGCCATTCACGCCTTTGAGCTTGGCCAGCATTTCCAGCGTGGTTTCAGGGCGCGGATGTTCATCGGTATCGACGACGAGGGGCTCGCCCTTTTTGCGCGGAATCAGCACCGGCACGATTTCAGCAATGAACCGACCGGCGGCATGGGCTGCCGCCCAGCGCTGCTGTGAGCGCACGGCAAAGGCGTCCTGGTCAGCGCGTGCGATACCGAAGTCTTGCGCCACGTTGTCAGCCGTTTGCGGCATCGAATGGACCTCGTACAACTTCTTCATCTGCGGGTTAACGAAACGCCAGCCGATGGTGGTGTCAAAAATGGCGGCGTTGCGCGAGTAAGCGCTTTCGGCCTTGCCCATGACGAAGGGCGCACGCGACATGCTCTCGACGCCACCGGCAATCATCAGTTCGGTCTCGCCCGATTTAATCGATCGGGCCGCCAATCCGACCGCGTCCATGCCCGAGCCGCACAGGCGGTTGAGGGTGGTGCCCGGCACGTCAATCGGCAAACCGGCCAGTAAGCCGGACATGCGCGCCACATTGCGGTTGTCTTCTCCAGCCTGGTTGGCACAGCCGTAGATGATGTCGTCCACCTGTTTCCAGTCAACCTGAGGGTTGCGCTCCATCAGTGCCTTGAGCGGCACGGCACCGAGGTCGTCAGGGCGCATGCTGGCCAGAGCGCCGCCGTAGCGGCCAATGGGGGTGCGAATGGCATCGCAGATAAAAGCTTCAGTCATAGAACCCGTGAAAAATCCACGCCTACTAGATATTAAAAAGATAGCTGCTCACGCATACTGCATAAGGGCTAGAGGCCTAAAATGCTTATAAACCTATCAAAAGCCCTTAAACCTGCTTGGGCCGCTCATCAATCACCCGACGGGCCTTGCCGGTCAAAGTGCGCGGAATGGCCTCGTGCGCCAGCACCGTCACCTTGGTGGAAATCCCGGCGATGGTTTTGATGTGGTGCTGCATGTCCTTGCTGATCGCCTGAATCTCGGCCGGCGACAGGTGGCCGGAAAACTCGCGCTGCAGTTCACAACGCACTTCGACGTTGTCCAGGTGGCCGTCACGGGTGAGCAGAATCTGGTAGTTGCCCGCCAGGCGCTTGTCACGCAGAATTTGCTCTTCAATCACGCTCGGGAAAACATTGACGCCACGCACGATCAGCATGTCATCGGTACGACCGGTGATGCGGTCCATGCGACGGAAGCTGCGTGAGGTCGGTGGCAACAAGCGGGTCAGGTCCCGGGTGCGGTAGCGAATCACCGGCATGGCTTCTTTGGACAGCGAGGTGAACACCAATTCGCCCTCCTCGCCATCGGCCACCACTTCACCAGTGTCCGGGTTGATGATTTCGGGGTAGAAATGGTCTTCCCAAATGACCGGGCCGTCTTTGGACTCGATGCACTCACACGCCACACCAGGCCCCATCACTTCGGTCAAGCCGTAGATGTCAATGGCGTCAATGCCCAGCTTGCGCTCGATCTCGTCGCGCATGCCGTGGCCCCAAGGCTCAGCGCCAAAGATGCCGATCTTGAGGGAAATATCTTCGGGCTTGATGCCCTGGCGCTCAAACTCTTCGGCAATCACCAGCGAGTAGGACGGCGTCACCATGATGATTTCGGGCTGAAAGTCCTGAATCAACTGCACCTGTTTCTCAGTCTGGCCACCCGACATAGGAACCACCATGCAGCCCAGACGCTCCGCACCGTAGTGGGCGCCCATGCCGCCGGTGAACAAGCCGTAGCCGTAGGCAATGTGGCAGGTGTCACCGGCCCGGCCACCAGCGGCGCGGATCGAGCGAGCCACCAGATTGGCCCAGTTGTCGATGTCTTTGAGGGTGTAACCGACCACGATCGGTTTGCCGGTGGTACCGGACGACGCGTGAACGCGGGCTACTTTCGTGCGTGGCACGGCAAACAGACCAAACGGGTAGTTGTCGCGCAGGTCGATCTTGGTGGTGAACGGAAACTTGGCGAGATCTGCCAGAGTTTTCAGGTCATCCGGGTGCACGCCTTGGTCGTCGAATTTCTTTTTGTAGTGCGGAACGTTGTCGTAGGCGTGCTTCAAGGTCCACTTCAAGCGTTCGAGTTGCAGGGCGGCGATCTCGTCGCGGCTGGCGGTCTCGATGTGCTCAAGATCACCGGGCATAGGTTTTTTGGCGGTCATGGGTGGCTCCTCGTTTTAATGTGTTGATCAGGCGTTGTCGACTTGCTTCAGTCCATCGATCACTTCGCCTTTGATGCGGTAGCTTTTGCCCCGGAACAGGGCAATGGTTTTACCGCCCTGCATGCGCACGGTGACGTCATAAACACCGGTGCGACCCGAGAGCGAACGCTCCACGGCTTCGGCTTCAAGAATGTCGTGCTCATGGGCCGGCGCCAAAAAATCGATGCTGCAACCTGAGGCCACCGTGTTTTGGTTGTAACTGTTGCACGAGTAGGCAAAGGCGCTGTCGGCCAGCGTAAAGATGTAGCCGCCGTGGCAAATATGGTGACCATTGACCAAGTCTGAACGTACCGGCATCGACAGCAATGCGTAGCCCGGTTTGATTTTGAGAATCTGCATGTTCAGCGCATTGGTGGCGCGGTCACGCGACCACATCGTGGCGGCAACTTCTTCGGCCAAGGCTTGGGGGTCAGCGTGCTTTTCAGTCATGGAAATTCTTCTTTGAATAAACTTTGTGTTGAATCAGGGGCGAGAGACGGTAGCGGTCTTCACCGTAGGTTTGACTGAGGTGGCTGAGCACCAGGCTGATGTTGTGCAGGCCCACCGCATCGGCCCAGGCCAGTGGCCCGCAGGGGTAGTTCACGCCGAGCCGCATGGCGGCATCGGCACCTTGGGCATTGCAAACCCCCTGATTAACCGCATCTGCCGCCTCATTGGCCAGCATGGCCACGGTGCGCATCACCGCTAGGCCCGGCACATCATGGAACCGCGAAACAGCAAAGCCAGCGGCTTGGAGCAAACCAATCGCCTGTGCAGCCGCCGCATCGTCACAGGCATCAGCCACACTGAGCGCCAACCGGGTCGCGGTGTTGTAGTCCAGTGCCAGATCAATCAGCACGGTGTTGGCAGTGCCCGACTCAAAAGCCCGGCGCGTCGCGGTGCGGCCATCGGTGACATAGACCCACGCATCACTGGCTTGCGCCAACAAATCACCCTTCGCTGGCGACTGGGTAAAAGCTACTTTATTAGCTTGCAGGCGAGCCGCCAAGGCCTTGGCCACGATGGATTCACCATAGACCACGATGTGCGTGGGCGTGGCTTTGGCAGACTCGGTCGCGGGTGCGGGGCGAACCGCATCAGCGTGGTGGTCGTAAAAACCACGACCAGTTTTTTTACCCAGATACCCGGCATCGACCAGTTCTTGCTGAACCAGCGAAGGCAGAAAACGCGGGTCATTAAAGAACGCATTCCAGACCGAACGCGTCACCGAAAAGTTAACGTCATGGCCGATCATGTCCATCAGCTCAAACGGGCCCATGCGAAAACCACCGGCTTCACGGCAGCAGGCATCAAAGGTGGCCGTGTCAGCGCCGCCCTCGGCCAACACCCGCATCGCTTCGGCGTAGTACGGACGCGCCACCCGGTTCACAATAAAACCGGGCGTCGACTTGGCATGCACGGCGGTCTTGCCCCAGGCGTTGGCGGTGGCAAACAGGGTTTGCGCCACACCGGCCTCGGTGGCCAGTCCCGACACCACTTCGACCAGCGCCATCAAAGGCGCCGGATTGAAAAAATGCAAACCCGCCAAGCGACCGGGATGCTTGAGCGCAGCACCCATCGCCGTGACGGAAATGGAGGAGGTGTTGGTGCCAAAAATGCAATCAACACCCACGATGGCTTCCAGGTCGCTGTAAAGCTTTTGCTTGGCCGCCAGATTTTCAACAATGGCTTCAATCACCAGGCTGGCATCGGCCAGATCGGCCAACTCCGTGACGGCGGTCAGGCGCTCACCGGCCTGTACAGCCGCCTCAGAAGTCATCTTGCCTTTGGCTGCCATCTTGCTGAACTGGGCACGCACTCCGGCAATAGCCTGCTCAGCGGCTTGTGCCCGGGTGTCCAGCAACTTGACCCGGTGACCGGCCGCCGCAGCGACTTGCGCAATGCCGGCACCCATGGCACCAGCACCGACCACCGCGATGACCGACTGTTTGGAAAGCGAGAGGCTCATGTGCTTATTGCCCGGTAAATTGGGGTGCGCGTTTACCGACGAAGGCCGCCACGCCTTCAGTGAAGTCGGCACTCCAGCCGAGTTCGCGCATCATGCCGGCTTCCATCGACAACTGCTGCTCCAGTGTGTGGCCAGGAGCGGCATGCATGGCTTGACGGGTACGCACCAGCGCTTTGGTGGGCGCGGTGGAGAGTTGGGTGGCCAAGGCGTTCACGGCGTCTGCAAATTCGGCATCGTCCACGGCGGCCCAGATCAGACCCCAGTCGGCCGCTTTTTCAGCCGGTAATTTTCCGGCCAACAAAGCCATGCCCATAGCGCGGGCCATGCCCACGCGCTGTGGCAAGAACCAGGTTCCGCCGGTGTCAGGAATCAAGCCGACTTTGGAGAAGGCTTGGATAAACGACGCCGATTTGCAGGCAATCACCAGATCGCAAGCCAGTGCCAGACTGGACCCGGCACCCGCCGCCACGCCGTTGACGGCAGCAATCGTCGGCACGCGCAGGTTTTGCAAACGCAAGATCAAAGGTTTGTAGTTGTCTTCCACCACGGTGCCCATATCGGGCGGTGTTTCACCGGGCACAAACTGCACCTGGGGGTCGGACAAATCCTGCCCGGCACAAAAGCCGCGACCCGCACCGGTGAGCACCAGCACGCGGATGGTTTTGTTGCTCTGAACGTGGTCCAGCGCCACGCGCAACTCGGCATGCATGGCCGCGTTGAAGCTGTTCATCTTGTCCGGACGGTTGAGCGTGAGTCGTGCAATGCTGCCCTGCACCTCAAAGAGAATGTTCTCGAAATTCATGGTCAGGCCTTAAACGTGGTAGCGACGTTGAATCACGCGGAAGCGATTGGCCACAAAAGCCGAATCCGAGTAGGAGGCATTGGCCGCCGGGTTGCCGCCGGTGCCGTGGTAATCAGAGAAGGCTGAAGACTGATTGACGTACACACCACCGGTCAGGTTGATGGACAGGGCCACTTTGGAGCGCCAGGTAGCGGCGGTCATGGCCTCAATCACGGCGGGGCTGGTGGAGTAAATACCGGTGGTCAAGGCACCGTGGGTGCTGACGATGCGCTCTGACAAGGCAATGGCAGCGGCGGTGTCGGCCACTTTGACGACAAACGTAATCGGGCCAAAACGCTCTTCCATATAGGATTTCTCGTCGGCCGCATCGCATGCCAACAGCACCGGTGTGCGGACTTCAGCCAGCGGAAACTCAGGGTTGTCGAGCTTTTTGGAAGCCAGAATCACACGGCCCAGAGAACCACTGTTGGCTTCATCAATACGCTTCATGGTATCGGCCGACTGCACCGCACCTAAGACGGCCAAGGCCACTTCGGGTTTGGCCAGCGTGCCTTCGATGGTGCGGGCGAGATCGGCACACACTTCATCGTAGGATTTGTGTCCGTCTTCGGTTTCAATGCCGCCCGCAGGAACAAACAAAGCCTGTGAGGTGGTGCACATCTGGCCGGAATACAGTGCCAGCGTGAACGCGAGGTTACGCAGCATGGGTTTGTAGGCATCCGTGGAATCAATCACGATGTTGTTCACGCCCGCCAACTCGGCATACACCTGCGCCTGGCGGCAGTGGTCGATGAGCCACTGACCAAATACATTGCCGCCTGTGAAGTCCACTGACTTGACGTCTTTATGCGTCACCAACTGCTGCGTCGTTTCGCGCTGGGCGGCGACACACAAGGTCACCAGATCAGGATTGATGCCGTTTTCAACCAGCACCGCGCGGATCGTGCGAACCGTGATGGCGGCCGGCAAAATGGCGTTGCCATGCGGTTTGACGATCACGGCGTTGCCGGTGGCCAGGGCGGCAAACAGGCCAGGGTAGGTATTCCAGGTGGGGAAAGTACCGCAACCCACCACCACACCGACGCCCCGACCGACCACCTCAAAGTGTTTTTTCATCACCAGCGCCGGGTTCTTGCCCTGTGGCTTTTCCCAGGTGGTCTCATGCGGCACAAAACTTTGTTCGCGGTAGGCGTAAGTCACGGCCTCAAGACCCCGATCCTGGGCATGCGGAGAGCCCGCCTGAAACGCCATCATCCAGCCTTGGCCGGTGGTGGTCATGACGGCGTGAGCCAGCTCAAAACTCTGTTTGTTCAAGCGGTCCAGCATTTCGATACAGATACCGGTGCGGCCTTCGCAGCCTGCGGCCTGCCAACCGGACATCGCTTTTTGACCCGCCTCGATCAAGGCTTGCACCTCGCAGACGGGGTACTGCACATTCAGTTCAACACCATAGGGTGACTGCTCACCGCCCATCCAGCCGGTCTGGCCTGGCTGGTCAATCTCAAATTTTTGACCCACATGCGCTTCAAAAGCGCGCTTGCCCTCTTCAGCCGCCGTCTCGCCATACGTTTTGGGGCTGGGCATCTCGTTAAAGGCCGCCCAATAGCCCCGGGTTTGAATCGCCTGGAGCGCGCTGTCAAGGGTTGGCCGGTGCTTTTCAAAAAGAGGATGGGACATCTGGAATTCCTTCGATAGGGTTTTGTGGGTGACGTTGAGCAACGTGCTGAAGCCTGCAATTTGAAGCAACGTTAACAATGAAATACGCTCATGTCAATAAAAGTATCAAAAAAAAACGTTGAAAATTCCTTACGAAGTACGGAATAGATTCCTTGTTTTTAAAAAAAATACTTATAAAACAACGATCTAACAACAATTTTTTCAATAAAAAATAAATTATTTTTGACATTTACTTTCAGAATGTGTTTCTTAATTCAATAAGAGATACAAATTTAATTTATAAAACTATTTATTTGTATCTCTTAATTCCAACCTAGAAAAATGTGGTTTTCCAATGAAAACAACGGTCACTGTGACATCAACACCCCCTGAAATGAACATCAATTCAGTTTTAAATGCACTACCATGCGGGTTCTACGCACTCAAATTTTGGCCACTACCGTGAACCCGCCCATCCAACAGCGTCTCGAAAATTTTCGGCAACAGAGCCGCGTCAACGCAAACTCCCTGATCATTTCTGTCTTCAGCGATGCTGTTTTTCCCCGAGGGGGTCGCATTTGGTTGGGCAGCCTGATGGGCTTGCTGGCCCCCTTGCAATTGAACGAACGACTGATCCGCACATCAGTCTTCCGTCTGACCAAGGAGTCCTGGCTCTGCGCCGAAGCGCACGGCCGGCGCGCCGATTACCGACTGACGGCCAACGGACAGCGCCGTATTGAGGAAGCTTCACGCCACGTTTATGCCGCCAATGCGCCGCTCTGGGATCGGCGATGGCGAATGATCATGACCATCGGCGAACTGGAGCCCAAACAAAAAGAGCGACTGCGCCGCGCCCTTTTTTGGCAAGGATTTGGCGCCTTGAATTCTGATTGCTATGTTCACCCCAGCGCAGACCTCAGTCTGGCTTTTGATGCCCTGATGACCGAGGGCAATATTGACCTGCTGGGGCATCTGATGCCCTTGATGGCGGCCGATCTTCATTTAGGACTTTCAGCTAGCCTCCACGAGATGGTCAAGCGCGCCTGGAATCTGAGTCAACTCGACAAGGACTACGCGGAATTTGTGGCGATCTACCAACCTGTTCTGGACTCGTTTCGCCAGACCCAGTCTTTGAACATTGACGACGAAAGTGCTTTTTTATTGCGCACCCTGCTGATTCACGACTACCGTCGCTTGCTATTGCGTGATCCAGAGTTGCCGGAAGTTTTACTGCCAGCAGACTGGCCTGGTCAACAGGCGCGAATCGTCTGCATGGAACTCTATCGACGCGTGTTGGCAGCCTCTGAACGCCACCTCGACCAACACCTTGTGCTCTCCACTGGACAGACAACGCAAGCCATGCCTTTTTTGAAGGCGCGCTTCCAAAGCCTTGATCCGCTGACCGATCTGGTTTAACTGGACTGGCTGCGTTTTTTAAGCTCTACCAAGGGGATGACTTCGGGCAAGTCAATACGTTTGCGATTCGTTTCCACCGATGTCAGAGGGACGGTCTCGGTCATGGTGGCGAGACTGCGCCGCGTCAATTCCTGGTAGGTTCGCGTGCCATCACGCTTCCAGGCGATTTCTTCTTCACTGAGTTGGCGAATCACTTTGGCAGGCATGCCAGCCACCAGGCTGCCGGCGGGAATCACGGCACCGGCCTTGACAAAAGCGCAGGCCGCCACGATGGCAGATTCACCAATCACGGCGTTGTCCATGATGACCGCGTTCATGCCGACCAGCGCATTTTGACCCACACGACAACCGTGCAAAACCGCACCATGCCCGACGTGACCGTTCTCTTCAACCACGGTGTCAGTACCAGGAAAACCATGCATCACACAGGTATCCTGAAGATTAGAGCCCCGCTCAAGGATGATGCGGCCAAAATCACCGCGTAAACTCGCACACGGCCCCACATAGCAGTCAGGGCCGACAATCACATCGCCAATCAGGACGGCACTGGGATGAACGAATGCGGTGGGGTCAACAACGGGAACAATGCCGTTGATGGCATAAACGCGTAATGAAATCATGGTGAACTCCGGTAAGTGGCGACAGTGATTCTATGAAATGAAATACATCAACCTCAAGGTAATTCAGGGCTCATGATGATCGAAGAAACAGACGGAAAACACGGCGTTCAGTCCCTTGAAATCGGCATGAACATTGTGCGCACCATGGTCACTGGGCAGCGCTACATGATGCTCAAGGACATTGCGCTGGCCACCGATATGCCTGCCTCCAAGGTGCATCGCTACCTGGTTAGTCTGATTCGCTCGGGCGTGGTCGAACAGGACTTGCAAACCTCCCGCTACACATTAGGACCCTTTGCATTGAACATGGGTTTGGTCGCACTTGACCGGATTGACCGGGTGCGCCTGGGGCTAACGGCCATTTCTGAATTGCGTGATGCCATCAATGAAACGATCGCGCTGGCCGTCTGGAGCGAAACCGGACCGGTCATCGTGCGTTGGGAGCGTCCGCGACGGGCGATCACGGTCAACGTGATGACGGGCACCTCCCTCAAGTTGCTGACATCTGCCGCAGGGCGGGTATTTTCTGCCTGGTTGCCCAAGACATTGATCGATCCGCTGATTGCCAGCGAACTCAAACACAAAGACACCCCAGGGCTGAAAACCAAAAGTGATGTCGATGCCATGCTTGCCAAAGTGCGTGCCGATGGTGTGGCACCGGTCACCAGCCATTACACATTCAAAGGCGTCGAAGCCGCTGCCGCCCCTGTTTTTAATTTCAAAAATGAAATTACGATGGCCTTGTCGGTGGTCGGGGTGGAAGGATCGATCGACATGGATGTCAACAGCCCGGTCCTCATAGAACTCAAACGTGCGGCCCGTCAACTCTCGGAAAGACTGGGTGCCACGGGACTCTCATAACTGCCCTGTTTCACCACGCAACCACGATCAAAAATCGGGTTGCGTTTTTTTTCAAAATTTCTTATTGACAGAATGAATTCTGTATTTCAGAATCTATGCATATGAAAAAAATGGTCTTAAAACCTCAACTTAACGATTTGGAGACAAAAATGCCCACACCGTCGATCAGCGACACGGCTTTCGCCACAACCATCTTGGGGGCCTGATGCTGGCCCAATTCCTGCAATTTCTATTCTCCGGCCTGACGGTAGGAGCGACCTACGCGCTGGCGGCGCTGGGCTTCACCCTGATCTACAACGCCAGCAACGTCATCAACTTCGCGCAAGGCGAATTCATCATGCTCGGGGGCATGCTGGCGGTGTTTTTCACCCAGATGGGTCTGCCCCTGCCGGTAGCGCTGGTGCTGGCGATCCTGGTGCCCGCCATCGTTGGCGTGGTGCTGGAGAAGCTGGCGATTGAACCGGTCAAGGGCGCCGAGACCGTCACCCTGATCATCATCACCATTGGCGCCTCGCTGGTGATTCGCGGCCTGATTCAGGTCTGGCTGGGCAAAGGCACGCACAGCCTGCCCGCCTTCTCGGGCGATGTACCCATCGCCATTTTGGGCGCCACCCTGATGCCGCAAAGCCTGTGGGTGCTGGGCGTCACTGCCGTGGTGGTGGTGGCCCTGTGGTACTTCTTCAACCGCACCCTGCACGGCAAAGCCATGCTGGCCACCTCGTTCAACCGGGTGGCGGCCGAACTGGTGGGCATCAACACCAGCTGGGTCCTGTTCATGAGCTTTGCCATGTCGGCCGCCCTCGGTGCTTTGGGGGGCATTCTGGTGACCCCGATCACCCTGACCTCTTATGACGTGGGCATCATGCTCGGCCTCAAAGGCTTTGTTGCCGCGGTCGTCGGTGGCTTGGGCAATGGTCTGGGTGCCGTGCTGGGTGGGCTGCTGGTGGGCATTCTGGAAGCCATGGGCGCCGGTTACATCTCCTCGGCCTACAAGGACGCGATTCCCTTCGTGCTGATCCTGTTCATGCTGTTCTTCATGCCGCGCGGCCTGTTTGGCGGCAAATCCACTGATCGGGTCTGAGCCATGTCTAATAAAGCTTACCGCGGCCTCTACCTGGTGATCGCCATTTTGTTGCTGCTGCCGTTTGTGCTGCCCAACAGTTTTTACCTCGACCTGGCGATTCGCATGGCGATCAACGCCGTCATCGTGCTGGGCCTGAACCTCCTGATCGGCTTTGCCGGCCAGATCAGCATGGGCCATGCCGGCTTCCTCGGCATCGGCGCTTATGCCTCGGCCGTGCTGCCGACCCACTTTGGCTGGCACCCGCTGCTCGCCATGGGCGCTGGGGCTTTGGCCACCGGGCTGCTGGCCGCCGTGCTGGCGCGTCCAATCTTCAAGCTCAAGGGCCACTACCTGGCGATGGCCACTTTGGGCCTGGGCATCATCATCAACATCGTGCTGCGCAACGAGGCGGCGCTGACCGGTGGACCCGATGGCATGCCGGTGCCAACCCTGGGGCTGCTGGGCTTTGAGTTGTCCAGCGACAAGCACTGGTACTGGGTGGTGGCCTTGCTGCTCTCGGTCAGTGTCTGGGCTTCGCTGAACCTGATCAACTCCCCGTTTGGGCGTGCCCTGCGGGCCTTGCACGGCTCTGAAGTCGCCTCGCAAGTGGCAGGTGTCGATGTGGTGCGTTACAAAGTTTCGATCTTTGTCATCTCGGCCGTCTTTGCCAGCTTGATGGGCAGCGTGACCGCCCATTACGTCGGCTTTGTCACCCCCAACTTTGCCGACTTCTTTCATTCGATTGAACTCGTCACCATGGTGGTGATTGGCGGCATGGCCTCGGTTTATGGCTCCTTGGTTGGCGCCGTGTTGCTGACCGCCCTGCCCCAGGCGTTGACTTCGCTGGAAGGCTGGGAGACCGTGGCGTTTGGCGCCATTTTGATGAGCTGCATGATCTTCATGCCCAAGGGTCTGGTGCCCACGCTGGCCGCTAAATTTGGCAAGGGAGTCTGAGCATGGCACTGCTTGAAGTCAAACAACTCAGTATTCAGTTCGGTGGGGTCAAGGCGGTTCAAAACGTCAGTTTCAGCATCGAAGCCGGTATCGTCTACGCCGTGATCGGCCCCAATGGGGCGGGCAAGACCACGCTCTTTAACCTGATCACCGGGGTTTACACACCGACCAGTGGCACCATCTTGCTCGACGGTGAAGCCATTCAGGGCAAGGCGCCCAACGAACTGGCCCGCCGCGGGGTGGCCCGCACGTTCCAGAATTTGCAGATCTGCATGAACATGAGCGCGATCGAGAACGTGATGGTCGGCGCCCACCTGCGCCTGGACCGCAACCCGCTCAAAGCTGCGCTGCGCTGGCCCTCGATCGTGCGCCGCGATGCGCTGCTGCGCGACGAGTCGGCCGAGTTGATGCGTTTTGTCGGGCTGGAGAAATACATTGCAGCCCGCGCCGACAGCATGTCGTACGGCGCCCTCAAGCGTCTGGAGATTGCCCGCGCCCTGGCCTTGAAACCACGCATCATCTTTCTGGATGAGCCCGCAGCCGGTCTGAACCCCAAAGAAACCATTGAAGTCGATGAGTTGGTGCGCAAAGTGGCCGATTCGGGCGTCACCGTGGTGCTGGTGGAGCACGACATGAAGATGGTGATGAATCTGTCGGACCGCATTTTGGTGCTTGATTACGGCAAGAAGCTGGCCGAAGGCACCGGCGAAGAGGTCCGGCGCAACCCCGACGTGATTGCCGCCTACCTGGGTACCCACGCATGAACCACCCGACTTCCACCCCCCAAGGCCCCCGCATGCAAGCACTGCGCATCATCAGCGAAGACCACAGCAACCTGTGGCGTCTGGCGACCACCATCGACCATGTGGCCGAAGAAATCGAGGCTGGCGAAAAGGTCGACCCGGCGTTCTTCAG
>Ga0208248_1000125_pt1 | contig 27475 bp, 27 predicted proteins | sample CryBogmetaGMA5M_FD_184545 | JGI IMG/M metagenome (GOLD analysis project Ga0208248, IMG submission 184545) | Freshwater microbial communities from Crystal Bog, Wisconsin, USA - MA5M (SPAdes) | ecosystem: Environmental > Aquatic > Freshwater > Lake | place: Crystal Bog, Wisconsin, USA | collected...
GCCCCAATCAGCGAATTCCATCAGGGATAGAGGCGATAAGTCTCATACAAAATCCGGATGTATGGCTGCAATCTTTACCTAATCAAAATCATGAATTGAAAGCTTGGCAAATGTGGGCGTCCATGTAAGCTCCTTTATTGATGTCACAACCGATCCAGCGACGACCTAGTTTTTGTGCGACCTCTGCTGTTGTGCCCGATCCAATAAAACAGTCCAAAATTAAATCACTCGGATTGCTACAAGAACTAACGATGCGCTCAAGAAGTTCCATTGGTTTTTGTGTTGGGTAGCCAGTCCGCTCCCCTTTGAAACCTGCAATAATTGATAAATCCCAAACGTCTCTTGTCGGCATTCCTTTTGTTTCTTCGTCACTGGTGATTTTGCGTGTGCCGGTTACATCATCAAGAATTTGAGTTTTTCCACCAAATCGCTTCATGTAACTTTCTGATGCATCTTCATAGGTTTTGTGAAATGTATGGGTGTTGTCATTACTTTTGCTGTACCAAAAAATACTGTCATGCATTTCTTGAAAATTTGATGAATTAGATGGCCAGCGACGATATGACCAAATAATTTCGTTTTTAAAGTATTTGTCTTGACCAAAAACCTCGTCCATCACAAGCCGCAATAAATGTCCTTTTGATGAATCACAGTGAAGAAAAATATTCCCAGAGTCAGAAAGCAACTCACGCAATAACAACAAACGTTCATACATGAACTGCAAATAATTATCGTTTGCCCATATGTCGCTGTACTGCACCTGTTCACCCAGCGCATAGTCCTCGCCTTCAATCTTGACAGTGCCCTTTGCGCCTCGAAGTTTTACTTTACGCACATAATCCGCGCCGCTATCAAACGGAGGATCGATGTAGATTAGTTTTACCTTGCCACGAAATCCATTGGCAAGCAGGTGTGCCAGTACGTCTTTGTTGTCACCGTGAAAGAGCAGGCCGCCTTGTGGCATATCTTGTGGCCAATCGCTCCAATCAGTTTCCTCCAGTGGCTTTGTTGAGTCATGCAACTGTGCGCTGAATTGTTCAATCGCCTGCGCTGGATATGCAATGACACGGCCTAATGGCTTTTTACCCACCCAAGTAAGCATGGGGCGGCCTTTGGCTTTGGCGATGGTGATGTCGTGTGTTTTTTTGGTTTTGTCGCTCATGGTGTGTCTCGTTGATGTCGCTTAGATGCCGCGAATGAAGTCGCGTACTCGTTTTTTACCTTCGTCTTTTAGTTCAGTATTGGCAAACATGACGTGATAAGTGAGCTTATCTGGATTGAGTTTTTCCCAGCTTCGGAGTGCGACTGCTTTGCGGCCTTCTTTTGTCTGTGCGGCTTCGCCTTTACTGAGACGTTGAAGATCTTCGTTGATATCTTTCTCATGGCGGTCGTCCTTTATTTCTACGACTAAGTGCTTTCCGTCAGCTCGGCGCAATACGAAGTCGGGTGTGTAGTTATGCCAGCGACCATCTTCCCCCAGATATTCTGCGAGCAGATCGGTTTTACTCGCATCAGTGAAGCCACCTGTGAACCAGATACCTTCTATTTGATGATTTTCATGCTTAAGTAAATCTAATGTCCACTTCAGAAATTCAATTTCCGGCTTAGAGTCAAAGTTATAGCCATCGTAATGAAAGCTGCTCGCCAAGGCATGAGCGGAATATTGTGTGTCTGTTGATGTTTGATAATACTTCTCATTCTCCTTAGAGAAGCTGATCCGGGCGGTGTAGATGGTCTTGCCATCATTTTCTCCACGGTCAAATCCGCTGGCCTTGACCAAAGCGACCGCGATGTCAATTTCCTCAAACTCTTCTTCGTATTGCGCGCGCTGTGCTTCGACTTGTTGCCCCAAATAAAATACATGGTTATCTGGAATCTCAGGGGTCGCTCCATAAGCGGAGCGTAAAGCTGCCAGCACTTCATGGGTGACAAGGTGGTAGTTGGCCGCCAGTTCCGCAGCGACTGTGTAGTAATCCAATGTGGAGGGCACTAAATTCAAGTGTTCGTCACCCGCATCTACACGCTGAAACTTGGTTTCTCCTGCTTCGCTTTCTACCATCCCCAAAGTTTCAATCGTCGCACCTTGATGCTCGGCGATGCTAGGGACGATAAAGATCAATTCTCTCAGTGACTCTGCATCAGTTTTTCGGCTGTAACGTAGCACGCGCCGTTTAATTAGTAGCGGTGGCAAATTTAGTTTGTGCAGTACAACTACCTTTTCGATGCGCCCGGCCTGCTGGCTGTCCAAATCCTTTAAACTGGTGCCGTAGGTTTCAGTCAATTGTGTTTCTAATGTTTTTCGGTTACTGCCAGTAAGATATACGCGCGCTGAATGCGTGTTGCCCGGCACTTGCCGTAAGCAGCGCGTGGCGGCTTGCAGCACAAAATTATTGCTATTGGCGAGCTTGCGCACCAGTGCGCAGGCAAATAGACTGGGACAATTCCAACCTTCAGTGCCCATATTTACGAGCAGTAGAATGCGATGAATCGCAGCTGGGTTTCGAGCGACGGCTTCAAAATCGCGTCTTGATGCCTCGCTTGACGTGTTATCCACGACAAGCAAGACATCGTTACCGATGTTGTGCAGCGCCAAAGCTGTTTCAATCGCTGGGCGTAACTCATCGCGTGTTTCAATATTTGGGAAATATAGCGCAAGTTTGGCGGGGGAGCCGTTGGGTAAACTGACCTCCCAATAGTGTTTAATAAAATCATCTATCACTGCGCTAACCAGTGTGTCTGACTCGTCCTCGTCAAGATCAAAGACCTTGATGTTGTTGGCCAGTTCTTTTAGTACGCCATCTCGTATTCCTTCGCCAAGGCCATACCAAACAACGACATCGCGCAAAGGCTGGCGCTCAAAATAAGGTGTGCCGGTGGCGTTAATGACAACGATTAAGTTTGTTTGCTGTGCTAAATAATCAATCGTGCGACGAACTTTTTTAATACCATCATCTTTAAATACAGGTTTTCCGGTCTCTTTGTCCTTTTCCCATTTGCCCAACAATTTCTGTCCGTAGGTATGATGTGCTTCGTCTGAAAATACGGCTAGATGCGGTAAAGATGCAATAGCTTGTAAGCGCAGATTCGCCAACTCAGTAGCTTCAGCCTCCTTAGAGCTGGTAAGCAGAGCGAGTTGCTGTCCTTTGCCACGCGATGTTGGCTTTTGGATGCGGATTTTTTCAGTGTTTGTGACAATTATGTTGTAGCTGCTGCCCCATGTAATGGGTATTTGTTTGTCGCCATCGCGGGTAAAGGTGAGTTTCAAGCTGGCAGCAAACGGCTTGTGTAGTCGGGGAGGTAGCAGTCTCTCGTAGGGAACATCCGCTAATTCACGCAAGGCGCTGAGAATGGTTTTTCCGGGTGCGAATATCAGTGCATTTTGCACAAATGGGCCATCGGGGTATTCCAGCGCCAACGCAAATTCAGTCGCGACAATTGAGCCCATCAAGATGGTTTTGCCAGCCCCCATGGCGAGTGCGAGGATGTAACTGGCGTAATCAAGCGTGAGAGATTCGCGGAGGCTTTCTAGCTGGTTGGTTCTGACAAAATCGTCATCACTTATTACCCGATCAATGAGGGATGTGTATTGATAGCCAGCTTCCGAGAACAACTTTGGGCTAATTCCCATTGCTTGCAATCTGATTCCCAAATCAGGAAATAATGTCTCATATAGCTTAGGGATCGTAGGGGTGTTCAGAATAAGCCGAAGATACCAGTATGTTTCCAACCCGCGAAATTGAGCTTTGCGTAAATATCTTAACTGGCCAGTATCTTCATCCTCAACTGCAAATTCCAATATCTCGCGAATGGATGGGTAGCTCTCGCATGGGTATTTGGCTTGTCGCCATATGTCCACTTGGACCGCCAGAGATTGAAATAACGAGGTCATGCTTTATGCGCGCGCAGGCGCGTAGCAACAAATGCCGGAATGAGTGGTTTGTTTTTTTTGGAGCGATATACGGTCATGTTGGCGGGCAGATTTCGGTGCAGAAATTGACAAATGCCGGGTTGGCACATGCTTTTGCGCAATTGTGCCATACAGTCACATTCTGCATGGCATATTTAACTATGCGTCTTTGCCTTTCAGGCATGCTCTCCACACAATCAAGGATATGAAAATTGGACGATCTATCTACGCTGTGCGTAAAGAATTGGGATTAAAGCTGGAGGCTGTGGCGAATGACGCGGGCACCGATGCCGGATATTTGTCGCGCATCGAAACAGGGAGCCGCATACCCTCCTTGCCAATGCTGGAGAAAATTGCCGCAGCAATGGGCGTGTCAGCAGCGCTTATTGTGTCTATGGCTGAAAGCGAGGGGGAATCTGACCCGAGTCTGTGTGCGAAGCCAAGGGAGTCTGATTTATCGGACGAATCGATCCATCTTCGCCAGCAGTTTCGTACGTTGACTCCCGTCAATCAATGCGCACTGCTGGAAATTGCTAAAGTCTTGAACCGTTCACAACTTGGCTAGCTGACCTTGGGTGGTCAGGCAGTGCGTGGCGGACAAGCTTGACCACTGCCTGCAAGCCAATCAAAGCTGCTTTCGCTGAACCTGATATTTTCTTAATAATCGAGCCAGCCGCCGCAGCTCTTCACGAAATCCTCCCTTGTTTGCGTTTTGAGAGGAGACAGCCTTACCTTCCGGTGTCCGTGCCCCCGTTGATTTAGTCCACGGCTGCCATTGCGTAATTTTTGCGGCTTGTTGCGCTCGTTGTTCGGGTGTCCAGTGTCTTGCTGCCATGATCTACCTCTAATAGTTGGTTTGGCTCGTTTTTTACTTCTTCCGTGCGCGGGGCAGGGATGCCGTTGTTCACCTGCTGGTTGCCGTGGTTGATGTTGGCCTGCTTGGCAAATATCACCGGTGGGCTCTTGATTGTCGCCAGCGTCTCAAGCGTTGCTCGGCACTGGTTTTGCGCTCTCAGAGCCATCCTCATCAATCCATCAAGATGCGGCATGTGATCTTGATTCAAAGCCTTTTCAACTAATCCAGTAAAAAGGTTTTGCAATGCTGTTGCCTGATTTATCAGCATCGCTTCTGGTCGTGTCATGTCGCCGCTATTAGCTGCCGCCGAATGTTCCCTATATTGCTCCATCAGCAATTTAATGTCGGCCCTTCCCGTGTAAGCGGGATCAATGGCTTTGATTACACGGTGGGTAGAAAATTCTGGCGATACCAATAATGCCGCGATGACCTGTTGTTTTGATTCAGTCTTTCCATTATCAGCCACGACGGTTTTACTCGTTGATTTGTGACCTGCTGGTTTTGCTGCTTGTTTTTTTGGTGTTGTGTTCATATCGTGCTTTCATGGAGTTATTTTACAAAATGACCTGCATTAAGTGAGTGCGGTTATAATCATCAAGGGCTTGATGGCCGGTGGATCGCAGTTAAAGGATCGTCAGTGGAGAAACACCCTGAAGTTGGCCTGAGGAAGTTACAGCCCTGACCAGCAAGCCCCTTTACTCGCCACTTCCCCACACATACCATCATTGCCCCACTCCGTAGGCTGTAGCGTTTCCTATCTATCGGCCTGCCAGCTTTCACAGGCCACACCTTGATCATCCGGCACGGTATAGAGCAGCCCGAAGAGGTGAGGTAATCCATTGGCAGTCCTGCAAGCGTTGCCGCCCACAAAGCGGCTCAGGTGTGCGCAGCGGTTACAGGGGGCAGGCTTCCATTCCTGCCGATCTGGGCGCGTTTTCGGTTTGCTTGCAATCGCCACGACGACCGGTTCATCTTTTGGCTGGCTATCGTTTGCCGCATTCAGCCTGACATTATTTGTGTTTGCTACGGCTACACTTGCTACAGTTGCTACAGTTGGTGGGTAAATAAGGGGAAGTGTCGCAACTGTAGCAACTGTAGCTGTAGCACTTTTCTTTTTACTCAGGATTTCGGACAGTTTCACGATGCACCACCATCAGTCAGTAATGCAGGGTTGAGCCAGATAGAACGCTGTTTCCCGTCCTTGCGTAGTTGAATACGATCCAATGATTCAAGCTCACCGATTGCCGCATTCAGCCGCGCACCATCGCGCACCGCTCCATGCTGTTGAACATGCCGCCTACCGACACAGTGCGTCTGCTCACGCCTGCAATACTCAATCAGCCATTTGTCCAGACGAACAGCGTCCGCCATTTCAGCAGGTAAGGCCAGTTCTCCAAAGAATCGCCGCGATTCGCTCAAGTGCCATATTGCAATTTGACTAGCTCGCTCGAATGCGTCCGCACTTACCGCACCCATGCCGCCCTCGAATACATGGAACAATGCCGCTAGGCGTGTGGCGTTATCCGCTGATTTACTGGCTACGTCCTTCACGTCATACAGCGCGCCGCCGCTGGCTAGTTCGCCCTCAATTGAGTCGTGGTATCCAATCCATGCCGCTTTAGCCTCTGGTGTCAGCGTCAGCATTTGAGGTGTCAGCGATCCATTTTCATCAATCGGCACGGCTTGATTCAGCATTTCACCAATCCGCCGATTGAATGCAGACAGGCAAGGCCAGTTCGCAGGCGATTCAGTAAAAGGCCGCTCGCCTTGTGTTGATTCAGGCCATGCAACCAGAAAGCGCGCAAGGAAGCCCGTCCCCCTAGCAAGCGCACCGGATTGAGCCAGAAAACTATTTAAGGTTTCCTCTTGTACTTGCAGCCCCATCGTTAAGCGTCCGCCGTGAACAGTGAATGATTCAGTCGTGCGGCGATCAATCTGTAAATCGCCGCCATCCCAAAGCACGTTCAGCCTTGCCAGATTTCGCACCACCGAATCTTTACCCATGCCGTGCGAACCAAACACGACCCCCGCTTCAGCCGATACTACGCCGCCGCTAGGCCATACGTTAGCGAGCTTGTAAGCCAGTTCTTCCGGTGTTACATCGCCATACATGAGACGCGGCACTTTAGGCGCTTCCGGTTCGTCGTGGGTCAGCTCGTATAATTCACGCTCCAGTTGTGCCGTTAAATTGCCGCCCTTCGCCTCTTGCCGAATCTTGTCCTTGATGCCGCCGCGCTTCGCCTCCCATATTTCAACCGCAGCGTTGTAATCCTTGATTGCGGGCTTTGCCGCTTCAGCTTGAGCGGTTTCATAGTCTCGAATCTGACGGGTAAAAAAGCTGTCGCAGGTTGATTTTCTCTCACCACTTCCTGCAATGGTCAGCATGAATAATCCAACTGGCGAATTTAGTTTGCTCGCTCGCTCCACATCGTAGAGCGCCTGAGTTACCAGCGAAACCGCCGCGATTGCCGATGATGCCGCCAGCGGCACGGGCGCTTTAACGAAGCCGATTACCTCCTCAACCGCTTTGCGAATAGTGTCCGGCAATGCTTCAATGGGGTAAGGTTCTGCTTCAATTTTCGCGGTCAGTGGTTGCGGTGTAGGCCATGAGTTGCCGCCAGATTCCGAAGGGCTAGAATTGCATCCTGTCGCGTCCGCTTGCTGATCTACTGGCTTCGCCGCATCAATCGCCAGCTTCACCGCCTCAAGTCCTGATTGCTTTGCCATATCGTTGAAGTCGGTCAACTTATTCATGGTCAGCACCTCCGATGAATGAAGGCATGGCAAGCAATCCGCCCACCGCTTGCGCAGCCTCGCTTGCTTTCCGCTGGCCTGTCCCTGATTCGTCAATATCAGCACATAACACGATCACCGCATCCGGCTTGCCTGCCCGTAGTGATTCAGCCAGTTTGCGCAGGTTGCCAGCATCAAAAGCCACAACGACCGGATAACCCGTCGCTTCATGGATTGATGCACCAGTAGCGAAGCCTTCAGCGATGCAAACAGGCTTGCCGTTTTCAATCTTGCCAATCAAGTAACCGCCCTTTTCACCGCCGGATAAAAACCGCTTTTCTCCGTCCGCGTTGATAAATTGCAGGCTGGTAATTTTCCCTCGATACTTGATAACCAACATCAGCGCGCCGTTGCAATCCATTTCACGGATCATCAGGCTGCCCCTGAATACCTTTGCGCCATGCGATTGAATACCTTTACGCTTCAGGTATGGATGTTCAGATACCGCAGGCGTTCCAGCGTCTAGCGCTCTCGCTGGCTTGTTCCAGATAGATGTTGCCCTTGCCGCTGCGTCCGCTCTACGCTTGGCCTGTTCTGTATCCGCTGCCAGCCGCTTTGCTGCGCGTTCTGCGATCTGCTCCTGTGTCAGGGGTGCGGGTTTGTCGTTGGCGTTGTGGGTATAGCCGTTATCAATGGCAAGCCTGAACAGCGTTGAAATGGTTATGCCGCCGCCCTCGCTAAATCCTTTCCATGAAGCCAGCGCCGCCCGTGGGTCGTAATTGTCAGCGTTGGCGCTCCATCGATCCCATATCTCAAAGCCAGAATCACCCAGTTCTGATTTAATCGCCATGCCGCATTTGATCCATGTGTCGCGGTCTGTTGCATCAATGAATGTTAGAGCGTGCTGAATGTTGGCAATCGGCTCAGCTTCAATAATTGTCCGCATGGCAACGCCTTATGCAGAGGGTGCTGTTTTTATTTTTTTAACGCAAACAGGAGTGCGCATCACACCAGCTTTACGCTCAAGATATGCAGCAATGCTGTCGCCAGTAATGCGAGTGGTGCGTGAACCGAGCTTCACGGCTTCAATTTCTTTTTCTTTTGCCAGACGATGAATCTGAGAGCGGCTTAATTCCAGCAGTGCGCCTACACTATCGGGCGATAGCAGCTTGCCTTTGACTTTTTCGATGAGTTGTTCAAACATTTTCTATTGCTCCTTTTGGTTGATTGCTGCGCCTCATGGAGCAGCTTGGAGCGACAATAGCAATGCAAGGACATTAACGAAATCAATCTAAATTATCTGTAATTTAGATCCACTCAGGGAGGTCAATCTTCATTCAAATACTTGAAACCAACAGGTGATGAATAAGCAATTGTGCCGAAAATTGCTGATTTTTGAGATGGTTGCCATAGCCAGCCATCACCCTGTATGTGCAACCTACCTGCTTCAGCGTAATGCCTGAAGCCTTCTACCAATAATAAGCTAGTCGCTACTGAGGGATTTTCATCTTCATGGACTGTTACCCGAGTTTTGTTCTTCACAAGATTATTTGTCTTTTCATCATCAAGCCTTTTTTTGAAACTTTGCCTCCTATTTTGTATTGTTCCTGCGCCGTATTGGGTCGCGTTAATCGCAAAATCTCTAGCTTCAAGATTATTCATGTCAGCATCACGGCCCAGCCAATAAGCGAGATAGCCAGCAACTCTATTGCCGTCAGCAAGACCGGGACGACCTACGCCGACCTTTTTGCCAAATGTTAATCCACGAACATTTCCAATAAATTTTCTATCGGCATCGAAAATATTGCCGTAATCGTTCGTCCCAAAGGGCAGCTCAATCGTAAAGTTATTGGTCATGCCACTCTCGCTATCAACGGCACGACGTTATTTATCTTTTGGCCATGCTCACAACTATTTAGAAATCGCAGCAGCTTTTCCGAAGCCACATATCTTTCAGGGCATTTTTGCCATTTGTCATAAGTAGATTTCAGTAGCCCCGTTGCATGGTCGAGATACATTTCACCTAATCTGTCCTCAATGCCATTGGCGGAAAGTGATGTTTTGCAAGTTCGACGAAGATCATGTGGGGTAATACGCGGCCACCCTTCACTGTTGGCATGCATTCGATCCAGCCAGTTGCCTATTGTGTTGCGCTTGCCCAAGGCGTGTGGTTTAACAGATACGCGCCGTGTCTCGCTTGGAAGGACATGCACGTCACCCGCTGCCATGAAGTGCAATTCTTTGAGCCAATCGATAGCCTCAGAGGGCAGTTTTATCTCAAAAGGGCCGGAGGTGTGTTTGCGATTTTTACGATGATCATGAGGTATTGACCAGATACCAGCTGCAAGATCGAATTCGCTCCAAGTTGCTGAAGTGATAACACCAACCCTCACGCCGGTTAGCAGCATTAAGCGAATAGTTAGATCGTAGGGGCGTGGTATGGTTTTAAGTGCGGGAAGAAATGCGGTGAGTTGTTTTTCGGTGAGAGCAGTTCCATGATTGGGAGCAGGAGGCTTGCCTGTCACTGAATCTGCTCTTACATCTCGGCAGGGATTTGAACTACACACAGCGCGCGCAACGCCGTAAAAAAACATCTGGGATAAAGCGACGAGGACATGACGCGGGATTGTGTGTCCGGCAGATTTGCATTTATCCAATACATGAACAACGTTTTCTGGCTTAACCAATGCGATTGGAAAAGTCCCTATAGAAGGCTTGATGTATTTTTCAAATATCCGCTTTCTCTGACTCAGTGTGTGAGGTGCAAGGTCTTTGCCGATTTTCTCAAAATACGATTCGGCCAAATCGTTGATTGTCCATGCTTGCATAGCGGCTTGCTTCGCTTGCTTTTTCAGGACAGCAACATCAGCACCATCATCTGCGGCCCGCTTTAATTCCCCGGCCTTCTTGCGAGCGTCAGCAATTCCCCAGACTGGAAACTTGCCTATGGTGTATTCCTTTTGCTTGCCTGCAATGCGGTATCGCAGAACCCAAGCACCAGTACCTGCCTTTGATGCCGTAAATGTCAATCCTGCAATCATCCCATCCGCCTGCGTGAGTGTCTTGCCTTCCTTTTGTGCATTCGCTATCAGCGCCCGAACTTCTTTATCAGTAATGCCAGCCATGATTGCCTCCATAAGTAGCTAGGAAATAGCGACAAACCCTCACGTTGCAGGACATACGCGTGGTTTGAGTAGCTAATTTACCTTGATTTGAGTAGCTACTCATTCTGGCTACTCAAATTACATGCGCTAGACTACTCCGCATGGCTACTCATGGCAACAAAAAAGCCTTGATTTCTCAAGGCTTCGTTGTATCTGTGCGCCTTACTGCGACGCACTACATTACTGATATTTATTAGATGCTGTAGTACATTTCAAACTCGACCGGATGAGTCGTCATGCGCAGACGGGTTACTTCTTCCATCTTCAATGTGATGTATGCATCGAGGAAGTCGTTAGAGAATACACCGCCACGGGTCAGGAACTCGCGATCCTTATCCAGATTAGCCAATGCTTCATCCAAAGATGAGCAAACGGTTGGGATCAATGCATCTTCTTCTGGTGGCAAGTCGTACAGGTTCTTGTCAGCTGGATCGCCAGGGTGGATCTTGTTGGCGATACCGTCCAAACCCGCCATCATCAGTGCCGCGAAGCACAAGTATGGATTGGCAGTAGGATCTGGGAAACGAGTCTCAATACGGCGTGCCTTGTCGCTCGCTACGTGAGGAATACGGATCGAAGCGGAACGGTTCTTTGCAGAATACGCCAGCTTGGTCGGTGCTTCGTAGTGAGGAACCAGACGCTTGTAAGAGTTGGTGCCAGGATTGGTGATCGCGTTCAGAGCCTTAGCGTGCTTGATGATACCGCCGATGTAGTACAGCGCGGTTTCAGACAGGCCAGCGTAGCCATTGCCTGCGAACAGGTTCTTGCCATCTTTCCAGATAGACTGGTGAACGTGCATACCGGAACCGTTGTCGCCGACGATAGGCTTAGGCATGAAAGTCGCGGTCTTGCCGTGCTGGTGAGCCACGTTGTGTACCACGTATTTCAGTGCTTGAGTCTGGTCAGCGCGGCGTACCAGTGTGTCGAACTTGGTGCCGATTTCGCATTGACCTGCGGTCGCCACTTCGTGGTGATGAACTTCGACTTCGATGCCGATGTCTTCAAGAATCAGACACATCGCAGCGCGAATGTCATGCAAGCTATCCACCGGAGGAACTGGGAAGTAACCACCCTTAACTACTGGACGGTGACCGGTATTGCCGCCATCGTACTTCTCATCGGAAGACCATGCAGCCTCTTCTGAGTTGATCTTGACTGAGCAACCGGACATGTCGATCTTCCAGTTAATCGAATCAAAGATGAAGAATTCTGGCTCAGGACCGAAGTAAGCGGTATCGCCCACGCCGGAAGATTGCAGATACGCTTCAGCGCGCTTAGCGATGGAACGTGGATCACGGTCATAGCCCTTACCGTCGGTAGGTTCTACCACGTCGCAGGTGATGACCAGCGTGACGTCTTCCATGAATGGATCGAGGTAAGCGGCAGATGGATCCGGCATCAACAACATGTCAGACGCTTGAATGCCCTTCCAGCCGGCGATGGAAGAACCATCGAATGCGTGACCTTCTTCAAACTTGTCCATACCCACGTACTTAGCTGGAACAGAAACGTGCTGTTCTTTGCCGCGTGTATCGGTAAAACGGAAATCCACGAACTTAACGTCGTGGTCTTTAATCATTTGCAATACATCATTAGCCGACAACGCCATAACTCTCTCCCAAAGTATCAATCGAACAGTAAATTACAACCCGAAAATATAGACGCAGGAAACGTGCCAGCCTAACCTGCGTGCCAAGACGGCATTGTGCCATAAGCATGCGTCCAAACACAAAAAAAAATAGCACCAAAGGTGGGCTAAAGACGACTTTTACGCACTATTTTTGTGCGTGATTGCGGTGAATATGAATGACGCGGAATAATGAATCATCGACGGCAATTTCATTGCAACGGGCCTGCAGCGCATCGGCTTGTTCATAAATGTCGATCGGCAAATAAAGCTCCACATCGACACGGCCATCCAGATAATGGAAAACCACACGGTTGCTCACTAAGTGTTTATCACCTAAGCGAGCGGCGAGTTGCGCCAGCAAAGCCGGGCGGCTGGGTAATTTATTGTTGTGTTTGGCCTGCATATCGTCTTCAGGGTCGATGTGTACCATCACATCCATCACATGATGGTTATTGAGCACCGCCATGCGAGCCGACTCGGCAATGTAGTGTCCTTCGGACACACTGATCTTGGGATCCACCAGAATATGTGCATCCACCAGCGCGTTGTCCGCCATCTTGCGCGTGCGCAAATCGTGCAAACCAACTACTCCGTGGGTATTAAGCAAGGTTTGCTTAATCGCCTCGACCTCTTCGGCATCAAGGCCGGTGTCGATCAGTTCGGACAGCGCCTCCAGTGCCAGCTTCCCGCCCATATGCGCAATCATTACGCCCACCACGGCGGCGGCGACCAGATCCAGAAAAGTGTAACCCAGCAAATTGCCGATAATCCCGACTACCACCACCAGCGAGGAAGCGGCATCCGAACGGGCGTGCCACGCGTTGGCGACCAGCATCTGCGAGCGCACCCTAAGTGCGATCGCCAGCATATAGCGGAACATGCCTTCCTTAGCGAACAGGGCCAGCAGAGCGATGGCGAGTGCGAAGGAGTTAACGGACTGTAATGCAACCGGATGTTGCAAGCGAATCGCGGCGGCGACCAGCAAGCCGACACCCAATGCCGCCAGAAAAGCGCCCAGGATCAGTGTGGCCGCCGTTTCAACTCGTGCGTGACCGTAAGGGTGTTTGGCATCGGCGTGACGATTGCCGTGCCGATTCGCGTAGAGCACCAGCACGTCGGATAGTAGATCAGACAGCGAATGCAGGCCATCGGCCATCAAAGCCTGTGAGTGGGAAACGAATCCGCCTGCAACCTGGAGCAATGTCAATATCAGATTAACGTAGATGCTCACCCAAGTGCTTTTTTGTGCGGCGGCGTACCGTTCCGGGTTGGCAGGCTCAAAAGCTGTTTTATCTGTGTGTGTAGTGTGATTTTTCATGTCGGTTGCGCTAGTATGCAGCTATACCGCGCAGAATAACATTCCACGCGTCATTCGTTAAACATTACCGCAAAGATTAAAGAAAGAAATATCATGGGAAAAATTACTTCCATCCTGCAAGCCGCTCAACAGCGTGCCCGGGATCTGAATCTGCCTTATGAAGGAGCATTGTTTCCAGACGAAGCATATGAGTTGTTGCAATCAGCACCGGGTGTCAAACTAGTTGATGTACGCAGTCGCGCCGAGTTGGACTGGGTAGGGCGCATACCCGACGCCGTCGAAATCGAATGGGCCTCCTATCCGGGTATGTCACTTAACCCGAATTTTCTTGCAGCGCTCGGACAGCAAGTCGACAAGGAGTCGTTGGTGCTATTTGTGTGCCGTACCGGTGTGCGTTCCAATACGGCCGCAGCAGCGGCAACCGGGGCGGGATTCCTCGATTGCTACAATGTGCTTGAAGGATTCCAGGGGGAAAAGGACACCGAAGGACACCGTAACACCACTGGCGGATGGTGCGCCGCCGGCCTGCCATGGGTACAAGGCTAATTTGAATAGTCTATAGTCAGCGGGGCGTGGTCGGAGAAGCGTTGTTCCTTGTAGATGCTGGCCGATTTCGCACGTTGAGCGATGCCGGGGGTGGCGATCTGGTAGTCGATGCGCCAACCGACATTCTTGGCCCAAGCCTGGCCGCGATTTGACCACCAGGTATAGGCTTCGAGTTCGGGATGAACCACGCGAAACACATCGACGAAACCTACTTCATCGAAGAGTTGGGTCAGCCAGTTGCGCTCTTCAGGTAAAAATCCTGAATTCTTCTTATTGCCACGCCAGTTCTTCAGATCAATTTCCTTGTGCGCGATGTTCCAATCACCGCAGACGATGACTTCACGCCCGCTGGCGCGCAATTCTTGCAGGTGCGGTAAAAAGGCGGCCATAAAGTTAAACTTTACCTGTTGACGCTCTTCTCCGCTGGAGCCGGAGGGCAGATACAGGGACACCACGCTGTAATCGGCAAAGTCGGCGCAAATATAACGTCCCTCGGCATCAAACTCCTCGATGCCCAGACCGACGATCACCTGCTCAGGTTTTTCGCGAGTGTAAATCCCGACGCCGCTGTAGCCTTTTTTCTGGGCGTAATGGAAATAGCCGTGATAGCCGTGCGGCATGAGCATCTGTTCGGTCATGTCCGCCGCTTGCGCCTTGAGTTCCTGCAAACAGATGACGTCTGCATCTTGTAGCGCCAGCCAATCAATAAAGCCTTTGCTGGTGGCGGAGCGTATGCCGTTCAGATTGATAGAGATGATGCGCACAAAATTTCCGATGCAAGAGTAGGGGGCGCGAGATTATAATGATTCTCACCGTCATATCATACACAGCCATGCTAAATTTTAGACAAGATTTCATCCGCTTTGCCGTTCAAAAAAACGTGTTGCGCTTCGGCGAATTTCAAACCAAGGCGGGGCGTCTCTCCCCTTACTTCTTCAACGCGGGTTTATTCAATGACGGCGATTCGATGCGCGCGTTGTCGCAGTTTTATGCACAGACGATACTGGCGTCCGATATTCCCTTCGATATGATCTTCGGGCCAGCCTACAAGGGCATTCCGCTGGCAGCCGGGACGGCCATCGCCTTGTCCGAGCAGGGGCGCAATGTGCCGTATTGTTACAACCGCAAGGAAGCTAAGGACCACGGCGAAGGTGGCACGACGGTCGGCGCGAAGCTTGAAGGTCGCGTCTTGATCATCGACGATGTCATCTCGGCCGGCACCTCTGTCAGGGAATCCATTGAATTGATCCGTGCAGCCGGTGCCCAACCTTGCGCGGTGGTGATAGCGCTGGACAGGATGGAGCGCGGTTTGAGCGATTTGTCCGCCGTGCAGGAAGTACAGCAAAGCTACGATATTCCGGTCATTGCGATCGCCACGCTCAATGACTTGTTGTGTTTCTTGCAGGACGAACCTGAAATGCTAGCGAATTTGGGTGCAGTGCAGGCGTATCGCGATCTATTCGGTGTTGAAAATGATATTTAAATCAATCAATTACAAATTGATTGCGCTGCCTTTTATGGTGGCGGGGTTGGTTGTTAGCTTGCCGGTTTACGCCAAGACTTATAAATGGGTGGATGACAAGGGAACGACGCATTACGGTGAGACTATCCCGGCTGAATATGCCAGTAAAGATCGCTCACTGTTGAATAAATCCGGCGTGGTGATCGAGAAACAGGAAGTGCTGACACCGGCGGAGCGGCGCACAAAAGAAGCAGGCGAGGCTAAAATTCGTGATGAACAGGCGATGGCACGAGATCTGCGCCGTCACGATAAGTCGCTGATCGACAGCTACAACAGCGTAGAAGAAATTGAACTGTCCCGCACCCGCAGTCTTCAGCAAGTCGATGCGCGCATCAACAGCATCGGTTCGCAACTCAAGATGGACAATAACAACGTGCAGGCCTTGCAGAAAGATGCCACGAGTCGCAGCGCTGCCGGCGGCAAAGTTCCTGCCGGATTGCAAGATGACATCAAGGAGGCTCAGGCGCGCGCCAAACGTACCCAGCAAGACCTTGAGAAATATAAAGCCGATAAGCTGCTCATCAACACTCGTTACGACGAGGACAAGGCACGCTACAAAGAACTGACCGGAAAATAGAAAAAGTATTGATTTTATGTGCTTTTTTCTGGGCACTTTGAGTCTGACTTTGCAACCGCCGGGGGCAGCACGGCTGTGAAGCAAGAGTGAAGCAAGAGTGAGAAGCAAGAGGGTCAGTTCTCACATTCCAACATTTTCTTAAGAGGGAAAGCAAGAGGGTCAGTTCTCACATTCCAACATTTTCTTAGGAAGGAGCAAGCAATAGAAGCAAGAGCAAGGGAAGCAAGAGGGTCAGTTCTCACATTCCAACATTTTCTTAGGATTTTCTGTTAGGCTCCGAAAATGACAAGGCCACTCCGACTGGAATTCGCAGGTGCACTCTATCACGTCACTTCACGGGGTGATCATAGGGAGGCTATTTATCTTTGCGATGAAGATCGTCTGGATTGGTTGAATGTACTGAAAACTGTTTGCGCACGGTTTAACTGGGTAGTTCATGCCTATTGCCAAATGACCAACCATTACCACCTGTTGCTTGAGACGGCGGACGGCAATTTGTCCAAAGGAATGAGACAGTTGAATGGCACCTATACCCAACGATTCAATTATCGCCACAATATAACCGGCCATTTGTTTCAGGGACGTTACAAGGCCATTTTGGTGCAAAAAGAAAATTATTTACTTGAATTGGCGCGCTATGTAGTTTTAAACCCGCTGCGTGCCAATATGGTTGAATCACTCGATCAGTGGCGCTGGAGCAGTTACCCTTATTTTACCGAAAATATCTCTCCACCAGATTGGCTGGATACGGAATGGTTGCTAAATCAGTTTGCAACAGAGCGAAGCGCGGCTGTGGATTCATATCAACAATTTGTGCTATCTGGCAAAGATTTACCAGACCCCATGGCAAACTTACGTCATCAGTTGTTGCTGGGCGATGACAAATTTATTGCAGAACATCGCAAAGTAATGAACCCGGAAACATTGCACGAAGTATCAAAAGTCCATCGAAAATCACAAGCGTTAACTTTGGATGAATATCAATTGCGCTTTCCAGAAAAAAGCGAAGCAATGGCTCAAGCCTATCAATCCGGCGCATACACCATGGCCGAAATTGGACGTTATTTTGGAGTGCACTACATGACCGTCAGTAGAGCGGTACGAAAACACGAAACTGCACGGTGCTTATGAGAAATGTTGGAATGTGATAACTGACCCCCGTGAGAATTGGAATGTGAGAACTGACCCCCGTGAGACTTATGAGAAATGTTGGAATGTGAGAACTGACCCCGTTCCTTGTGCTTATTTTGAAATGTTGGAATGTGAGAACTGACCCCGTTCCTTTGACCCTTTTGTTCCTGTGAAAAATGTTGGAATGTGAGAACTGACCCCGTTCCTTTTGTTGGAATGTGAGAACTGACCCCCGTTCCTTTTGCGTTTGCCCGTTCCTTTTGCCGTTCCTTTTGATTTGATCTCAAATAGGTCGAAATAATCCTTATAGCGGTTCGAACTGGCGGGTGTTGGTGTTGTATCCCAAGAGTTGCCCTTGCTGGATGTCGAAGTACCAGCCGTGTATATACAGTGTTTTTTCGGCTACGCGTTTTGCGATCCAGGGAAAGGTGAGTAAATTCTCCAGCGACACCTTGATGGCGCGCTGCTCGCAGATGCGCTGGCGCTGCTCCATATCCGCATCCGGGTAGTCCAGCTCCACGCTGACACGCGCGGACTCAACCAGTCTCATCCAGTCGTCTATGAAGGAATCCGGGTTGGAAACGCCCGCCGTCTGTATCAGTGTTTGTATGCCCCCGCAATGCGCATGACCCAATACAACGACGTGCTCAACGCCCAGGTTGCACACGCCGTACTCCAGCGCGGCGCTGGTGCCGTGATGGCCGTGACGTTCTTCATTGGGTGGGACGATATTGGCGACGTTGCGGATCACAAATAATTCGCCCGGCGAACAGTTGAAAATAATCGCAGGATCTACCCTTGAATCACAGCAGCCCACGATCAAAAATTTCGGCTTTTGACCTTCTGCAAAAAGCCTCAAATACTCGACATCATCGCTGGGGAAAAGGTTGCCGCGAAAACGTAAAAAACCTTCTATCAGCGGTTGCGGCCAGCTCATGCGAGTTCCTGACCAATCATGATGCAACTCATACCGTCATCAGACGTTGTAGCGCTTCGTGATATTTGTCGGATGTCTTTTGCAGCACCTCTTGCGGCACGCGCGGTGCCTGGCCCTGCTTGTCCCAACCTGATGATTCCAGCCAGTCACGCACGAACTGCTTGTCAAAACTAGGCGGATTGCTGCCCGGTTGATACGACTCGGCAGGCCAGAAACGCGAAGAGTCCGGTGTCAGGGCTTCATCGATCAGATAAAGCGTACCTTCCTCATCTACTCCGAATTCGAACTTGGTGTCGGCGATGATGATGCCTTTGGTGGCGGCAAAGTTGGCCGCTTCCACGTACAGCGAAATCGCCGCATCGCGCACTTGTGCTGCTCTTGATTCTCCCAATAATTCAACAGCTTGTGCGTATGAAATATTCTCGTCGTGATCGCCTACCGCAGCCTTGGTGGATGGGGTAAACAGCGGTTCAGGTAACTTGTCCGCTTCGCGCAAACCGGCTGGCAAGGCAAAGCCGCACAGCGTGCCGGTTTTTTTGTAATCCTTCCAACCGGAGCCGACCAGATAGCCGCGCACGATCGCTTCGATCGGCAGAGGTTTGAGCTTCTTGGTGACAAAGGCGCGACCGCGCACCTGCGCTTTGTCCGCTTCTCCATTGACCACCGATTCAGGCGCGATGCCAGAGAGGTGGTTAGGGATGATGTGGCCTAGTTTCTCAAACCAGAAATTCGACAGGGTAGTCAGCACCTCGCCCTTACCCGGAATCGGATCATCCAAAATGACATCGAAGGCGGACAGGCGATCTGTCTGTACGATTAGCAGATGACCGGCATCGACTTCGTAGAGATCGCGCACCTTACCTCTGTGTAAGAGTGGCAGACTGGATATTGTGGATTCGTGCAGAGCAGACATGGCGCTTCCTTGATGAACAGTGATCGGTAAACGGTGAATAGTAAACGGCAAACCGTTATGCTAATTCCGGCAATACGGTTTCCGCGATTTTAACAGCTTGTTGCTTACGATATTCGATCAAACGCGCAGCTAACGGTGCGTCGTTTAATGCCAGCATGGAAATGGCGAACAATCCGGCGTTCGCTGCGCCCGCTTCGCCGATGGCAAAAGTGGCGACCGGGATGCCTTTGGGCATTTGCACGATGGACAACAGTGAGTCCATTCCCTTTAGATACTTGGATGGAATAGGCACGCCCAATACCGGTAAAGTCGTCTTGCCAGCGATCACGCCAGCCAGATGTGCGGCACCACCGGCACCGGCGATAAAGCATTGTGCGCCTTGATCTGTGATTTCTTTGATGTAATCGAATAAAAGATCGGGTGAGCGATGTGCAGAAATAACTCGTGCATCATAAGATACGCCAAAATCTTTGAGCTGCTGCGCTGCCTGGCTCATGATTTCCCAATCATTGCTGCTGCCCATGATAATGGAGACTAACGGTTTAGACATTTTCTTCCTTGAATTCCAGACGTAAAAACGCCCCCGCGTACGGGGGCATTCGTAAAATTACAGACCTTTGTGGTAACCAACTACACGATCAACTTCGTTCTTCGAACCCATGATGACAGGCACGCGCTGATGTAAACCAGTTGGTGTCAGTTCCATGATGCGCTCACGTCCGGTAGAACATACGCCGCCAGCCTGCTCGACGATGAACGACATCGGATTTGCTTCATACATCAGGCGCAGCTTACCTGCTTTGCCCGCTTCCTTGTTGTCAAACGGATACATGAAAATACCGCCGCGAGTAAGGATGCGGTGAATTTCAGCTACCATGGAAGCGACCCAACGCATGTTAAAGTTCTTCTCACGACCGCCGTCCTTACCCTGGATGCATTCTTCAACATAACGCTGAACTGGCTCTTCCCAGTAGCGACGGTTAGACATGTTGATCGCGAATTCTTGCGTATCAACAGGGATTTGCATATCAGGATTGGTCAGGAAGAAATCGCCTACATCGCGATCCAGTGTGAAGCCGTTTACGCCATTGCCGGTCGTGATGACCATCATGGTGTTCGGGCCGTACAGTGCATAACCTGCACAAACCTGCTTGGTGCCAGGTTGCATAAAGTCAGCCGCTGTCGGGTTAGTTACGCCTTCAGGACAACGCAGGATGGAGAAAATCGTACCGACTGAGATGTTCACGTCGATGTTGGACGAACCATCCAATGGATCGAAAGTGATCAAATACTTACCGCGTGGATATTGCTTAGGGATTTCATAGATGTCTTCCATTTCTTCGGAAGCCATCGCAGCCAGATGGCCGCCCCATTCGTTCGCCTTGATAAAGACGTCGTTGGTGATGATGTCCAGTTTCTTTTGTGTTTCGCCCTGGATGTTTTCGCTGCCTGCGCTACCCAATACGCCGATCAGCGCGCCTTTGTTCACATCGTGTGCAATTTGCTTACAAGCTGAAATGATGTCGCTTAACAGGCCGGTAAATTCGCCGCTTGCATTAGGAATGTGACGTTGTTCTTCGATGATGAATTGAATCAGACTCTTACTCATTTTTTCTCCTCGGTTATTAACTGCTATTAATTTAAAATTTTTATTTGAGATTCTACCGCTTTTCGGCCTTGTTCTGCTTGTTAACCTCGATTATTTGAGGTTTATTTAGTCAACGAAATGAAAAGTTGCGGTAGTTTCATCGGCAACTCCGTCACCTTGTCGATGATGGTGTACTGCTTGCCGAAAATGTCCTTCACATACTCATCCGCCTTGGGATCCAGGTTGATGCAATAGGCGTAGATTCCCTTTTGATCCAACTCCTGCACCGCCCGACCGGCGTCTTCGATCAGAATCCGTCCGTCCTTACTGTCTATATCGGCCGGTTCTCCGTCGGTTAAGATCAGCATCAGCTTCTTGTCGGCAGTTTGCTGCTCCAGATAGTGCGCCGCATGCCGCATCGCAGCGCCCATACGGGTTGAGTAGCTGGCTTTCATGCCGGCCAGGCGTCCCTTGACTTCATCATTCCAGTCTTCGCTGTATCCCTTGATGTGCATATAGCGTACGTCGTGGCGGGTGTTGGAGTGGAAGCCGGCGATGGCAAACGGGTCGCCCAGCTTCTCTACCGCCCAGCCTAACAGTGACACTGCTTCCTGACTCAATTCGAGGATGGTCTGATCGCTGCCTGCCGCCTTCTCATTCAATGAGGCTGACAGATCCAAGAGCACCATTACTGCGATACTGCGTCCGTCGTTGCGATGACTCATGTTGATGCGTACGTCCGGCGAAGAGCCGCTCTTGTAGTCGATTAAAGAGCGTAGTGCGACATCCAGATCGAGTTCGCTGCCTTCTTCCTGATAACGGATGCGTACCTTGTCCTGCGGCTTGAGCAGATCCAGCATTTTCTTCAGTTGCTTGGCCAGCCCTGCGTGTTTTTCCAGCAAGCGATCGATATCAGCCGGATTGCCCTTAGGGTGCAGTCCCTCGTAGACGCTGACCCAGTCAGGCCGGTAACTCTGGTTGTTGTAGTCCCACTCGTGGTAGTGGCGCGGCGGCAGGCCTTTGAGCTCTTCACCCGGTTCGATTTTGCGTTGCTCATCGAACGCCTCTTCCTCATCACCCTCTTCGATAAATTGCCACATCTGACGATTATCGTCGCGATATTCCACCACCGTGTCGGTGAAATAGGTGGTGGGCAGATTGTCGCTTTGCAATCGGGTACGCGCGACAAACGAGATCGCCAGCTCGGCTATCTCCTGCGTGCTGCCATCCCCTTGTTTCATTAGGCTAAAAAACTTATCCTTAAATTCAATTAGTTGTGTATTTTTGTAAGGATGATTTACATCGAGTATGGCGCGCGACAGCATCGCTAGACGGTGACGTACGCCTGACTCCTTGGTGTGATCACATGCGTCCTCAGTGGGGATGGGATGCAAGGCCATAAATAGACGGCGTAATCCGGGATACTCCTGCATCGCCAGATATTCCACGCGGCAGTCTTCCAGACATTCGACTGCCATGCGCTGGAAAGGACTCATATTGTCGGCGATGATGGTAGTCGTCCAGCGCCGGTGACCTGCCATGTGTGCCAGCAGCGCGCGATAGCGATCTAGTCCCGTGATGCCAGATGCATCGTCGTAGACATCCGGCATACGGATGCCGAGCTTGTCGTAATACGGAACCGGTTTTGTCTGTTCTTCAAAGGCGACCGAGTAAGGGATGAGCATATCCTCATCCTGCCACATGCCGCGCAGATAAAGACTTAGTTTGCGCTCATTGTCCACCAGCAGTACGCCGTGTCGTTCGCGTTGCAACACCGCGCGACTGTCCGCTGACTGCAGGCTGAAATATTCAACCTGACGGTCAGGATTGTCGTTGTAATAAAGCACACCGTAATCCACCCAGTTCTTCAGGCCGCCGAGTGATAAATGCGCGAGCAATTCCGGTATGTGCTTGAACATCTCAGGCAATCCGGGACTCGGGAAAGTCTGGTGTATGCCGTGCACCGAACCTGTAGTACGCTCCATCAGATCGTGGGCGATGACCAGATAATCTCTCAGCAAAGCCTGCGTGTGCAGACGGCGCGCGGTCGCAGGCAATGATTGCAGAAACGGCGTGATCGCCTTGCTGTTCGGTGATTTGGACATCTTGCGGATGAACTCCATCACGAAAGGCAAGGCGTCTTCTCCAGCATGCCGACTGACTTCGGGCCATTCCTCCAGGAAAATCAGGATAGGCTCGGCGCCGCGTCCCATTTTCCCCAGAAAGCGTGCCTGTGCGATGTAGGCGGTAACGCCCTCCGGCGACAATACCGCCAGCGCGGCATTCATGCAGTCGGGAAACACTTCCGCTACGCGCGGGAAGCCACAGTCCAGTTCCTGCCAGTAAGTATCCAGTGGTGTGTTTATCATGATCTATGGTTGATCAGGCAAATACCGCATCAATCGCATGATCCAGCGTGTCGCGGATATCCGCATCGTCGGTAATCGGACGTACCAGCGCCATACGGCAAGCGGCTCTAGGCTCAACACCAGCCTTGATCAGCGTTGCTGCGTAAACCAGCAAGCGGGTAGAGATGCCTTCATCCAGGCCATGGCCCTTCAGATTACGAGCGGTTGCGCCGATTTTAACCAGCTTCGCCGACACGCCAATATCCATGCCGGTTTCCTTGGCCAGAATTTCAGTCTCAACAGTGGCGCTAGGATATTCAAAATCGAAGCCGACAAAACGCTGCTTGGTCGATTGTTTCAGATCCTTCATCAGGTTCTGATAGCCGGGGTTGTATGAAATCACCAGCTGAAAATCTGGATGTGCTTGAATCAATTCGCCTTTTTTATCCAAAGGCAGGGTGCGGCGGTGATCGGTCAGCGGGTGGATGACGACCGTGGTGTCCTGACGCGCCTCGACGATTTCGTCGAGATAGCAGATCGCGCCGATGCGCGCAGCGGTGGTCAGCGGGCCATCCAGCCAGCGGGTGCCATTGGCATCGAGCAGATAGCGCCCGACCAGATCGGACGCCGTCATGTCTTCATTGCAAGCGACCGTGATCAAAGGCTTGTTCAACTTCCATGCCATGTATTCGATGAAGCGAGATTTACCACAACCGGTAGGACCCTTGACCATCACCGGTAAGCGCGCCGCATAAGCTGCTTCGTATAAAGCCACTTCGTCGCCCTGTGCCTGATAGAACGGCTCTTGGTGAACCTTGTATTGATCTATGTTTGTCATAATTGACCCCAGCTCGTAAGTTGGATCTGCGATTTTTGCTCAATCCAACATGATTTAAAGTTGTTGGGTTACGGCATCCGCCTAACCCAACCTACCCACTCTTCCCACTTTGAAAAAGGGGGATTGAGGGGGATTCTTTGGAAAAAAACGCCCCCAGCAAGTGGGGGCGCATTTTCACTCGGCTTTAATGACTAAGCTTACTTGTGTGAGCCCAACTTATCGCGCCAGCCCGGGAAGATCTTGTCTGCATCTTTAGGGAATGACTCGAAGGCGCGCGCAAATTCCTTGTGCTCCTTCGCGAACTCGATCGGATCTGCACCGGCTTTCCAGCATTCATAAGACTGACGCAGAGAAATCGCGCCAGCTGCTGGTGAGTCGATATGGCCGTAAGATCCGCCGCCTGAGGTGTTGATGACGTTGCCGTGACCCAGATTTTCGAAGAAACCTGGCAGACGCAGCGCATTCATACCGCCGGAGATGATTGGTGTGGTTGGCTTCATGCCGTGCCATTCTTGATGGTAGTAAGGGCCTGTAGCTGAATCACGTTCGATCATATAAGCGATGTTGCGGTCATCAGCGCCACCTTCCATCTTGCCGTAACCCATAGTTCCTACGTGGATGCCGGAAGCACCTTGCAGACGGGACAGTTTCGCCAACACAAAAGCAGTGTAACCACGAACGGCCGAAGGCGAAGTAATCATGCCGTGACCTGCACGGTGATAATGCAAGTATTGCTTAGGGTATTGACGACGTGCTGTCGTGATCATGCCTGGACCACCAACGAAACCGTCAACCAGGAACGCAACTTTGTTCGCATCCGGTCCGAATGTTTCCAGGATGTAATCAGCGCGAGCCAACATTTCGTAGTGATCGTCAGCTGTGATGTTCGCTGAGAACAATTTGGCATCGCCCGTTTCATCCATGGCGCGCTTCATTGCGTCATAAACCAGAGGGATTACCTTCTTGGTTGGACAGAATACCTGATTGCCTTGTGGCTCATCGTTCTTGATGAAGTCACCACCCAACCAGAACTGGTAAGCCGCCTTCGCGAATGGCTCAGGACGCAGACCCAACTTAGGCTTGATGATAGTGCCTGAGATGTAGCCGCCGTTGACGCGTGGACGCCCTAAAATGTCCCACATATCGCTGATGTCCATAGATGGGCCATCGAACAGACGAAGCATAGACCATGGAACGTAGAAGTCTTGCATCTGCAATTGTTTAACGTCGCCCATACCCTGGTTGTTACCGATTGCCAGCGTCAGGAATGAAACGATCATCGCGCGGCCATCAGTGACATTGCGATCGAACAACTCATTCGGGTAAGCCACCTTCATGACGCCCTTGGCTTCATCAATGAAGTACACCAGCGCATCTACGCCCTTGGTAAAATCATCGGTAGTACTAACTTCTACGTTGGTACCGGTTGAAGATTCTGCTGCAATGTGTGCTGCAACTTCCAGGTAACCGTAGCCAGTAGCTGGCTGCATGTGGTAGGCGACCAGAATATGCTTGTCACCCTTGATCAGGTCATCTTCCTTCAGTTCCAGATTTGCATAACGATTAGATTGATCCATATTTTACCTCTCCTGTATGTTAACGATTGTTTGCTATCAGGTGCGACTGGGTGTAACTATAGGGCGTTTTAAGCATAAGTAATAGTCAATTGTTTTTATTGAAATCATAAGAATTACTTATAGCTTGGTATACTTGCAAAACCCTAACTCCCAGGCGTTTTAACCTGCCCATGCTCAACTTCACTTTACGACAACTGCAAGTATTCGAGAAAGTGGCCAGCCACCTGAACTATTCACGTGCGGCCGAAGAACTATACCTCTCGCAACCGGCCGTGTCTATGCAAATCAAACAGATTGAAGGGCATGTCGGTTTGCCGTTATTTGAGCAAATGGGCAAGAAGATTTTTCTCACCGATGCGGGCCGGGAATTATTCCACTATGCGCGCAGCATCGCGCAGCAACTCGTTGAAATGGAAGCAGTATTTGACGATATGAAAGGGTTGGAACGTGGTAAGCTGACTTTGTCGGTGGTCAATACCGCCAATTATTTTACGCCGCAATTGTTAGCTCAATTTTGTCAGCGCCATCCGAATATCAACATCATTTTGCAAGTGGCAAATCGTGATGCGGTGCTCAAACAACTATCCGACAATACGACAGATTTAGCCATCATGGGTCAGCCACCGGAAGGGTTGGATATCGATGCGGCATTATTTATGGATAACCCGCTGGTGGTGATCGCCGCGCCCACTCATCCTCTGGCCAATATTGAACATATCAAGTTCTCGCAACTGGCGCAGGAATCCTTCTTGTCGCGTGAAAAAGGTTCCGGTACGCGCAGCGCGATGGAGCGCGTGTTTACCAAGCATCATGTTCAGCCGCGCATCAGTATGGAGATGGAAACCAACGAAGCGATCAAGCAGGCGGTTCAGGCTGGCATGGGGCTGGGGATTTTATCGCTGCACAGCATCGAACTTGAACTGGAAACGCATCGACTGGTGGTGCTCGATGTGGAGTTTTTCCCCCTGCTGCGTCACTGGTTTGTCGCGCATCGCAACAACAAGCGCCTATCCAGCGCCGCGCTGGCGTTCAAGGATTTTTTACTCACCGAAGTGGCGAACAAGGCGTAACCCGTGACGTAATGCAATTACTTGTCGAATAGCCTGGCCGTCAAATTCAATCACAGTGAGTTTTGACCATTACGCCACTTCAAATATTCACTGGCTGCGGCGTCTAATTTTGGGCGAGGCTTGTCGGTATTGTCCGTTGCCGTAAAAAACACATCCCAGTCACGCGGTGACAATGACAAGGTCTCACTCCCGATAAGAATCTGCTTTGCACGCTCCTGTGCGGAGGTGATTAGAAATGCACTCAATGAAACACCGACGGTCGCCGCAGCACGGGAAGTCAACTTCTTGATCTCAGATGAAGTACGCAGTTCAATGCGTTCATAAGGTTGGGCAAGTGAGGTCATGAAGTGACTCCTGAATGATTACGGAAAAATTCTAGGTGAGAGAAGCAATGCTTGCAACCACTACACGCGCCCTGTGTAAATCGATGGCTTAGTTGTTTCTAGATCTGATAGACGATTTGTCATGATCGAGATTTGAATGGATACGATGGAGAGTTATACGCCGATGATGCAAGTAGGCGTATAACAACAATGGTGTGGGGCGTTATGGGCAACTGATATATGAGCTGCGATGTGGCGTAGCCGCAGAAGCAAGCCAGTGTTTGTAAAAGGCCTTTTTGATTTGCTGGGTTGCCGCGACCTTTGGTCTCGCAACGACGGATTGTCTTTGCGAGTCGCCTGCGACGAAGCATACATGGACGCCCACATTTGCCAAGCTTTCAATTCATGATTTTGATTAGGTAAAGATTGCAGCCATACATCCGGATTTTGTATGAGACTTATCGCCTCTATCCCTGATGGAATTCGCTGATTGGGGC
>Ga0208248_1000129_pt1 | contig 26994 bp, 15 predicted proteins | sample CryBogmetaGMA5M_FD_184545 | JGI IMG/M metagenome (GOLD analysis project Ga0208248, IMG submission 184545) | Freshwater microbial communities from Crystal Bog, Wisconsin, USA - MA5M (SPAdes) | ecosystem: Environmental > Aquatic > Freshwater > Lake | place: Crystal Bog, Wisconsin, USA | collected...
ATTCCAACTACTAGATACACCGGAACTTATACTGGTTCTCCAGTAATAACAACTAGCGGATCAAACACTATTCTTCAGTTTAATGCTAGCGGAACTTATACCGCTTAAATTTTAAAAAGTTTTAAATTATTGTGTATTTGCTCAAGTGGATCATCCCAATTGCCGATTGTTGGTTGACGGAATATGCGGCATGATCCATACCATGGGCTATCATTCCTACCTAATAACCAACGCCAATCTTGCCCAAATTTATTAAGCGGTAACCAAAAAGGTCTGCCCATAGCACCCGCTAAATGTCCTACTGATGTATCTACCGCGATTACAACATCAAGATGTTGCATTAATCCTGCGGTATCATCCCAATTACCAATACTAGCTGGATATGCCTTAACTCCTGCTGCGACTAATTGTGCTTCTTCATCTGCGCTACACTCTGCCTGAAGATTAATCCATTCGTATTCAGGATTACGTTTGATTAATCCCAACATTTTTTCAAATGGCACTGCTTTATGTTGATTAATCCAACTATCTTTACGGCCACTCCAGCAAAATCCAACACGTAGTCGATTTTTTAAACCTAATCGTTTAGACCAGGTTTGTACTGTTGCAGAACTAGGATTAAGGTATTGTAATTTGTATGGCAAATTTTTATATGTGATACCTAAAAATCCAGGTATGCTCATAATAGGAGTCCAGTAATCAAATTCAGGGAGTGTATCTTCTGGTGCCACAATGGTCACAGCATTTAAAAATGATGCTTGAAATAACGGACGCAAATTATTGTCTACGCTGATGTATATTTTCGCGCCCGAATGTGCAAGTTGTTCGACAAAACGACAAAACTGTATATTGTCACCATGACCTTGTTCACCCGTTATTAATATGGATTTTCCATTTAAATCCTGCCCTTCCCATCTTGGTTGTGGAAATTGTGGTAATTTGCCATCTAGATGTTCAAAACTCCAGCGTTTTTCATACTGTTTCCAGCCTCGTTCAAGATCTCCTGACAGTAGGTATGCGACTGCCAGATTAAATTGAGCAACAGTATCACGCTCATTAATAGCAATTGCATTAAGAAGAAAGCCAATTGCCTGTTCGGGATGCCCCATTTCACGAATTACATTGCCATAATTGTTGTATGCAGATCCCATTTTAGGATTTAGTATAAATGCTTGTGCGTAACATGCTAATGCTTTTTCAGGCTCAGTTTGCGAGCGGAAATTATTGCCGTGTGCTAGATATTCGTCAGGAGTCATGGTGATATTTACTGTGGTTTACTGTGATGTTTAAAAAAGCTAACAAATGATAAGTAATAGTACAAGCATAATGCTTTATGGGGTTTTATCCCCCCGTAGAAGGCTAGAACCTTCAGCTCAAAACAAAGGAGATTTCCATGGGCCGCCCACTTAAAATACAAAAATTGAATAATTCAATTCCAACCGACGTTGGTTTCAACAACTTTTCAAGTTTAGATTCAGGTACTGCTGTAATTCCAGTTGGTATGACATCATCCCAGTTCTTGGGTGTAGTTGGTGGAGCTAATACTGGTATTGCAACAAGCACATATCCTGTTGTTGCTATCACAGCAAACATAAATGGACAACAAGGTTCTGCATACATTATTACACAAAAAGGTCAAACAAAATATCTAGTTTCCGGTGAAGATTCTGTAACAGCAGGTTCATTTACTGTTGGATTTTCATATCAAATTCTTACATTAGGCAATACAAACTGGACAGCAATTGGTGCTGGTGTTAATCCACAAGTTGGCGGTATTTTTACAGCCACCGGTGTTGGAGCAGGCAATGGAACAGCAAGTGATTGTGGACAAGCCGTATTGATTGCTGACATTTCAGCAAATTTAGTTGCAGGACAAATGAACATGGCATTTAATACTAATGGCAACACAGTTTATGCAAGTCGTTTAACTAACAAATATATCTGGGATAGTTCAAATACACGTTATGCTGTTAACTTCTTTGTATCAGGTGAAACAACTCCTGTGGTGTTGGCTAATGTGGCAATTGCTAATACATCAGGTGGTTTTACATCTAATGCTGCTAACATTGTTGTTAACCAAGTTGTTAGTATTTCTGGTACATTAACTGGAAGTGGCACTATTGTTGGATATGCTAATCCAACAAATTACTTTGTTACTAGCACTAATTCAGCAAACGCTTTTGTGTTATCAACAACTTTAGGTGGTGCTAATATTGTTACTACCGCTGGCAATACACGTGGTCTTACGTTTACTCAAGCAACTTCTACAACTGTTAAATCAGGTGCTGATCCTGTTACATGGACTAATGCTACTGGTAACTTAACGTTGGCACAAGTTGCTAGTTACACATCGTAATTATAATAGCTGAATCCATAGTAGATACAGCATCTATCTTAAACTATGTTTAAGTTTAATCCCCCGTAAAACAGGGGATTTTTTGTATTTAAGCATTTGTGGTTACACATAAATAATAAAAAGGATTCAGACTAATGGCTTCGTTTAAGAATGTAAACACAGACTATACATTAAATGTAGGTACACCTGCTGGTAATGGTATTTTCACCGTTAATGCTCAAACGGTATTTACTGGAAATGTAACTTATAATGTTCCTTCAATTACTACTAGTCCTTTTCTTACCGTAGCAGCCAACAATACTGGTTCTCTTGTCGATATGGGATTACTGGGGCAAACAGGGCCTACTACATTTGCTGGATTACGATTTGATGTAGGTAATAATGCTTGGCAAATTAGTAATAGTGTTACGTCAAATGGCTCACCTATAACAGCCTATGCTAATATTAATAATCCAGCAGGGCCTAACACATCAGTGCAGTTTAATAATGAAGGGGTATTTGGCGGCAATGGTAATTTAACATTTGATCCAAATGTAAATTTATTGGCGTTAGACGGAAATTTTAGCCTTTCTGGGAATGTCACCGCACAGAATATAAATGCCAATATAAATATCACTTCCGCTAGCTCTAATATAATTTATGTAGCAAAAAATGGAAATGATAATAATTCTGGTGGATTAACTAGACCATTATTAACAATTAAGGCTGCTATGACACTGGCAGCTGGATTGGGTGGAAATGTATCTGTTAATGTTGCGCCTGGATTATATATTGAAGATATGCCAATTACTATACCACCAAATACAGCATTAATGGGTGACAATTTAAGAAATGTATTCATAAAACCACAAGTACCAAGCAGTGATATGTTTTACATGACAAGTGGATGTTATGTATGGGGTGTAACAGTAAGAGATTATACTGGTAAAGCATTTAGCTATAATCCAAATACCGTAACTACTGCTTATGTCAGTCCATATATTCAAAATTTGACCTCAAGTACTACCACAGGAACTGCTGTGTATATTGATGGCAGTAAATGTAACGGGACCAAGGCAATGATTGTTGGTTTCTTTACTATTATTAATCGCGGTGGGTATGGAGTATATCTTTTAAATTCGGCATACAGTCAATTGGTTAACATTTATACAATTGCATGTGATATTGGAATTAAAGTTGAATCAGGGGCATTTGTTACGCTTAACGGATCAGATTGTTCTATTGGAAATTATGGATTGGTGGCAGAAGGCATTGGGCCACTTCAAACTTCTGGAACTATTGTAAGCCAATTCCAAGGAAGTTTTGTAATTGATAATTTATCCAATGGTCAACCCCATGTTAATACTGTCGTGGTAATAGATGGAGATCCAGAATTTTACACTATTGACACAATCTTGCCTAATGTTCCGGCAGTCGGATCAAGCACAGTTGTAGTACAGCAAATATATTTAGGAAATGCTGCTCCAGGCACAACACTGTCGCTATACACTCGCAGCAGTATTATTGCGTCTGCTCACACGTTTGAATACGTGGGTGCTGGAACAAATCCTGCCACCGCATTGCCTCAATATGGAGGAATTCCAATTGAAGCTAACCAAGTAGTACAAACTGGTGGTGGAGTTGTAACTTACACTAGTACAGATCAAAAAGGTAATTTTAAAGTAGGCGACGGATTCATTGTTAATCAAGCGACCGCGACTATCACGGGTGATGCTTTTTATAAGAGTTTATTTGCTCAAATGACACCGTACATTTTAGCTATATCAGGCGATTAATTAGTAAAAAAAGGAAAAACTATGTCGGGCGCATTAAATTTATTTAGAACAACTTTAGTAGATATTACTACTGCCACCACAACGGTGTATACTCCTCCATTAGGATATGCTACCGTAGTGTTACTAGCACAAGTTAGTAATAACGGAATTGATACTATTCAAGTTTCTGCCAGCATACTTAGATCAAGTGTTTCTACTTCATTGATTAGTAATTATAGTGTTGCTGCTAATGACGCTGCAAGTATTCTTACCGGTAGGTTAATTTTAACCTTTGGAGACGAATTACAACTTTCAGCAAGCGATGATACTAGTGGACAATTAGTTTTGAGTTATCTAGAAACATTAACAGGCTAATATGGCAATCAATCATACAAAACTTTTAAGTGGCCGCTCAGCAGTAGTAGATTATGGTAATCTTACTGCGGATAGATATCAATTTTTGGCATTAGGACAGGCTGAGCCTAATCTTGGACCTGGTACCGCCAATAACATTTTAACATTATCCACTGATAACGCAAGAGTTTGGACTGATTCTTTAACATTGACAACCATTACTGCTACCGGAAATATTTCTGCTAATTATTTTTTTGGTAATGGATCACAATTAACTGGCATTGCGGCTGCATCTGCGTATGCAAATGCATTAATTGGAAATACACTAAGCTCAAACGTTCTATATTCAAGTTTGCAAACAGTGGGTATTTTAGAAAATTTAAGTGTAAGTGGCAACGCCATAATAGGCAATATTAGTATTTCTGATACTACATTTAGTTCAATAGATAATTTAATAACGTTTGCCGGTAATTCAGGTATTGGTATGCCTTCTGGTAATACATCTCAACGTCCAGGTAGTCCTGTACTGGGCACAACTAGATTTAATACTATACTAGATACCCTTGAAACTTGGAATGGTGTTATATGGGTTACTAATGGAAATATTATTTCTCCTGGTAATATTATAGATCAGCAAATTACACCAGACGGAACTTCTGATACATACACTCTTATAGTAGACTCTACCAGTGCTGGTATTTTAGTTTCTATTAATGGTATAAATCAACTACCCAACGTGGCTTATGCTGTTACTGGTAATTTAATTACATTTACTCAAACTCCATTTACAACAGATATTATTGATATTAGATTTATTACGTATCTTACCTCAGTAACTTCATTGACTAATGCCGCTGGTAATGGAATAGTTAACGTAACTCCAACTGGTAATATAGAATTTACAACGTCAAATAATTTATTTGCTACAATGACTGCAAATTCATTTAACGTATTAAATCCCATAAGCTCTACTGGTAATATTACCGCACCATATTTTATTGGCAATATAGTAGGTAATATTTCTGGAAATATAACTGTGCCTGGTGCAAATACGCAAGTGTTGTATAATCTTGGTGGCAATATTGGTGCAGGAGCAGGACTTACATTTAATCAAGCATCAAATACGTTAGCAATAACTGGTAATTTAACAAGTGGAAATATAAGCATTGTTGGAAACGTTGTCGGATCACAATTTATTGGATCTGGTAACACATTAAGTAATATACAAGGTGCTAATGTAAGTGGTAATGTAGCTAGTGCTACTATAGCTTATACGGCATATTCAGTTAGTGGCGCTAATGTAAGCGGTAATGTAGCCAGTGCTACTATAGCATATACAGCATATTCAATTAGTGGCGCTAATGTAAGCGGTAATGTAGCAAACGCAACATATGCTACTACAGCAGGAACGGCTAAATCAGTCAGTGGCGCCAATGTCACCGGAACGGTGGCAAATGCTACATACGCTGTTACTTCAGGCACATCATATTCAGTTAGTGGTGCTAATGTAAGTGGTACTGTGGCAAATGCCACATATTCTGTATCAGCTGGTTATTCTGCTACAGTTACATCAAACTCTCAAGCTAATATTACTTCAGTTGGAACTTTGACAAGTTTAAGTGTTAGCGGCAATACAACAGGTGGTAATTTATTAACTGCTGGTATTGTTTCAGCAATTGGTAATATCACTGCTCCGTATTTTGTTGGTAATTTAATAGGGAATATTTCAGGTAATTTAACAGTACCTGGTGCAAATACACAGATCATTTATAATAATACAGGACAAGCAAATGCAAGTTCTGGACTTACTTTTGACTTTGCTTCAAATAGTTTAGTATCAACTGGTACTGTTACAGGTAGTAATTTCTTAACTGGTGGGTATGTAAGTGCGGTTGGAAACATTATTGGCAATCGTGTAATTGGCAACGGTGCATTATTATCATCAATTACTGGCAGTAATGTAACTGGTACAGTTGCCAATGCGACATATGCAGTTTCTGCCGGCACGGTTGCTACAGTTACAACAAATGCGCAACCTAATATTACGTCTGTTGGCACGTTAAGTAGTTTAGCTGTAACGGCAAACGTGACAGGTGGCAATTTATTAACTGCTGGAGTAATTAGTGCTACTGGTAATATTACGACCGCTGGATATTTCATTGGTACGTTTTTAGGTAATATTTCTGGCAATTTAACAGTACCAGGTTCAAATACACAGGTCATTTATAATAATAATGGCAACGCAGGAGCAAGCGCAGGATTTACATTTAATTCTGCTTCAAATGTCATGTCTGTTTCAGGGAATGTAATAGCAAATTATTATACTGGTAATGGATCAACATTAACAAATATTACAGGTGGTAATGTAACTGGCACAGTGGCTAATGCAACATATGCTTTGTCATCTAATACCGCCGCAACAGTCACAACAAATGCTCAATCTAACATTACTTCAGTCGGTACTTTAACAAGTTTAAGTGTATCCGGAAATTTAACTCCTGGTAATATCTTATCTGGAGGTCTAATAAGTGTTGCTGGCAATGTTATTGGAAATTATATTTTAGGTAATGGTTCACAATTAACTGGAATTGTTGCTACATATGGAAATTCTAATGTAGCAGCTTATTTACCAACTTATACCGGCAATATTACTGCAGGAAATATTAGTGTTACTGGTTCTAGTCAAGCAAGCAGTTATTCAAGTACTGGAAATATAATTGCTGGCAATTTATCAGTCGGCACTGGTACAATTACAGTTAACAATATTGTAAATAGCGGAGCAAGTGCGACAGGAAATATTGGAACATCAGCAATTCCATTTAATACAGTATTTGCTCAATCAACATCAGCACTGTATGCCGACTTGGCAGAAAATTATCTAGCAGATGCCCAATATGCCCCTGGAACAGTATTAAGTTTTGGTGGTGAAGAAGAATTAACCGTTAGTACACAGGATAATGACTCATTAATTGCTGGAATAGTTAGTACAAATCCTGCTTATACAATGAATTCTGGGTTATTAGGTAATTTTGTCGTGACATTAGCTTTAATAGGAAGAGTTCCTTGTTTAGTACAAGGCCCTGTTAAAGCAGGAGACATGATGGTGTCCGCTGGCAATGGGCGGGCTAGGGCAGAAGTTAATCCTAAAATTGGTACTGTAATAGGCAAAGCTATAACAAGTTTTGCTGGAAATCTTGGAGTAATAGAAATATTAATTGGTAGAATATAACAGCATATAGTTAAAATTAGCCAATCATATAAATAAGTCATATCAGGAGCATCACATGGCCGGCAATTTAACAAGAATTAATAATAATCAAATAACAGATGCCATTAGTGGCAATGTATATTTTGGCATTAACGCAAATACAAAAGTTCAACCTTACTCTATTACTTCAGCACTGTTAGCAAACAACCTAACATATGGCTCAGATTTAACAATTACCGGTAATTTATCGGTTACAGGTAATGTAACAGCGATTGATACAACTAATGTAACAATTGAAGATCCTTTAATATTATTAGCCAGCAATCATAATGGTGCTCCAACCGTAGATATTGGTTTCATTGGGCAACGTGGTACATCAAACAATATTGCTTTTGTTTGGGATGAAGGTTTATCATCTTTTGTAACGGTTTATACAAGTTCGGGTGCTGGTGATAATACAAATATTACTATTCTCAGCTATGCAGATATAATCACAGGTAATGCAAATGTAACTGGCAATTTATTAATTGGTGGAAATATTTCAATAGGCGGCAATATTGTAAGTCCAGTAAATATTTCAGGCAATATTACTGTTGGAAATATTGCTACAACAGGACAAATAAGTTCTGTAGGAAATATCACAACTGCAAATTATTTTATTGGTGATGGTTACTACATTAGTAACATTAATCCTGGTAATGTTTCAACAACAAAAATTAGTAATGGCAATAGTTCTGCCAACATTGGATCTGATGCAGGCAATTTGGTAGTTACTATTGCTAACGTGCTAGTTTCAACATTCTACAATAATGGAGTGGATTTTACTGGTAATGTCAGTGTAACAGGCAATACAATTTCTGGTAACTTATTAACTGCTGGATTGATTTCCGCAACAAGTACTATTACTAGTAGTGCTAATGTAATTGGTGGTAATATTACTACAGTTGGTTTAGTAAGTGCAACTGGCAACGCTACTGCAGGTAACGTATTAACAGGTGGTCAAGTAAGTGCCAGTGGTAATATATATGCTGCTAATTTTGCCACATCGGGGTCAGGCGGCAATATTTCAGGTGCTAATGTAATTTCATCAGTAACATTAACTGCTACAGGTAACGTATATGGCGCTAATGTATTAACAACTGGGCAAGTAAGTGCTATTGGTAATATCCAAACGGCAAATTATTTTATCGGTGATGGTTACTATATCAGTAACATTAATCCTGGTAACGTATCAACTACCAAGATTACAAACGGCGGAAGTTATGCTAATATTGCTTCAGCAAATGCCAATTTGGTGATTGCTGTTGGTAGCAGTTCAAATACAGTTGCTACATTTTATGACACAGGTGTTAATTTTTCTGGTCCAGTTAGTGTACAGGGCAATGTTACTACAAATGCAGCTTTAAATGCAAATACTCTAAGCTTAAGCGGAAATGTTACAAGTGCATTAAATGTAACTACTAATGTTAACGCAGGTAACTTATCAACTTCAGGATTTATAAGTGCCACCGGCACAGCCACGGTTGGTAATCTTTCAACCGCAGGATCGGTAACCGCAACTGGTAATGTTAATGGTGGAAACGTAATTGTTACTACTGATGTAAGTGCTGGCGGTAATGTAATTGGCGGTAATGTTTTAACCGTTGGAATTGTAAGTTCCACTGGTAATTTATTATCGAATGGTAATTTAAGTGTAAGTGGTAACGCTGTTATTGTTGGCAATTTGCAAGTGCAGGGCAACATAACATTTATTGATAGTAATGTAATTGTTACAAACGATTTATATATTGAATTAGCCAATAACCAATCAAGTTATGCTAATATTAACAACGCAGGTTTAGCAGTTGGCCCAGTAGGAAACGTATTAACATATTGGCAGTATCAAAACTCGTCAAATGCGTGGAGTACAAACGTAGGTATTAGTGCTACTGCTAACGTAACCAGCGGAAACTTAATTACTACCGGATTAGTAACAGCAGTAGGCAATATCCAAACGGCAAATTATTTTATCGGTGATGGAGCATACATTAGTAACATTAATGCTGCCAATGTATCATCAACTAAAATTACAAACGGTGGAAGTTATGCTAATATTGCTAATACAGATGGTAACTTAGTTATTGCTATTGGTTCTGGATCAAATGTAGCTGCTACATTCTATGATACTGGAGTTGATTTTGGTGGTGATATTAGTGTTGCTGGTAATGTTACTACAAATGCAGCGGTAAATGCTGCTACATTAAGTCTAAGCGGCAATGTTACAAGTACATTAAATGTAACGACAGATGTTAACGCAGGTAACTTATCAACACCAGGATTTATAAGTGCCACCGGCACAGCCACAGTTGGTAATCTTTCAACCATTGGATATGTAACAGCAACTGGTAATGTTAATGGTGGAAATGTAATTGTTACTACCGACGTAAGTGCTGGCGGTAATATAACTGCAGCTAACTTCACAACGTCGGGTACGCAAGGCAATATTACAGGTGCTAATCTTATCACTGCTGTAACAATTTCAGCAACAGGCAATGTTGGAGCAGGATCATTCTTGTTTGGCGACGGATATTATATCAGTAACATTAATGCTGCCAATGTATCATCAACTAAAATTACAAACGGTGGAAGTTATGCTAATATTGCTAGTGTAGATGGTAACTTAGTAATTGCTATTGGGGCTGGATCAAACGTAGCTGCTACATTTTATGATAACGGAGTTGATTTTGGCGGTAATATAAGCGCAGTTGGTAATGTTGCCGGCGGTAATATTGTTGCGGTTGGAAATGTTTACTTACCAAACGATACTGCTGTAAGTTGGGCATATGGATCATATATCCAAGAAAGTGGTGTCAGTCATGCTCTTAGTGTAGTTGGCGGAACAGCATTGTCTCTGCAATCGACAGGCAACGTTGACTTAACATCAAATAGCAATACTGCAACACTTGATACCACCGGCAATCTACTACTTCCTTACAATTTAGTTGGTCAAGCTGGAAATTATGTTCAGCCTAACTTTATTACGCCTAATTCAACTGATGCCAATTGGTCTTTTGGTATAGCAGGTGATGGCACAAGTCAATTTTGGATGCAGGCACAATTTAATGGTGGTCAAACAACACATGGTTTCCGTGTGTATGACAACTATGCTTCTACATATCCATTCGTAGTTGATGGTGATGGTAATGTAACTGCCACTACCCAATTAGTTACTCCAACTGTAACAAGTTCAAGCAGTTTATTAAATATTGGCACAGCAGGTAATACTGCGGTTGCTATTAACGGTACTATAGCTAACTTAGTATATGTTAGTAACACTGATAATGCTGTGGCAATTGGTAGCAATTTAATAACTACCGGGGCAACTTTAGCTATAAATGCAACTGACAGTATTCTATTACCAGTTGGTAATGTAGCGCAACGTCCAGTTACTCCTGCAACAGGTATGTTACGATATAATAGTACTGTGTCACAATGCGAAATTTGGAATGGTGTAGCATGGGTAGCAGTTGGTGGGTCTACATACACAATTATTCAAAATGAACAATTTGACGGTGATGGAACTACAGTATCATTTACACTGGGATCAAGCCAAACTACTGACAGCTGTATTGTTACCATTAATGGTATTGTACAAATTCCAACTACAGCATACTCTGTAAGTGGTGTTTATCCAACTTGTATTCTGACATTTACCGAAGCTCCTGTGGTGGGCGATACCATTGATGTACGTGAAATTACTACTACAACTTCGGTAACTGCTATCAGTAATTCAACTGGAAACAGTATTGTTTCAGTAGAAGAAACTACGGGGCAAGTTGATATTACGGGTAACTTAGTGGCTCAGCTTAATGCTGCAGCTCCAAGTTTAGTTGCTAACTCAACTATGTCATTCAGATTAGTTAATAATACAACATTAGCGATACTGGTACGCGGCACAGACGGAGTTACAAGAACTGCTAATATTACATTGTCGTAATTACTGGTTAGTATATTGAAAGACAGGGCTCACGTAGCCCTGTCTTTTTAACTAAATAATACTATAACTGGAAAAAAAGATGGCACTAACCCGAATCCGCGCCGAGCAGATATCAGACATTGATTTTAAACAAGCTGTGCGTGCGCTTGAACTTAATAATGTTACCCTATCTGGCGGAACTCCCAGCACTGTTGACAGTGTAAATCTTAATGTTAAAGATCGTATTCTTGTAGCAGGTCAATCTACCGCTAGTCAAAATGGACTTTATGATGTAACTGTGGTGGGTTCTGGCAACAATGGAACTTGGGTGCGTACATCTGACTCTAATGCCACTGGTGAAATTAATGCTGGCATGATTGTAATGGTTACAGAAGGCATCGAATGGGGTGATACTTCTTGGAAATTAGTTACTGATGATCCTATTGTAGTAGGAACCACAGGGTTAACTTTTTTACAAAATACTGGTAATTCATTCAGCATTATTAATGTAATTGGCAGTGCAAATGTTGTAGCCAACGGAGTAAGTAGTACAGTATCGTTTGCATCCGGTAATAATATATCAATTGTAGGTGATGATGCCGCTGATATTGTTACATTTAATTTAACGAATAATGTAAGTATCACTGGAAATATACAAGCAGGAAATTTAACTACTACAGGTAACATATCTACCACTGGTGCTGGTGGAAACATTACCGGAAATAACATAATTGGCAATACCGTAAATTGGTCTAACAATGGTGCCGTTGTTGTGTATCAAATATACAACTCTGGTACAGGTAGTTTAGATACAATATTCATTTAATTACATAATATGACTATAGCCTCTAGACTTACTGCTGATGGTGTATTATTAACCAATGGGTATTTTGACGAAATTACAAAAAACTGGGTTAGTATTACTCCTGACGTAATTTATGCTGGACTATTTGATGAAACATTTTTAGATCCAGGGAGTATTGATTTTCCTAGTTCAGGAAATTATCTAAATGGTGTTAATAATGTGTTTAATATTGGCGCATCTGGCACGGCGTGGACATTTGAAACTTGGGTATTTCCAGAAACTAGCGGTGCCGTATTTGCTATAGGCAATGGTACACAATATGGACAAAGTTTAGCCATAGATTGGGGATATGCAGTAGCCAACAAATTTACAGTTAGGCAAGGTGATGGTTCTAGCTATCCAATAGCTATTACAACCACAAATTCTTATCTTGCAAATTCGTGGTATCACGTGGCTGTAAGTTGTTCAGTTACAGGAGTGCGTGGGATATATATAAACGGAGTTTTAGATAATGGCGCTACTTCTAGTGTATCATTATCATCTGCTAATCAGTGGATAGTAAACGGTTTTTATGACAACAATGGCGTGGGAAATAATGGACTTACTGGGTATATTAGTAATTTAAGATTAGTGGTGGGATCATCATTGTATTCGGCAAATTTTACTCCTCCTTATGCTCCATTGGTATCTGTGACTAATACCGAATTATTATTATGTACCCCCAATAATGGTGGAGCTTTTATAGACACTAGTCCAAACAATTTTAGAGTATTATTGGCAGGAAATCCAACCAAAAGCTCAAATAATCCATTCACACTAAATACAGTACAGAGAAAAATTGCATCTGGAACGTTACAAGTAAAAGGTTACTTTGATGAATCTAGTGGCATAACCTAAACGGAATATACAGGAAACAAAATGGCAAAACTTCTATCAGGCACCACGGTATACGGTAACTTATACGCACAAACGTTCATCACTGCAACCGGCAACGTAATTGGCGGTAACATTATTACTGTTGGCTTGGTATCAGCTACCGGCAATATCTATGGTAATAATTTAATTATATCCAACATTGAGTCTGTGACTGGAAATATTTCTGGTGGTAACTTATTAACAGGTGGACTAATTTCAGCAACCAGTACAATAACTGGATCAAGTTTATTTGGTACTGTTTTTTCAGCAAGCGGCAATGTAACCGGTGGTAATATTCTAACAGCTGGACTAATTTCAGCAACAAGCACAATAACATCATCTGCAAATATTACTGGTGCTAATATATTAACTGGTGGACTAATCAGTGCCACTGGCAATTTACTTACTTCCGGTATTTTAAGTGCTACCGGAAACATCTACGGTAACTCTTTTGTAACAAGTGGTGGCGGCGGCGGCATATCAGCATCCGGAAATATTCAGGCAGGTAATGTATTAACAAGTGGACTTGTTAGCGCAACTGGTAACGCAATTGCAGGTAATATTCTAACAGTAGGACAAATAAGCTCAACTGGAAATATCACAACAGCTGGTTATTTTGTTGGCGCTTTTGCCGGTAGTATTAGTGGTAACATTACAGCATCAGGTGCAAATACTCAAGTACAATTTAACAGCAGCGGCAACTTAGCGGCCACATCAGCTTTTACATTTAACGTTCTTGGCAATATATTAAGCGTAACTGGTAATATTGCAGGCGCTAATTTACTTACAGCTGGTTTAGTAAGTGCTACAAGTAATATTATCGGTGGTAACGTTACAACAGTAGGTTTAGTAACGGCAACAGGTAATGTAACTGCAGGCAACGTTACAACGGCTGGGTTAGTGACAGCAACAGGTAATATCACAGGCGGCAACGTTTCAACAGCTGGACTAGTGACTGCCACTGGTAATGTAACAGGTGGTAACTTATTAACAGCTGGATTAATTTCAGCAACTTCAACAATTACATCATCAGCTAATATTTCTGGTGGTAACATATTAACAGCCGGATTAATTTCATCAACTGGTACAATAACTGGATCAAGTTTTCTGGGTACTGTTGTTTCTGCAAGTGGTAACGTTATAATTGGTGGAATTTTAAGTGTTGCGGGAGCAATTACTGATTCAGGTCAACTTGATTTACAAACCAGCGCCGGTAATTCTAACATTGTTCTAGCTCCAAATGGCACAGGTAATGTTAATATAGGAGCTAATTTAAGTGTTACTGCCAATATAATTGGTGGTAATATTTCAACTGCTGGCTTAGTAACTGCTACTGGTAATGTAACTGGTGGTAATATATTAACTGTTGGTTTAATGAGCAGTACAGGTAATGCTATACATGGCAATATTGCAACTGCCGGTCTTGTAACAGCAACCGGTAACGTAACTGGCGGTAATATCTTAACAGCTGGATTAATCTCAGCAACAAGCACAATTACATCAGCCGCAAACGTAGTCGGTGGTAATATTACCACAGCTGGACTTATAACGGCAACTGGTAACGTAACTGGTGGCAATATCTTAACAGCAGGACAAATAAGTGCTACTGCTAATATTACTACAGCAGGATATTTTGTTGGTACATTTGCTGGTAGTATCTCAGGTAACGTAACTGCGGCAGGAGCAAATACACAAGTACAGTTTAATAATAGTGGTAACTTAGCTGCTACAGCAGGATTAACATTCAATACGGTTGGTAATATATTAAGTGTTACCGGTAACGTAGCTGGTGCTAACTTATTAACGTCTGGGTTAGTTAGTGCTACCAGTAACGTAATTGGTGGTAACATTTTAACTGCTGGAATTGTAAGCTCTACTGGTAACTTATTAACAAACGCCAATTTAAGTGTAAGTGGAAATGCGACAATTGTTGGTAGCTTAAATGTTCAGGGTAACGTAACATTTATCGGCAGTAATGTAATTACTACAAACGATTTATATATTGAATTAGCCAATAATCAAACAACTTATGCTAATATTAACAATGCAGGTTTGGCAGTTGGCCCAGTTGGTAACGTATTAACATATTGGCAATATCAAAATTCTTCAAACGCATGGAGCACAAACGTAGGTATTAGTGCTACTGCAAACGTAACTAGTGGAAACTTAGTTACAGCTGGTCTAATAACTGCCACTGGTAATGTAACTGGTGGAAATATCACTACAGTTGGCTTAGTAACTGCTACTGGTAATGTAATTGGTGGAAATATCACTACAGTTGGCTTAGTATCTGCTACTGGCAACGTAACTGGCGGTAATATTTTAACAGCTGGATTGATTTCAGCAACTTCAACAATTACATCAGCAGCAAATATTATTGGTGGCAACATTACTACTGCTGGATTAATTTCAGCCACAAGTACGATTACATCATCGGCAAATATTACTGGTGGTAATATTCTAACAGCCGGACTAGTCAGTGCCACTGGTAATGTAACTGGCGGCAACATAACAACCACTGGCGTAATAACAGGCAATACTACTATATCTATGGCCGGACCAATAGGAATTGGCAATCAGGCTGGCAATGTTTCCTCTACTAATTATGGTGTAGCAATTGGATATAATACCGGTCAAAATCAAGGTAACAATACAGTAGCTATTGGCTACCAGTCTGGTTATAGTAATCAAAGTGCAGCCGCAATTGGTATTGGTTATAATGCAGGATCAACTAGTCAAGGTGTTCAAGCAGTAGCAATTGGACCAGGCGCTGGTCAGTATACTCAAAAATCACAAGCTATAGCAATTGGAGCATCTGCTGGGTTAAGTTCACAAGGTAATGTATCAGTAGCAATAGGTAATTTTTCTGGTGCTAATACTCAAGGCAACAATGCGGTTGCGCTTGGTGCCTACGCTGGATACACAGGGCAAGGCTTCAACGCCATTGCCATTGGAGCCAATGCCGGCTATACTAGTCAGGGCAACAACTCAATCATTCTAAACGCCAGCGGTGCCAACTTAGATCAAACTACTGCCAATACATTCACTGTAGCACCTATTAGAAATGACACTAGCAACTTGGCCAACATATTGTTTTACAACTCAACTTCAAAAGAAGTTACATATGCCAATACCGTAAGTTTATCGGGTAACATAACAGGTGGTAACTTATTAACCGCCGGTTTAATGTCAAGTACTGGTAATGCGATACACGGAAATATTTTAACAGCTGGACAGGTAAGTGCTACAGCTAATATTACTACAGCCGGATACTTTGTTGGTATATTTGCTGGTAGTATCAGTGGTAACGTAACTGCTGCCGGTGCAAACACACAAGTACAATTTAATAGCAGTGGCAACTTAGCAGCTACAGCAGGACTAACATTTAATACTGTTGGTAACGTATTGAGTGTTACCGGCAATATAGCTGGTGCTAACATTTTAACGGCTGGATTGATTTCAGCAACAAGTACAATTACATCAGCAGCAAACATAATTGGTGGAAATATCACTACAGTTGGCTTAGTAACTGCTACTGGTAACGTAATTGGTGGTAATATTTCAACTGCTGGCTTAGTAACTGCTACTGGTAATGTAACTGGTGGTAATATACTAACAGCTGGATTAATTTCAGCTACATCAACTATTACCTCAGCCGCAAACGTAATTGGTGGTAATATTTCAACTGCTGGCTTAGTAACTGCTACTGGTAACGTAACCGGTGGTAATATACTAACAGCTGGATTAATAAGTGCTACTGGTAATGTAACTGGTAACTTTATTACAGGTAATGGTTATTTCTTAACAGGTATTATAACAAGTGTAAGCAACGTAAACAATGGCAACAGTAATGTTAACATTGCTACTGCTGGAGCAAACGTGACTGTTTCAGTAAGTGGGGTTGGTAACATAGCGGTATTTGCTACATCTGGGTTTAGTGTTCTTGGTAACGTTTCTGCCAATGGCAACGTAGTTGGCGGCAACGTATCAACTGTTGGATTAATAACCGCCACTGGTAACATAACTGCAGGTAATATTCTAACAGCTGGATTAATTTCAGCAACAGGTACAGCAGTAACCGGCGTAAACGCAGCACAGTTTGGTATACCAAACGTAGCATTACATGCCGTATCAGTAATTACATCTGCTGGTAACAGTAACCAAAGCGCACAGTTTGCGTTTCAAAACTTCAGCGCATTGTCTAATGCGTCTGCTGACATTGCTGTTTATAACAACTTAGGTACAGATAGCTCATATTTTATTGACATGGGTATTGTATCAAGTACATATAATGGCACAGCAGCAGGTGCTAACGTATTCAATCCTAATGATGGATACTTATATGTAGCAGGTAACTCAATTACTGGTCCAGTTGGGTCGGGTGCTAATATTGGTAACCTAATATTAGGAGCTACAACAGGGCAAGTTATTGTTTGGTTAGGAAACACATCAACGTCAAATATCGTTACTGTTACAAGCAACACAGGATTTGCTGTAACTGGTCTTGTAAGTGCTACTGGTAATGTTACAGGTGGTAATGTATTAACTGCTGGGCTAATGAGCAGTACAGGTAATGCAATACATGGTAATATCTTAACAGCAGGACAAATAAGTGCTACAGCTAATATTACTACAGCCGGATACTTTGTTGGTATATTTGCTGGTAGTATCTCAGGTAACGTAACTGCTGCCGGTGCTAATACACAAGTACAATTTAATAATAGCGGCAACTTAGCTGCTACGGCAGGACTAACATTTAACACTGTTGGTAATATATTAAGTGTAACTGGTAATATTGCAGGTGCTAACTTATTGACTGGTGGACTAGTAAGTGCAACATCTAATATTACAGGTGGTAACGTATTAACAGCTGGTGTAGTAAGTGCTACTGCAAATATAACTACAAGTGCTTACCTTAATATGGCAAATAGTGCGAATGCAGCAGGGCCAGGAGCACATATGACATATAATACTTCACTGCAAAGTATAGACTTTACATTCGGTTAATGGAGAAATTTAATGGCATTTTTAGCAGCTAGGTTATTTAATACAGGCAATTTATTGCTGGCAAACACTATTCAATTTGATGAGGTTACTTATAGTAACGCTAGAGTTGCCAATAGTGCTTGCTATGCTAGTGTATTTGATGAAGTTACACAACCAACCGGTGTTCCGTTACGTATTTTAACTAACGGAACTATGCAGACTGGTAATATATCAGGTTCTAATGGAATTTTTGATGAAGTTACTGGAATAACATAATTAAGTTATGGCTAAGTTACAAAGTGGATCAAATGTATATGGTAATCTAACAGTTCAAACGTTTTTAACAGTAACAGGAAATGTTATTGGAGGAAACGTAGTAACTGTTGGATTAGTGTCCGCTACTGGTAATATAACTGGCGGAAATATACTGAGTGCTGGAATTATCAGCACTTCTGGCAACATTTTTGGTGGTGGTATTAGATCAACATCAAGTGGTACTGCTCCTGCAAGCCCAAGCGTGGGTGACTTTTGGTATAATACCACCACTAACGTACAATATCGCTATACATTTGATGGTACAAGTTACTATTGGATTGATGATTTTGGCGCATCTGCTGGTGTAAACGGTACATTTAATGCCATTACAAACGGCACAACTTCAGCAAATATAGCCACTAGTAATGGTAATATTATTATTACAGTGGGTGGCACTTCTATAGCAGCATGGACACCGGCAGGACTTACTAATTTACAAGCAAATGGTGTAGGTAATATTGGAAATGCTACGACATATTTTAACACAGTATTTGCTAAAGCAACTTCGGCACAATATGCTGACTTGGCCGAAACTTATGTGGCTGACGATAGTTATTTTCCTGGAACACTAGTTATATTTGGCGGCGTTGATGAAATTACTGCTTCAACAGTATCACATGACACTAGAGTAGCAGGAGTTATTTCAACTGCCCCTGCTTATCTAATGAATTCAGGTATAGTTGGATTGCCAGTAGCGTTAACTGGACGTGTTCCATGCAGCGTAGTTGGCACAATACGAAAAGGTGATAGATTAGTTGCTAGTGATATAAAAGGTGTAGCCACTGCGTTAGATTCTAATAAATACTTGCCTGGATGTATTATTGGCAAATCACTGGAGAATTATAATTCTAATTCACCAGGTGTAATTGAAGTAGCAATTGGAAGATATTAATGGCTTTTCCCGTATCGCCTGTTGATGGGCAAACAGCAACAGTAAACAACATTGTTTACATTTTTTCTTCTGGTAATAATACTTGGACTAGAACGGCCTCTGGTTTTGTTAATCTAACCGCATCCGGTAATATTTCAGCAGTAGGAAATGTCTACGGCAACTATATTGTTGGTAACATTTCTGGTACAGTTACTAATGCTCAAACAGTTACTACAAATGCTCAACCAAATATTACTTCAGTTGGTACATTAACAAGTTTAACATCAAGTGGCCTAATTAGTACAACTGGTAATGTTGTTGGTAACTTTATAGTTGGAAATGGCTCGTTATTAACAAATATTACGGGTGGTAATGTAACAGGCACAGTAGCAAACGCAACATACGCAGTATCAGCGGGTAGTGCCGTTGGTACTGCTGCCACAGTAACTACAAACGCACAACCAAATATTACTAGTGTTGGTACATTAACAAGTTTAACATCAAGCGGTCTAGTTAGTACTACTGGTAACGTAGTTGGCAATTACTTTATTGGTAACGGTAGTCAATTAACTGGTATTACTGCCTCTTGGCCGGTAGCTAATACTTCAGGTATTAATGGGCCAGTTAATATTGCTATAGGGCAAAATGCAGTAGCTGGTTCTAATTCTATATCAATTGGAACTAGTTCTGGTAACTCAAATCAATCCTCACAGACAGTGGCGATTGGTTTTCAAGCAGGGCAAACTAATCAATATTTTCAAACAGTGGCGATTGGTGCTGGTGCCGGCAGTAATGGACAACAAACTGGAGCAGTGGCAATCGGTGCTGGTGCTGGTAACAGTGGGCAATTGACATATGCTGTTGCAATTGGTTATCTAGCAGGAAATTTAAACCAACCATCACAATCAATTATAATAAATGCTAGAGCCACAGCATTAAATGGCACAAATTCTGGATTGTATATTGATCCTGTGCGCAATGATACTGGTAATGCTACTAATGTGGTATATTATAATACTACAACAAAAGAATTAACATATACTTCGCCAACAACTGGCAACAGTATAATAAACGGCACCAGTAATGTCACAATAGCTAGTTCAGGCAGTAATGTTACAATAGGTGTAGGCGGCACCGCCAATATATTACAATTGGCTACTACAGGTCAGTACGTAACTGGAGTTTCTAGCGTATCTGGCAATGTAACGGGTGCTAACTTATTAACAGCTGGATTAATTTCGGCATCTAGCACAATTACATCAGCAGCAAACGTAGTTGGTGGTAATATTACTACTGCTGGTCTTGTAACTGCCACTGGTAATATAACTGGTGGAAATATTCTAACTGCTGGATTGATTTCGGCAACTAGTACAATTACTAGTGCTGCTAATATTACAGGTGGTAACTTACTGACAGCTGGACTAATCAGTTCAACTGGTAATTTATTAACAAATGCTAATTTAAGTGTTTCTGGTAATGCTACTATTGTTGGTAGTTTAAATGTACAGGGTAATGTGACATTTATTGGCAGCAATGTAATTACAACTAACGATTTATATGTTCAATTAGCAAATAATCAATTTTCATATGCAAATATTAATACAGCTGGATTTTCAGTTGGTCCAACAAGTGGTCCATTAACTTATTGGCAGTATTTAAATGCCGCGAACGCATGGAGTACCAATGTAGGTATTAGTGCTACAGCAAACGTAACTAGTGGTAACTTAGTTACTGCTGGTCTAATTACTGCCACTGGTAACATTATTGGTGGTAACATATTAACAGCCGGATTAATGAGTAGTACTGGCAACGCAATACATGGCAATATTTTAACAGCTGGGCAGATAAGTGCCACGGGTAATATTACTACAGCAGGATTCTTTGTAGGTACATTTGCTGGTAGTATTTCGGGTAATATAACAGCAGCGGGAACTAATACTCAAGTACAATTCAATAGCAATGGTAATTTAGCAGCTACATCGGGATTGACCTTTAATGTAGTTGGTAACATACTAAGTGTTACAGGTAATATAGCTGGCGGCAATTTATTAACTGCTGGATTAATTTCATCAACTGGCAACATAGTTGGTAGCTTTATAGTTGGTAATGGCTCGTTATTGACTTCATTAACAGGCGCTAACGTAACAGGCACAGTGGCAAATGCCACTTATGCGTTAAGCTCTGGTAGTGCTGTTGGAACTGCTGCTACTGTTACAACAAACGCACAACCAAATATTACTAGCGTTGGAACGTTAACATCAATTACATCAAGCGGGCTGGTTAGTACTACTGGTAACGTAGTTGGTGCCAATATTTTAACAGCTGGTTTAATTTCAGCAACCAGCACAATTACATCAGCTGCCAATATAATTGGTGGTAATATTACAACTGCCGGTCTTGTAACGGCCACAGGTAACGTAACTGGCGGCAACCTCTTAACAGCTGGACTAATTTCAGCAACTTCAACAATTACATCGGCAGCTAACATAATTGGCGGCAACATTACAACTACTGGTTTAGTGACCGCCACCGGTAACATAACCGGCGGTAACGTATTAACAGCAGGTTTAATTAGTTCAACAGGAACGATTACTGGTTCAAGTCACCTTGGTGCTGTTGTTTCAGTCACTGGTAATATAAACGGCGGTAACATTGTAACAAACAGAGTAGTTGTTTCAGGAAATGCGGCTGTTAATACTTTATTAGCTATAACAGATTCAAGTCCGCAAGGAGCAGGTGCGGCATTTACCGTCACTAATAGTGGAAATTCTCTTTCTATTATATCTAATATTTCTAGTGGATCATATAATTCCCTACAATCAAATGGTGACATAGCAATATTAGCATCAGGACCCAATAATGGTAATGTGGGACTTTCAATTATACCGTGGGCCGGCGCGACTAGTGGTATAAAAATTAATACTGTGTCAAATGTAACCACTATAACTTTGGCTGCGGTTACACTTTCAACTATTGGCAATATAACTGGCGGAATTGGTAATTTAACGACTGGAAATATATTAACTCCTGGCATAGTATCAGCCACTGGTAATATTCAAGGTGGTAATATTACAACAGTTGGATTAATAACTGCTACAGGTAACGTAACTGGTGGTAATTTATTAACCGCTGGGCTAATGTCAAGCACTGGCAACGCAATACATGGAAATATTTTAACTGCTGGATTAATTTCAGCAACAGGAAACGTTACTGGTAACTTTATACTGGGTAATGGATCGCAACTTACTGGTATTATTACAAGTGTATCTAACGTTGTAAACGGTGGAAGTAATCTAAACATTGCTGCGGCAAACGCAAATGTAACTATATCAGTTAGTACAGTTGGCAACGTTGCTGTATTTTCACCAATTGGTGTTAGTGTACTTGGAACTATAGCTGGAAATGGTAATATTACTGGCAGCAATTTATTAACAGCAGGATTAATTAGTTCAACCGGAACTATCACAGGATCAAGTTTATTAGGCGCTGTAGTTTCGGTAACTGCTAATGTAACTGGCGGCAATATTCTAACAGCAGGATTGATTAGTTCAACTGGAAATATAACAGCAAACTATTACATTGGTAATGGTTCTACATTAACATCATTAACCGGCGGTAACGTAACTGGTACTGTGGCAAATGCCACTTATGCTTTAAGTGCTGGAAGTGCAGTTGGTACCGCTGCTACTGTTACCACAAACGCTCAACCAAATATTACTTCAGTCGGCACGTTGACTAGTTTAACATCTTCTGGACTAGTTAGTTCTACTGGTAACATAGTTGGTGCCAATATTTTAACGGCTGGATTAATATCAGCAACAAGTACAATTACATCTGCCGCTAATATTACAGGTGGTAACATATTAACAGCCGGTTTAATTAGTGCTGGTGGTAATTTAACAGCTCCAAATATAACTATTTCTGGCTCGGCTAATATAGCTACTTTTATAGGCAACGTGTTTTTTGGCTCTATTCCGGCAAACTCCACCTATTATACTGTCGCCCCACTAAATCTTAATAACAGTTTAGCAGCAGCTACCAAAGTTCAATTAAATCTAATCAATACAGGTGGTGGAGCCAACGCTGGGTCAGCAATTGATTTTTATACATATCTACTTTCAGTGGCTGCTGCCAATGCTGAAGCTAGAATAGCAGCAATTGATAACGGCAATTATTCAGCTTGGATTAGTCTACAGACAAAGACATCAGGTAGTGTTGGCGCAAATGGATTAGTTGAAAGAGTTCGAATTGATGATACGGTTGGACTTTCAGCACTAGGCAACGTAACCGGCAGCAACATATTAACAGCTGGATTGATATCAGCCACAAGTACAATTACATCAGCAGCAAATATTACTGGTGGCAACATCTTAACTGCCGGTTTAATGTCAAGTACTGGTAATGCGATACACGGAAATGTGTTAACTGCTGGATTAATTTCAGCAACTTCAACAATTACATCAGCAGCCAACGTAACCGGCGGAAATATTACAACTGTTGGGTTAGTGACTGCGACGGGTAACGTAACTGGTGGAAATATATTAACTGCTGGATTAATTTCAGCAACTTCAACAATTACTTCGGCTGCGAATGTAGTTGGTGGAAATATTACTACGGTTGGATTAATAACTGCTACGGGAAATGTAACTGGTGGCAATATTCTTACTGCTGGACTAATGTCAAGTACTGGCAATGCCGTACATGGAAATATTCTAACCGCTGGATTAGTTTCAAGTACCGGTAACGTAACCGCTGGTAATTTAATTACTGGTGGTATTGCAACAATAGCTAACAACTTAATAATTACTTCGCCCAGCCCACAAGCAGAAGGTGGTCAACTTGTATTAGCCTGGGCAAATATTTCTGGAATTACTGGACAAGCTAATTCTACATGGAATTTTGACGTAGACGCCACAGCACAAATAAGATTATTTTATCAAAATGCAGCTGGCGCTACCGGAATATTGTTAAACGGTAACTCTACAAGTAATGTATTATCTTTTCCGCAAAGCGCAGGAGTAAGTTCTGCAGGGAACGTAACAGCACCATATTTTATTGGTAATGGATCAGCGTTAACCGGTATTGTAGCATCCGCTGGCGCAAGTATTACCAATGGTACTAGTAACGTAGTAGTTGCTGCTAGTGGTAACGTAACTGTGGGTGTAGCCGGCACAGCAGCAGTAGCCACGTTTGCTACTACAGGCGAGTATATAGCTGGTATTGTTAGTGCTAGTGGTAATGTAACTGCTGGTAATATTCTTACAGCCGGCGTTATGTCAAGTACCGGCAACGCAATACATGGAAATATTCTAACAGCTGGCATTGTATCAGCAACTGGTAATATTACAGGTAACTATTTTGTTGGTAACGGAAGCCAGCTTACCGGTATTAGTACTGGCAGTAGCTCAAACATAAGCAACGGTACTAGTAACGTAAACATCGCAACAAGTGGTGGTAACGTAACTGTGGGTGTAGCTGGCACAGCCAACGTAGCAACATTCACATCATCTGGCATGAGTGCGCCTGTTTTAGCAGCCACAAACGGAATTTTAGTTAACGGTAGTAATGTAACAGCTAATTATACTATAGCAGCAGGTACAAATGGATTTAGTGTAGGGCCTATCACAACTGCCAATAACGTTTCTGTCACAGTTACAGCTGGACAACGTTGGGTAATTATTTAGGAATATCATGAGCAGTATATCAGCTGGAACTGCTACAGGAAATTCGTTAGTACGCACGGCGGATCTTACTGGCAATTTAGTATTAATTGCTGCTAGTGGAATAGTTGACGCGGGCGGTGCCGGAACAAACACAGGCGCATTGCGAATGCCGGTGGGAAATACAGCGCAAAGACCAGCAATTGCTTCAGTTGGAATGATTAGATTCAATACTACATTGGCAGCAATAGAATTTTATAACGGCACAACATGGACAAGCATTTAGGAATTATAACATGAGTACTATTAGCGCAGGAACTACAACTACCACTTCTCTAGTACAAACTGGAGATACTACTGGTAATTTAGTGTTGACTGCCGTTTCTGGTATTGTTGATGCAAGTGGTGGTGCTACAAATACAGGCGCATTAACGTTGCCAGTTGGTAATACAGCACAACGTCCAACTGGCGCTAACGGAATGATGCGATTTAATTCAACTACGTTAGCTACTGAGTATTATAGTGGATCTGCATGGATTACAACTCCTACCGGTATACTGGTGGGTGTTCTTGTAGTTGGCGGTGGTGGTGGTGGTGGTTATAACACTGGAGCAGGAGGTGGTGCTGGGGGTTTATTAACCACAACGACAACCGCATATTTAACATCAGGGACAAATTATACAATTACAGTTGGTGCTGGTGGCACAGCAGGACCAAGTAACGGTGTACCCGGTACCAATGGTTCAATAAGTCAGTTTGCTTCACTATTTTATGCTACAGGCGGTGGTGGTGGGCAATCTTATGCTGGGGTAGGTTCTGCTGGGTCATCGGGCGGGGGCGCTACAAGCGGACCATCTGCTGGTGCTGGATTTTCTGGCGGCGCAGGCATATCTGGTCAAGGATCTACTGGTGGTAATGGATATACAGATGCTGCTACTTATGGGTTAGCTGGGGGAGGTGGTGGTGCGAGCGCAGTCGGCGGAAATGCGGTTGTTGCCAGCCGTAGTGGTAACGGAGGCGCAGGGACAGCATCGACTATTACTGGCTCGTCTGTTACTTATGCCGGTGGTGGCGGCGGCGGGGCAGTTTCAACTTTAGGATATACAGCAGGTACTGGCGGCGCAGGTGGAGGCGGTAATGGAGGTAATGGATCAACTGCGTCAGGAAACGGTACTGCTAATACAGGCGGCGGTGGTGGCGGTGGCAATACTGCTGGTCAACCTAATGCTGGCGGTGGTATAGGTGGATCAGGTGTAGTCATTCTTTCTATACCAACAGCAAGATATACAGGGACAACTACGGGATCGCCAACGGTTACGACATCAGGAGCAAATACAATCTTGACATTTACTGCTTCTGGCAGTTATACAGCGTAGAAGTAGTAAATAAAAGACAAGGAGATTTAAATGGGACATTATGCCAAAGTAGTAGATTCAAAAGTAACACAAGTTATTGTAGCAGAAGAAGATTTTTTTCAAACATTTGTTGACTCAAGTCCAGGTGCGTGGATTCAAACTAGTTATAACACACGTGGTAACGTACATTATACACCAAATACAAACGAACCTAGTGGTCAACCAGCAGTACGTGGTAATTACGCAGGAATTGGATACATATACGACAGTATAAATGATGTATTTTATCCACCGCAGCCATACGCAAGCTGGACATTAGATGAAGCAACTTGGACTTGGACAGCACCTGTCGCATATCCAACAGATGGCAAATTATACGGCTGGGATGAAGCAACTACAGCGTGGGTTGAAATTCCAGTACCATAAAACAAATTCCAAATTGTGTTAAAAAACGCAAAAT
>Ga0208248_1000133_pt1 | contig 26255 bp, 26 predicted proteins | sample CryBogmetaGMA5M_FD_184545 | JGI IMG/M metagenome (GOLD analysis project Ga0208248, IMG submission 184545) | Freshwater microbial communities from Crystal Bog, Wisconsin, USA - MA5M (SPAdes) | ecosystem: Environmental > Aquatic > Freshwater > Lake | place: Crystal Bog, Wisconsin, USA | collected...
CCCCTATTACTCACAAGTTATCCACAGGCACAATATGAAAACACCTCCACGGCAAATAATTGGCTTTATCCGCGAACCAAAAACATGGAATGCAACCGCTTTTGAAACGGCCATTCGCAACGATGTAGAAAATTCCACCGGCAACATTACCGCCGCTGACGAACTGTTGATTGGTGCGCTGGTGATGGTGATGGAAACCCTTTTGGAAAGCCACTTGGACTTGTTGAAGTCGGGGCCAACTTACCATTACCCATCGGGTGATGCGCCTAGTCCGCACTACAAGATTCGCACTGAATGCTTAGACAAAGCCATTAAGATACTTGCGGAACTGGCCCTGGTTGCCCGTGGCCGTCCTAAAAAATCTAACAAAACATCGGATGTTGATGAGTTATTCGCCTCTGCTTAACCCCGCATTTGAGTACGCAACTAGCGTAGTTCGCGGGGACATACTTGCTTGTGAGGATGTCCGGTTAGCTTGTCAACGCTTTTTGGATATGGTGGAACGCAAGGATGCGCCCTACGAATTTGTCCCCGCAAAAGCCGAACACATTCTAAAGTTTGTCAGTTTTTGCAAGCACGTTAAAGGGCCGGATGCCGGTAAGTCAATTACGCTCCAGCCGTTTCAAGTATTGTTCTTGGCAGCTATTTATGGTTTTCGGGATAGGCGGGATGTAAACATCCGGTGGACAACTGACGTAATTCTGTTTGTTCCCCGCAAGTCTGGCAAGACAACTATTGCGTCCATTATTGCCCTGTACGAACTACAGTTTGGCGATGCCGGCCCCGAAGTCTTTACTTTGGCCACAAACCGCGAACAAGCGTCTATTTGCTTTGATTCTTCCAAAGCCATTGTGGAAAACATGAAATCTGAATTGGCGGCAAAGTTCATTATTTACCGCAGCGAACTGAAAAAGACGGGGGATAGTACAAGTACCTATAGGGCGCTTTCCCGCGACAACCGCAAATCCGGTGATGGCAAAAACCCGTCTTGCGCCATGATTGATGAGGCGGCACAGATTGTGGACAGGGGCTCAATTGAGGTACTTCATTCGGGTATGGGCGCTAGGAAAAACCCTTTGCGGATGTATCTGACTACCGCCAGCTTCACCAAGGAAACCAAATTCTTTGAGGATTTAAGCCACTTCAAAAACATGATTCGCGGCGTTGCTGCTGACAATAATCGGTGGTTTGGGCTTTGTTACAGCATTGATTTAGGCGATGAATGGAGCAATCCAGAGGTGTGGGGCAAGGCCAATCCCATGCTTGGCGTGTCGGTGACAAAAGAGCATATTGCTCACATGGCGGCAGAGGCAAATGCCAAACCAGCCAGCCTTAATGAGTTTTTGTGCAAGCAGTTAAACATCTATGTCAGCGCCAATTCGGCTTGGATAGATCGCCGCTATTGGGATGAATCGGCAGACAAGATGCCGGAGGATAAGCCGGAGTCCACATTTATGGCATTTGACTTGGCGCACAGCCGAGATTTAAATGCCATTTGCACTTTGCACCGCTATTCGGAAGAAGATTTTTACACCAAATTTCAATTTTTCTTGCCGGAAGAAGCATTAGGGTTTATACCTAACCATTACAAAAGCATTTATTTGCAAGCCATTGAAAGCGGGATTTTGCGTCTTACCCAAGGCAATGTTACCGACTTTACAGAAATTGAATCTTATATAAAACAACAATGTATAGAGCATGATGTTAAGGAAATAGGGTTTGATCCTTATAACGCCGCCTCTCTTGTGGCTAACCTTTATGGTGCGGGTTTACCCGTAAAGAAGGTGGGTCAAGGTATGGCGGTATTGTCTAACCCATCCAAAACTGCGGAACAATTAATTCAGAAAAAAGCCATTAAACATGATGGAAACCCATTTGTTGGTTGGCAACTTTCCAATTGCGAAGTGTTTGTAGATGTCAATTCCAATGTTAAAGTGCGTAAAAATGAAGCTGATCCTAGCGCCAAGGTGGACGGGATTATCTCCATGATAATGGCCCTGCATTGCCATTTGGACAATGTTTTTGTCAGTGATTCGTATGGATTTAGATCGTTAGAATGGTAAAATCCCACGAAAATGGAGCGTAAATATGGCACTTCTTGATATTTTCAAACGAAAAGACGTTAAGGAAAGCAATACGCTTTTCGGGCAAACCGCGCTTGGCAATAACATTGTTTACCAAGGCGACAACAAGAATCCGAATGTAAATACTCAGATTCTGTATGTAACCACCAGTTCGACAAATAACGCCGGTAGGCCGGTGGATATGTCGTTGCTTACTCGCAATTCGACAATTATGTCTTGCGTGGCGCTAAAGGCTAGGGCATTGTCTCAGCTTCCTATTAAGGTAGTCAGCAAATCGGATGATGGTACTTATGTTGACGCTATCAAATCTGAATTGGTTGGTGCTCGAGATAAAGCCAAAGCCAAGCAAGTTGCCAATTTACTTGCCCAGCCAAATCACTTTCAATCCACCTATGAGTTTTGGTATCAATGGCTCATGTGGTACGAACTTTCGGGTGAAGCATTTACCCTTTGGTGGAGAAAAGATCAAAAGAATAGCATGGAAACTCCGCTGGAGATGTACCTGCTTGATTCCACCCTTATTGCGGTAACAATCACGCCTACCCGTTACCCGTCTTACCGCCTTTCCACACCGTCCTACGGTTTTTCGCGGGATGAGCCGCTTGCCGCCCACCAGGTAATGCACTGCAAGGACATGAACTGGCAAGGTTCTGCCGGTTTCAACAAAGGCATTTTGGCCGCTGAATTAATATCGCTGGATCAGGACATTGATTTGTATGCCAACTATGTAATGCAAAACGGCGCAAAGCCATCGGGGATGTTTACCACCGAGCAGGTGATTGCCGATGCCAAATACAAAGAAATTGCCGCCCGTTTGAAGGAAGCATGGAGCAGCATGGTGGGAAGCCGCCAATCCGATCCTAGCAAGCCAGGCCAAGGTATGCTGCTAGATCAGGGAATGAAATATACCCCGCTAAATATGCTTACTTTGCAAGATGCGGATGCCGCCGCCTTAAAAGATCAAACCATGAAGCGGATTTGCGCTCTTTTTGGTGTGCCGCATCAAATGCTGTCGGTAGGCGGTGAGGGCAAATTTAACAACACCCAAACTTTGTTGGATGAGTTTTATAAATCCACCATGTACCCGACTTTGGTTAATGTCCAGCAAAAACTAAAGCAACATTTGTTCCAAGGTTATCCAAACTTGGCAATTGAGTTTGATACCTGCAACTTCCTAAAAGGCGCTCCGCTGGATCAAATGAATTTTGCTGCCGCAGGTGTAGGCGCTGGCATAATGACTCCAAATGAGGCCCGTGAGTACCTTGGATTGCCGCAAATTGACGGCGCAGACGAATTAATGGATACTAAAGCCGTGGAGCCAATTGCTGGGAATTCCCCGCAAGATACCGGAGGCGGCGGCGGCAATCAAACAAAAAAGATGAATATTGGCAAAAAATGATAGACTTGGCCCAATTGCTGGCACTACAGAAAAAGTATAATAAACCCAAAAAGCGGGTAAGTGCGCTAGAATTACCTACAATATACGACATTGATTTAACAAAAGTCGATGAGGTAATCAATGACTCAAAATTTAAAAATGCTGTGCGAAACCCGTTTAATCGTAGAGAAATCGGGCAACACTGGCAAGATTGAAGCTACTGTTACTACTTGGGGAGCCCGTGAGGGTGCAGACGGTAGGCGTTTCAATTATCAGCCCGAAGGCTTTATGGATTGGGCCGAATCCTTTGCTAAAGGCGGCAAACCCCTTCCTATGTTTTTAAATCATCAATCGGATGCAATGCCGGTTGGTGAATGGACATCCTTTGAAATGGATGGTTCCGGCATGATGGCGCAAGGACGTATTTACATGAATACTACAGCCGGAAAAGATATTTACACCGTAATGCAGGAATCTCCGCAAATGTTTGGCGGTGTTTCTGTTGGCGCTTATGCCGAAGATTATCAAATGGTTAATGCCGATGGCGAACCCGATCAATCTGAAGAAGCATATTTTCAAATTACCAAAGGTGGATTGCGTGAGGTATCTATTGTGATGTATCCCAATAACCCCGAGGCAAATGTCAACAAACTGGAGTTTTTCCGGCCCGATGGCTCTGCCGATTTAAAGATTTTGGAGCAAGCCCTGCGTGATGCTGGACTATCCAAGAGTGATGCGGTTGCCGCTGCATCTACTTTCAAAAAGGTGCTTGAGCAGCGCGATGCTGTTGTAGTGCCTGTTGAAACTGCACCAATTCTGAGTGATTCTGATGCGGAGGCAACCAAAGCGGAAATTCTCGCGGCTCTCGAGCAACGCGAACTCCTTAAAACTCTCGATAAACGACTGAAAGGTTAATTATGTCTAAAGAAATCATTGAAAAATTGGACGCAATTGAAGCGGCTCAAGCCGAAAAGATCAGCGCCACCGAAGCAAAATCTATCGCTGCTGTGGAAGCCGCAAAGGTAGAAATGCAAGAGAAAATTGCTGCCCTGGAAGCCAAAGTTGCTTCTGTGCAAGCCCCCGCAATCATCCAAGCACCGGCCAAAACCATTCGTGGTGATGTCAACCGTAATGTGCGCGAACAACTGACTCAGTTCTACAAAGCTAACAACCGTGTAGAAAAAGAATTAAAGATGTTTGCTGATGAAAGCCAATACGATGCGTATCTGCGCGAAGCCTCGGCCCTTACCGGCGGCGGCGATGGCAAAGGTGGCCGTACTGCTTATGATCCTACGTTTGTTGCTCTGCGTTTGGCTAATCCTTTGCGCGGCCTGACTCGCACCGTTGCTACTGATGGTTCTAGCTATCAGTTTCGCGTAAAAGTAGGCAACGCTGGCGCTGCTTGGGGATATGGTATTCAGAACAATGGTACGCCCACTACTGAAGACACCACTATCTGGCAATTGGTTTTGCAAGACTTGAATGTCCAGTTTCCGATCCGTACTGCGGCTTTGGATGACATTGACGGTTTGGAAGCCAATGTGGTTGACGATATGCTCTTGGAATTCGCCCAGGCAGAAGCCCTTTCCATGATCCAGAACAACGATCAAGGCGCAACATCGTTGCCCTACGGTGGTTCTAATGGTTTGCGTGGTTTGGATCAGTATGCTGGTTCTAATAGCACTTATGCTGGTGGCACATCTTCTGTTGCTGCATTTGGTTCTAGCGGTACTGGTTCTACTTCCGGCTTGCATAGTCTGGCTACCTACGATCAGTTGACTTCTAACGCTAATACGGTTGGTGCAAACGCCATTGCCTATAAAGACGTTATCAACTTGATCTACGCACTGCCACAGCAATACTGGACTTCCAATGCCAAGTTTATGGTTAACCCCATCTTGGCACAGGCAATCCGTGGCTTGCAAGATACCAATGGCCGTCCGATTTTCAACTCTGTTGAATCTCTGAATCCTGATGGCATCATCGGCCAACTGTTGGGCTTTGATGTGGTAATGAACAAGTATCTGGACACTCCTAGCCAGACTACTACTGGTTCTGCCGGCACTAACAGCTTGTACCCAATGTACTTTGCTGATTGGAGCCGCTTCCACACAACCGTGGATCGTCTGAACATGGTTATGCGCCGCTACGATCAAACGTTGCCAGGCTACATCACGTTCTTTGGCGAGAAGCGTTTGGCTACATCGGTTCGTGATCCGAACGCTGGTGTGCGCTATCGTTCTACCGGAACTGCAACCTAATTGTTGCCTTGGTGGGGGCCGCGGCCCCCGCCTTTTTCTCAATCCGAAAGTATCACCATGACTATTACCGAAAAAATCCTTACGGGCATTAAGCAAACTATCAATGAGGGTGGCAAAGTAACCATTGACTTGAAAGAAGCATCAAGCCTTACAGGTTCTGGTGATAACAAGGGTGGACGCACTTTATTTGATGATGCATTCGCAGCGTTGCGTTTTGCAAACCCGATTCGACAAGCAGCGCGACAAGTTGTTCGTGCTGGACAAAGTTCTGTGCAGTTTGTTGCCAAAGTTGGTAACAGCACAAATCAAACAAATCCTTGGGGATATACGTTTACCGCTGATAGCGGAACGCCCGCAACCGACACATCTATTTGGCAATTGCCAACTCGCGTGATTACGGCACAACTACCGATTCGTACTGCGGTGCTGACAGATGTAAATTATTTGGATGAAACCCTTGTTCAAGATTTGATGCAAGAGTTTGGCGCTGTTGAGGCCGCATCCATGATTCTGAACAACGATCAGGCCGGCTCTACAACCACCGCATACGGCGCTACAAGCGGTTTGCGTGGGCTGAATATGTACACGACTGCCAGCGCGTCAGCATTTGGCTCTAGCGGCACGGCAATCACCAATGGTATCCATAGCATTGCAACCGTAAGCCAAGCGGCAGCGGCTATTTCGTACAGCGACATTACTGATATGGCTCGGTTGTTCCCTGCCCAATACTGGACGCTTCCAGGCACTGCATGGATGATGCACCCGCAAACAATTCACAATCTACGCAACTTGGGTGGAACTGCAATCAAGCAATTTGCCGAGGTTGGTGATTCTGATGGCGGTTCTGTTGTTTATATCTTTGGTTTCCCTGTGATTCCTAATCCCTATATGCAACTGGTTGGCGCTGGAAACTTCAGCATCTATTTGGCTAACTGGCCCAACTTTGTAACGATTGCTGACATTGAAGAAATGACGGTGCAAGCATTCGATCAAACAACGCCTGGTTTTATAAACCTGTATGCGGAAAAGCGTCTTGCTAGTACCGTTCGTGATCCATTTGCCGGTATTCGTTTAGTGGGCGTTTAATATGCCAGCAGATACCGTCATGGCTGGAGTGCCCTACGGGGCAGTCACACGCAACCCGTTTAATTACGTCAAGGTTGAACAAATCAACCGCGACAATCAAACGGCATGGTTGACGCTGGAAGAAATCACCCAACAGTTAAACCTGTTTGGCGATGAAAGCCAAGACAGCTACCTGCAAGGGTTGGAACTGGCTACCCGTCAGGCAATTGAGGACTATTTAGGATTGTCCATTTTTAGCCTGACGTACCGAGTGTGGTACGGTATTGAAAGTCTAGTTTCCTCGCCTGTTTGCTTTGACTTGCCCGAGGTAAGCCAAAACATCAACAGCGGCCAAGCTGGCATCACGGTTAATTCGCTGAAATATTGGAATGACAATTTCCCGCCTGAGTTGGTGACGATTGCCAGTTCCAATTATTACTACGATGCCTCGGGGAACAAAGTAATTGTAAACAGTCTGCCGACATCAATAAATTCGGTGATGACGGCCCCAATCGTGATTGAGTATTCCACCGTGGCTAACCCGATTTCGGCTTATCCTGTGATTAAGCAAGCTGCTTTGCTGCTACTCACTCACTTGTACAACAACCGTAGCAATACCGTAGATACGCCAATTAGGGAAATCCCATTTGGCGTGGCTACCTTACTGCGAAATTACAAACCTTTGGTGATGTAAATGGCAATAGCACGGTTTGAAAACATTACGGTAAATCGGCTTACCTTTGGTATAAGTACCTTTGGTGAGCAAAGTACGACTGTTACCCAATGGTTCCAAACCCGTGCGCGTGTGCATTCGGTGGCTAACCATGTAAAAATAAGCGAAAAGTATCGCGTTTATTCCGATGTAGTGGACTTTACGCTGAACTATACGCCCAACACAAAAGAAATGATTGATAACCAAAATCTGTATTCAATCAATTGGCGTAATTTTGATTGGCGCATAGATAACGTGCGCGAAGCTGATGATCGGATGACTGTAAAGATTATTTGCGTTCGTAATGATCCTGTGGCGGCGGTGTAATGGCACAAAACAACCCAGTTGACTATGCAAAAGCAATCCAATATCAATTGGCTAACATTGTCACGCCTGTGCCTGTATACGCCTCTTTTAATCGGAATTACGCTACTCAGCCTAAGTTTCTGGTTTGGAATTTACGCAATGTTCATCAGCCGGTTTTTACTGGACAGAATCAAAACAATAAAGGGATAGATCGTCCCATATTCCAGATTTCGATATTTACCCAAAATATTGAAGACGGGTTTACAATTAGCAATCAGGTTCTTCAGTCCTTGCATGGATATTCGGGGCAGTTTGGTGGATCAAGCGGCTTTTGGATAAGTAAAGCGGACGTAGTTTGGCTTTATAACTCATACAATAATGAAGAAAAACTGGCAGAGATATTTCTCGACTGCACATTAGATATTCCAACATAGAACATTAATTTAACCTTGAAGGAAATTTATCATGGCTTTACCCAATAAAGTACTACCTGGCTTTAGCGCCACAATGTACGCACAACCCGCCACTACTCCTACCGTATTGACGCTTGCTCAATTGTCTACCGTGGCAAGTGTGGCAGCTATTGCGGTAACTGGCAATTTGATGAATATTGAAGCAGTTCCTGCTTTCGGACAGGATGATGCGGTTGCATCGTTCACCGTAGCGGGTTCGCGTCAATCGGACAAGATTCCTAGCCAATCTGCCCCAACATCTATGACGATTACCGCTGCTTGGAATCCTAGCGATGCTGTGATTAATACTTTGCTCCGTACCGATGCTTACAACGGTACTGTGGATCGTACTTTTGTGATTGCGGCTACCGATGGTACAAACATTGTGTATTACTCTTTTGTTGGCCGTGTATCTCAATTCCAAATTGATGCAGCCCCTGGCGCTGAATCAAAATGCAATTTCACTATCCATCCTCGCGGCAACCTGTATGGTTGGTGCAATAACGCTTAATAAGGAGCAACATCATGGCAGCACCAGCAGTAGTTCTACCAGGCTTTTCAGCCTCGATGTGGATGCAAACAGGCGCATCCCCCACGGCATTTTCCACCGCAAACTTGGCGGTGTGGACAGGCCAAGTCGCCACTATCGTAGGCACATCAGCCAATGGTACAGGCGCAGCAGGTACGGCTCTTAACGTTGAGGCAGTTCCCGCTTTTGGACAAGACGATGCTGTGGCCTCCTTTATGGTTGCTGGATCGCGTCAAAGCGACAAAATCCCAACGCAATCTGCTCCTACCAGCATGACTATCACTGCGGCATGGAATCCCTCGGATGCCGGCCTTCTGTTGATTCGTGGTGATGCCTACAGCGGCGTGATTGATCGTACTTTTGTGGTGGCTGCGGTGGCTGGCGCAACTACGATTGCATACGCCTTTAATGGCCGTGTATCGCAGTTCCAGATTGACGCTGCTCCTGGCGCAGAGGCCAAATGCACGTTCACGATCCATCCCCGTGGCAATCAATACGGCTGGAGCAACACCTAATGTCTGAACAACTTACCGCCGCGCTGGAGGTGCTAACCAGCACTTATCAAGACTTGGACACCATTGCCCGAGGATTGGTAGTAGACGCTGCGGAAGTCGCACAAGCACTTTCCTCTACTGAGTCTGACTCGGCAGAGGGGGTTGCTTTGCGGGTTCTTGCAAAACACAACCCTTATACGACCCCTACACGATACACCCCACCCTCTGAGGAATAAATGGAAACTAAAATACAAAACACGAATGACTTACTAGGGTTCTTGGTAGCCCAATCCGAATCCCGCAAAGATTGGTTTGGGTTCCACCAACAACGCATGACGGCGGTAACGCTGGCCCATGAGATCGCAAGGCATCATGCTGATAAGATGACTCCCGATGAAGTAGTGTCCTACGCATTGGAGTTGAACAATAAAATTTACCACAAGATAATTAAAGGATAAGAAATGAGCATTTCAAATAAACTTGGTGCGGACTATGAGGCCATTCGCGCTGCCGCCCGATTTAAAACCATTCATGTAAAACTAAATGACATTGAATTTGATTTGAAGGTTCGCATTCCCGTTAAGCGGGAAATGGAAGCAATCACGGCCACAATTTCCGATCCCGATGCGGATCGCGTTAATGTCGTTTATGAAAGCCTTGCCGCCCCATTGCGTAAAACATTGGATGAAGCGGAAGAAGGGTTTTTAGAAGCCCTTAATGCTGACAAAGAAAAAATCAAAATCACCGACAATGATTTGGTGATTGACGGTAATTCGGTTCGTAACCTTGCCAAGATGACTGTAATTTGGCAAATGCAAGTAGAAAAGTATTTCTCTCTTTTGCAATCCGCTACAGGCGAACCTATTACCGAATCGTTTGATGAGATTGCAGAAGAATTCCCCGAATCAATTATTAAAGAAATTGTCAGCAAGATTGACGAAGCAATCCGGCCAAACTATAAAGAAGCAAAAAAAAACTAAGGAAATCAATCCGCAGCCAAACACGGGCGGCAATGATTTTTAATGGGCATAATGCGGAAAGTATAGATAAAATAGATGAGGAAACATTTACAGAAATTTGTGTAATGTTTTCCGATGGAATACTTGGGAACAAAGGGACGTTTGATGCCATAACGCCCTTAACCACGGCGGTGTTTAATTACATTCGGCCATCTGGAGCGCCAGCGTATAAATCGGAAAACATCTTTCCTTGGGTTGTAGAATACGAAAAGAACCCAGATTTGGAGTTGCCAAAACAAGACATGATAAGTAATGCGCTGCTTTCATTTATGATGCAAGCACCAGGCTTTAGCATGGAGAAAATAAATGGCAATAATCCAACAGTTTAGCGTTGAAGGATTTCCTGAGTTATTTGAAACTTTGGAAACTCTTAAACAAGAAATTGGAAAAGGAAAAACGGATCGCATTTATCGCGATTCTATGGCCGCTGCATTTAAACCAGTATTAGAAGCTGCAAAAATAAATGCTCCAAAAGATACTGGGCAACTTGCAAGTCGTATTTACATGAAAGTTCATCGTCCTAACAATAAAGATAAATCAAGTAAATATTATGAACAAGGCGAAGTATACATGGCGCGTGTGTCTGTAAGTCCTTTGCGAGATGATTCTAAATTGCATTTTGTTTTAAATAAAAAAGGCAAATTTCAAACAGTTTGGATGAATAAAAAACCAGTTGCCGTATCTAACGAATTTGGAAATGCAAACACTCCAATGCATCCTTTTTTGCGTCCAGCATTAGAAAGCAATATTCAATTAGTAATTAATATTTTAAGTGATAAATTAAGTTATGCGATTGAAGAAATTGCCAAAAAAGCGGCAAAAACGAAAGGTTAACAATGGCACAAATTGGTTCGTTATCAGTCAAACTTGGGCTTGTCACAGTTGAATGGGACAAAGCGACTGAAAATGCAAAACGTTCTGCAAAACAATTGCAAAGTTCGTTTAACGAATTAGGCGCAAACGTCAAAGAATTGTATAAACGATTTCAAGAATTAGGCGGTACAACAAGTCTTACCGCACTTGGCCTTGGTGAATTGGTTAAAAGCACATTAGAGTTTTCTAACCAAACCAAAGATTTAGCATCAGCCTACGATATATCTATTGCTAAAACTTTGCAATTTAAAGATGCCGTAATGACATCTGGCGGCAATGCTGAACAAGCAGGAACAATGTTGTCCAAAATGTTTAGCGAAATTGCTAATGCACAAGAAGGAACATCAGCTTCAATTGCTTTATTTGAAAGCATGAATATTTCTGTTGAAGATTTAATTAAATTAAAACCAGAAGATCAAATAAATAAAATTGTTGAAGGTATTTCCCATATTGGAAATAAAGCCGAACAAATAAAAGTAATAAAATCACTTGTAGGAAAAGGTGGTGTTACTTTATCGTTTGAAGAATTAGTAGAAAAAGTTAATCAATCAACTGAAGAATTTCAAGGGCATGATAAAGCACTTCAAAAATTTGCTGAAACAAGCGAGAATTTAAAACGTTCAATGGATAATTTAAAATTGGCTTTTGCTGATTTATTTTCTCCTTTTATTGGTGATGGTTTAATTGGCGTTGAAGCATTTAAAACTGCATTGCTTGCTATAACAAGTTATGTAGTTGTTTCCCAGTTTGCTCAAATTGCAATTATTGCAACCGAAATAGCCGAAGCTATGGCGGCTGGCGCGGTATTCACTAGCGCAATGACATTAAACATTCCAATGCTTGTAGCGTCTTTGGCGGCTATTGGTGCGGTTGGTGCATACAAATTTTTTAAATCAAATAAACCAACAGAACATGGCGGCGCAGCAAATAATGGAGAAGGATCAAGTAGTGATGCTGAATCTACACGAAAATTAGAATCTGATGCACTTGCAGCAAGAGTTAAATCCATGCAAGAAATGCTTGGAATTACTGGGGAAATGGATGCTGCAAAATTAAAAGCTATAGCTGGCGATAAATTGTCTGCGCAATTGGATGAAATTGCAGTAACCAAAAAAATAGAATTAAATAAAGCTGATACAACTTATGCTGAAAATCTTGCTAAACAAAAATTAACTAAACGTGAAATTCTTTTATATGAAAATGAGCATAAAACAGCAATAGAAACAGCAAATCAAAAAGCTGAAAATTCAGTTAAATTAGCTATTGCGGAACGTGACGAAAAAGTAAAAGCCATTAAAGAAGAAATATCTTGGAAAAAGATTTCTTATGATTATGATAGGGCTGATGATGAATTAAGAATGGCGGCATTAACAATGGATGCTTATGCTATACAAATAGCGCAAGAACGCAATAATAAAGAACGCGAATTAAATAAATTAAAAGAAGATTATGATAAAAATATTAAAGGCAAAAGTCAAAAAGAAAAAGATCAAATAGATATTGGTTATCAACAAGATAAAACAGCAACAGAAAATAAATCAAAACGCAAAATTGAATTAATAAAAGCCGAACGTAATAAACAAATTGAATCCATTACACAACAATCAACATATCAACAAATCTTAAATGATTTGGATGCGGACAAGTTACGCATGGATATGCAGCATTACTACATATCACAAAATGAATATGATATTCAAGTAGAAAATCTTGCATTGCAAAAACGACTTGCGGAATTTGAACAAAAGCGGGTAGATGCACGAGCAAGACTTGGCGAAGGTACAGTATTAACTGAAACACTTGCCGGAATAGATAAAGAAGTTGAAGGCGAAAAACGATTGCATGAAATTCGATTGCAAGCTATTGCGCTTACCGAATATCAGCAAACCACATTCTCAGAAGGATGGGATAAAGCCTACCGCGACTTTATTGAAGCCACAAAGCAAGAAGGCAAAAAAGGCGGCGATGAATTTAATTCAGTTATTAGTAACATGAATTCGGCGCTGGATAACTTTGTAGAAACTGGCAAGCTATCGTTTAGCGATTTAACTCGCAGCATCATTAACGATTTGTTGAAAATTGAACTTAGGGCATCAGCAAGCAATTTGTTAAAAAGTCTTGGAGGCAATAGCGGCGGCGGCAGCTTGTTTAGCTTTATTGGTTCTTTATTCACTGGCGGCAATAGCTTGTCGTCTATGCCAGCCGGTGTACGGGCGGCGGGTGGTGATGTAACCGCAACCGATTCTTACCTTGTTGGCGAAAAAGGGCCAGAGATGTTTGTCCCAAATACGGGCGGCACAATTGTTCCAACAAACCAAATTGGTAGCATGGGAAGCACGACAAACGTGACAAACTACAACATCAATGCCATTGATACCAAATCCTTTGAGGATCGTATCCTTGGCAGTTCTAAGGCGGTATGGGCGGCAAATGCCTATGGCGCTAAAAACATCTCTGTCGGGCGCGGGAGAACATAATGTCGTTTCAAACTATATTTAACATTAGCCAATCCATCAGCGTCCAAAACCGCCGCACGGTTGGGCAGCAAGTCAGTCGCTCGGGCCAAGTTCGCGTGGCGCAGTACCTTACGTCTGTGCCGTGGAACTTTGTTGTTAAGCCTCACAACTTCCTGTACTATCCGCAGGTTCGTGATGTCATCCAGGTGATTGACAATTACGACAGGCAGATTCCGCAAACAATCACTTTTTCCGGCGCTAACCTTAATTGGTTTAATGCTTATCAAGGCGGCTTTACATCGGCGCAAGCATCGGCACTTACATTGTCCACGGTTCCGGCGGCTAACGCAACTATCATCACGGTGGGAAATCTTCCGGCAATTGGCGCTGTGGGGGCATCGGGCTTGATTTCGGCCACCACCGTGGCATTTGCTGCTGGCGACTTTTTGCAAATAGGGATTTACTCCTACAAAGTAACGGCCCAAGTTTTGCGTGGATCAGGCACAACCATTAGCGTTACCTTACACCGCCCTGTTATCGGAACGGTAACTGCTGGAACATTGGCTGGGGTAGGTTCTGCTTGCACTTTTTATTTGCTTGCGTCACAATGCCCAACATATACACTTAACCCAATGACAAGTGGCGCATTCGTTCAATGGGACGGCGACTTTGTATTTATTGAGGACATTACAGGATGAGTACCACAATGACGGCTCTGTCGAGCCCATCAATCGTACAGGCAGAATTTATCCGGTTGATTACCACAACTGATACCTATTACTTTTGTAATGCGGCATCAGCCATCACTGTCAATGGAATGACGTTCACCAATCTTGGTAGTCTGCTGTCCATATCCCCGATTGATCGCAACATCAAGGCTACATCCACCGACTTGGCAATTCAGCTTACCGGCGTAGATGGTGCAAATGTAGCAACAGTTTTAGCCGCCAACATCAAGGGTTCTAACATTGATATATGGCGCGGATTCTTGGATAGTCAGAATCAGATCATTACAACGCCCACACAGCAGTTCTTTAAGCGATACACGGGCATTGTATCCAACGCATCCATCACCGAGCAGTTTGACGATCAGATGAGGGTAAGGATAGCCACCGTAGGCATTAGCTGCGCCAGTTTCCGCACCATCCTTGAAAATCGGATACAAGGCATTAAGACTACGCCCAAGGCTTGGAACTTTATTTATGCTAGTGATACTTCTATGAATCGTGTGCCGGTGATTGCTGCAACCTATTTTGATTTTGGTGCGCCGCCGGTTCAATCAAGCCAAGCGGCAACAACTACACCAAGTGGGATTGGACATCAATCTGGTGGAACAAATATAGCTACTGAACCATCTATTAAAACATTCAAGGGATAGCATGATAAGACAAGCGACAAAATACGATATGCCGGTTTTGATAGAGATGATGCGAGAGTATTCAGCGCAAGCACCTATTGAAGCCATACAAAAAAATGAAAGTCACAATGAAAGCCATGTCGCCCAATTAATGACGATGATGATGGCGGGTAAAGGATTTGTATTGATTGACAATGAAAATCGTGGATTCTTAGCGGCAATGGTTATCAATAACTTTTGGTGTCCTAATGTTATAGAGTTGCATGAAATTGCATGGTGGGTAAAACCGGAGCATCGAGAAACCACTGTTGGTGGTAGGCTATGGAAAGAATTTGACAAGATGGCGCAAGAAATGATTAATGATGGCAGGATAACTTTTGCTTGTACTTCTGTATTAGCAAACTCCCCATTTATTGATTACACAAAGCGCGGTTACAAGCTAATGGAAGCAACCTTTTTTAGAGAACAATAAAATGCCAGCATCAATTATTCTTGAAGCCATAGGCGCTGAATTAACAGGAGTGGCACTTGCTGCGGCCACCTTTGCAATTAACTTTGTGGTGTCTGGCATTGTTGCTAGGATGTTTGCTGTAGATCAAAATTCCAATTCATCTATTGACAACGGAGTACGACAACAAGTAGCGCCAGCCACCACTAATAGCCTTCCAATCGTTTATGGTGATGCTTATCTAGGTGGTACGTTTGTTGATGCGGTTTTGACAATCGATCAAAAAGTCATGTACTACGTTATGGCTATTTCAAGCATTAGCCCTAATGGACAATTTCTTTACAATCAATCAACTACAGTAAATGCAGGTAGTTTTGCGGTTGGTACGATTTACACAATTACAACCGTAGGATCAACCAACTTTACTTTGATTGGTGCATCTGCAAACACCGTAGGCGTTACCTTTATTTGTACAGGCGCGGGAACCGGAAGCGGAACAGCCACCAAAGGAAACTTTTACTATGGCGATAGGATTGTTACGTTTGATGCAACCGATCTTACAAAAGTAGTAAGCCTCACCGATGGCGCTGGTAATGTTGATTCCAAGATCAGTGGGAATTTATACATTAACTTGTATACGTCTACCGATGCTGGCGTAATTACTAACGTTACCGGTACGGCTCCGTCTACGTTTATGGGTGGCTCTGACATTGCAACTGCTTTGCGCTGGGCTGGCACACGCCAAATGAATGGCTTGGCTTTTGCCATTGCAAAGCTAACTTATAGCGTAGAAGCGGGAACCACCCAGCTTCAACCTATCACGTTTAATGTAAGCCATTACCTAAACAATACCAACGCTGCAAAGCCTGGCGATGTATGGTTTGACTACATAGGTAATGAAGCCTATGGCGGTGGGATGCTTAACACTACCATGCCAACTACTGTTGCTGGTTCTTTTGTTGTTGGAAGCACTTACAAAATTGCCGCCCTTGGAACTACCAGTTTTACGTCTATTGGGGCCGTAAGCAATAACGTTGGCGTTTGGTTTACGGCTACAGGCGCGGGTACAGGAACAGGAACAGCAATTTTGTCTACCCTGATTAATAGGGACTCGGCTATTGCGCTTAACACCTATTCGGATGCAACGATCACCTACACGCCAAGCACGGGCGGCTCGGCCACACAAGTGCGATATCGCGTTAACGGAGTATTGGACACAGGCCAAAACGTCTTGTCCAACATTGACAAAATCATGTTGGCTTGCGATTCATGGAACCAGTACAACGCAGCATCAGGACAATGGACTGTTGTTGTTAATCGGGATGCAAGTAGTTCGTTCTCATTTGATGATACAAACGTCATTGGGGAAATAAAGACATCGTTGATTGACATTAGCAATTCAATTAATCAGATTGAAGCAAGTTTCCCCAACAAGATGAATAGAGATCAAACAGATGTTGTTTATCTTGAAACACCTACTGGATTGTTGTATGCCAATGAACCTGTAAACAAATATTCTTGCAATTTTGATTTAGTTAATGAAAGCGTCCAAGCGACTTACATTGCAAATCGTATGCTTGAGCAAGCGCGGGAAGATTTGATTGTTACGATTAACGCTGCTTACCCCGCTATCCAAGTAGATGCCGGTGATGTGGTGTCGCTGACTAACACCGCTTATGGATGGAACAACAAGCTGTTTAGGGCAATGAAGGTAAGCGAGATATCTTTGCCTGATGGCAACCTTGGTGCTTCACTTGATTTGAGTGAGTACAACGCCACAGTTTATGACGATGGTTCTATTACTCAATATTCTCCTACTCCAAATAGCAATCTTGCTTCAGTACAGTTTTTCTCTGGATTGAATCCTCCGGTTGTATCAACATCACGCCCTGCGGCAACCGTGCCAAACTTTGATGTGCAGATCACCACACCTGCAATTGGACGGGTTACTGCTATCGGATTGTTTTATACAACCGTGGCAACCCCTTCTAATAGCGATTGGACAATATTAGATAAATTCTTTGCGCCGACAAATGGAGTGCTGGCTAACAGTACAACATTTACATTCCCCAATATGCAACTTCCGGCCAACACCTATTATTTTGGTGCGCTGGTATTAAATGAAACGGGACAAAGTGCAATTAGCGGAGTAAGCGGCTCATTTAATTGGTTGCCTAGCGGAACGGTTGGCTCACAAACCGCACAAGTTTATTTGTACCAATGGGCGCTAACAACGCCATCTAGCCCAACAGGTAACTCTACCTATACATGGGCAACGGCTACCAATTCTGGATACACAGGCGGGGCTGGGTGGAGTGTAACTATCCCTACTAATCCTGGCACGGCTAATTATCAACTTTGGCAAGCCGGACAAGGCATTACCGCTTTTGCGGGTACGGCCACTACTAGTGTGGCATGGGCCGGCGCATCCATTACATCTATTGCCCAAAATGGCGCAACAGGTACAACGGGAGCCAATGGTTTTAGAACTGCAACGCTTGCATTATTTCAATGGGCATCATCGGCTCCAACGACATATCCATCCGGTAGCTCTACATACACTTGGGCAACCGGAACATTCACAAATCCAGCTACGCTAAACGGTTGGACGCAAACACCTAGTTCTGGAAGTACCGGACAAAGTTTGTATGAAATAGATCAAATTTATACAGATCAATTAACTACTGCAACTAGCTCTGTTACATGGAGTGCTACAACAGTTTTTGTTGTTGGAGTGGTAGGCGCTGCTGGAACACCTGGAACTAATGGTACTAATGGAACCCGTACCGCATTACTTCCTTTATATCAATGGGCATCTAGTGTTCCAACAACATACCCATCGGGTAGTTCTACTTATACTTGGGCAACTGCTGCATTTACCAATCCAGCGACATTAAATGGATGGACTCAAACGCCAAGTTCCGGATCGCCTGGACAAAGTTTGTATGAAGTTATACAAATCTACACCGATCAATTAACCACAACAACAAGTTCAGTTACTTGGAGTGCATCTACAAATACGTTAGTTGGTGGATATGGCGGCAATGGATCAAGGACGGCTGTACTTCGTCTTTATCAATGGGCATCATCAGGGCCAACAGTTTTTCCATCGGGGACATCAACTTACACTTGGGCAACTTCGGCATTTACTAACCCAGCCACTTTAAATAGTTGGACGCAAACCCCTGGCACCGGAGCCACTGGACAAAGCCTTTACCAAACCGCGCAAATATTTGTTGACTCATTAACCACAGCAACAAGTACCGTTACTTGGAGTGCAAGTACATCAATTATTGTTGGTTCTGCGGGAACAACGGGGGCAACCGGAGCAACAGGATCAGCAGGAGCAACGGGTGCAACTGGAAACAGTGCAGTTATATGCTATGCACTTTATACGGGTAACCCAACAGTTACTGGCGCTGCGGTAGTTAAATCTGGTGCAACTTTGCCGGCAACAACGGACTTTAGTCCTACATCAGCAACAGCGTTTACATCTACGGTTCAAACGCCAGGGGCAGGACAAGCAATGTTTCAAAGCGATGGTATTTACAATGCCGTTGCGAACACAACCACTTGGAATACACCTTATTTATCTAATCTAAAAGTTGCCAACTTATCTGCTATTACTGCGGATATGGGCTCAATTACTGCTGGAAACATTACATTAGATACATCAGGATTTATTCGTGGAGGCCAAACGGCATACGCAACAGGCAATGGATTTTTCCTTGGATATTCTAGTACTGCTTATAAATTCTCAATTGGTACATCAACAAGTTATTTAACTTTTGATGGAACAAATCTTACCCTTGGTGGAAATATTAATACTACGGGTACAGCAACTTTTGGTGGACAAACTACTTATAGTGGCATTACTTATGCGGCTGTATTTAATACTTCTTACGCATCTACACGGGGATTAACTGGATATGCAAGAAGCACATCAGGGAATCAAGAGGCTGGCGTTGAAGGTTATTTGTCATCAACAAGTGCAACAGCAGGATTAGGTAATGCTGGTGTATTGGCAAGAGACATTGGAACAGGCACATTAAGTTCTGGGCTTTATGCTGAAAGCTATTTTGGACAAGCTATTTATGCAACATCAATTGCTGGAAAAGCACTTAAATTAGATGGAGTAATGGTTACCAATAACAGCACATTGGTATCAAATCTAAATGCTGAACGCTGGAATGGAATACAAGCAGTTACCACAGTTAATAATGGCGTAAGTGGAAGTTTGCCAACTGCTTACCCTCCGGTTACTTTGACATATAACGCATTAAAATATCTTCAAGTAAATGTTGGCGGTGTAACTGGTTATATTCCAATTTATATTTAAGGTGAAATAATGAACTACAAACAAAGTGATATTACTGGCACTACTTGGACAAGATGCCGTACAGTAACGATTAATAATCCATTGCCAGGCAAAGGATCAATTAACATTGTTACCGGCCAGCCTGTTGGGCCAAATTGCGTATTTTTGGAAGAAACAGCATTGTCTACCGGAACCGAAATATTGACGTTTGATAGCGGCGGTTGCCAAACAGTTTATGTGCCTGATAGTGTTATTACCTTGCTTGATCCGACTACCGGCAATCCTACGGGGGAAACAGTAACCCAAGCAAAGTTGTATCAAATCCTATATTCGTTATACTTGGCTACCGCAACTGCGCGGGATAGTGTAGAATAATTTAACAAGACAAGAATCGTAATCCTGCGAGTGCGCGGGGGGCGTCATCACCCGAGGAAGGGGAACATCTTGGCTATCTTTTCTAAGAATACCCTGGCGCAAGTCAGCGGCTTTTCTAACTCTATCATTGCCGGTGAGTTGGTTTACAACCAAAAAACTTACTGGAATCTTGCGCTTACCAATACTGCGGGCAATCCTGTTGATTTGACAGGCGCAACTATTGATGCGTCTATCCTCCGTAGATCAGTCACCAACATTGTGGACACTCGCAATGGATTGACGTTTGACATTGCTGATTACACGGTATCAACGCCCAGTCCTATTGCTTTGACTATCTCCAATCGGGTAGATGCGTCCGGCACGTTCACAATGTTGATTGATGAATCAACTTGGAGTGTCGCATCTACTGATACCCAATTAGACATCAATGCAACAAATTGCGTAGGCTTTAGTGGCCGACTCAAAATCTCTTTTGCCGCCTCGGGTGCAACCCCTGCCGATGACAGCATCATTTTCTTGCTGTTCTTGGTACGTTCGGATGGAGTGACTAACTAATGGCTAACATTGTTGCTAATGTCGTAGATGGCAATAACATCAATCTAATTGTTACGCCACCGACAACCCAAATTGTCACCATTGATCGTGGATTAGCTGGCCCTACCGGCCCAACTGGCCCAACAGGTGCTACTGGCCCGCAAGGCCCAACCGGCGCAGGTGTCGCTACGGGTGGAACAACCGGACAAGTATTAGCAAAAGCAAGCAATGCCAACTATGACACCACTTGGATTTCTGCGGGTGGTACAGGTACTGTTACCAATATTGCAACAGGAACTGGTTTAACTGGTGGCCCAATTACAACCACTGGAACAATTGCACTTGCCAATACAGCAGTTTCTGCTGGAAGCTATACATCGGCAAATATTACGGTGGATGCCCAGGGAAGGATTACTGCTGCCGCTAATGGTTCCGGTGGTGGTGGAACGGGAACGGTTACATCGGTGGCCGCTACTGTGCCATCGTTTCTTTCTATTGCAGGTTCGCCAATTACCACATCAGGTACTTTGGCTATTACTTATTCCGGCACTGCGCTTCCGATTGCTAATGGTGGCACTGGCGCTACTACAGCCTCCGCTGCGTTGACGGCTCTCGGTGCTTATCCTGCTACTAATCCATCAGGATATACAACCACTCAATACGCAACAATTACCGATGACACAATCACTAATGCGGTTCGTTATCCTTTATTTTCAAGTGCAACAAGCGGAAATGTTACGTCAGAGTACACAAGTTCTTCAAAGTTTCAATTTAACCCATCTACGGGTGCGTTAACTATTTCCCAACTAATCATTGCACCATAAGGTTGAATCATGGGAAAAATTACATTTCAAGCGGCGGCAGGTGGAACGGCAGATTTAGTTGGCCCAAATACGGCAACTGCGGTAACACTTAATTTGCCTGCAACATCGGGAACCATTGTTGGGACAGGATCAACAGGTGTAGTTACTGATGCAATGATTTCTGGCCCTATTTCGGTGGCTAAAGGTGGCACGGGCGTAACGACTTCTACTGGTACGGGTTCTACTGTTTTAAATACTTCGCCGACTTTTGTTACCCCAGCTTTGGGAACACCGGCATCGGGTGTGCTGACAAATACAACCGGCCTTCCATTGACTACCGGCGTTACCGGAATCCTTCCCATAGCAAATGGAGGTTCTGGTACGGCTACTCCTGCCTTAGTAGCGGGAACCAATGTCAGCATTACGGGGACTTGGCCCAATCAAACTATTAATGCAACTGGTGCTGTTACACAAATTATTGCAGGAACCAATGTCACCATTTCTCCTACAGGTGGAACCGGCGCTGTAACCATTAACGCAAGTGGCGGTGGTGGTTCTGGTACGGTTACTTCGGTGGCTACCGGCACAGGCTTAACGGGTGGCCCAATTACTACAACGGGAACAGTGGCTCTTGCCAACACTGCTGTAACGCCTGGAACCTACACCGCTGCCAATATCACCGTAGACGCTCAAGGGCGCATTACAGCGGCTGCAAATGGCTCTGGTGGTGGTGGCGGTACTGTTACTTCGGTTGCAGCAACTGTTCCGGCATTCTTATCGGTTACAGGTAGTCCAATTACTACCGCTGGAACATTGGCTATTGGTTATTCGGGAACTGCTTTGCCTTTGGCTAACGGTGGAACAAATGCCACAACCGCCCAAGGCGCTATCAATACTTTGGCTGGCGCTACGACTTCCGGCTCTTACCTTCGTGGTAATGGCTCAAACGTAGTGATGTCTACGATACAAGCTGCTGATGTCCCAACGCTTAATCAAAACACTACCGGCACGGCTGCAAATGTAACTGGTACGGTGGCAATTGCAAATGGCGGCACTGGTGCGATTACAGCTTCTGCGGCGCTTACCGTCCTTGGTGCTTATCCAGCTACCAATCCATCGGGATATGGAACTGGAACGGTTACTTCGGTTGCTGCATTGACTTTAGGCACAACCGGAACTGATGCTTCATCATCGGTGGCAACAGGCACAACAACGCCGGTAATAACTCTTAATTTGCCATCATCATCTGCAACAAATCGTGGACTGCTTACCGCCGCCGATTGGACTACTTTTAATAACAAGGGAACGGTTACATCTGTTACTGGAACAAGCCCTGTTGTTTCTAGCGGTGGTGCAACCCCTGCAATTAGTCTTGCAGCATCGTATGGCGATACACAAAACCCGTTCGCATCTAAGATTGCTAATTACATCCTAGCTGCGCCTAATGGAATTGCTGGTGTTCCAACATTTCGCGCTATTGTGGCGGCGGATATTCCTACATTAAATCAAAATACTACTGGAACGGCGGCTAATGTCACGGCGACTACTAATAGCACCATCACAACATTAAGCGCTTTAAGTCTGCCTGGTTCTCAAGTATCTGGCAACATTAGCGGCAATGCGGCCAATGTGACGGGAACGGTGGCTATCGCAAATGGCGGAACCGGAGCAACTAGCGCAGCGGCTGCACTTACTGCTTTGGGCGCATATCCCGCATCTAATCCTTCTGGATATACATCAAACACTGGAACGGTTACTAGTGTTGCACTTTCTGGCGGAACAACTGGATTAACTACATCTGGTGGCCCAATTACAACATCAGGAACAGTTACTCTTGCTGGTACTCTTGCAATTGCTAATGGAGGCTCTGGGGCCACTACTGCCCAAGGCGGCATAAATGCTTTTGCTGGTGCAGTTACTTCTGGTTCTTATTTGCGTGGCAATGGCACAAATGTAGTGATGTCCACAATTCAAGCCGCTGATGTTCCTACCTTAAATCAAAATACAACAGGAACCGCTGCAAATGTAACTGGTACTGTTGCTATTGCAAATGGTGGTACGGGGGCAACTACTGCGGCTGCTGCGCTTACAGCACTTGGTGCTTATCCAGCTACCAATCCATCAGGATATGGAACAGGAACAGTTACTTCAGTAGCAGCATTAACTTTAGGTACAACCGGAACTGATGTTTCATCTTCGGTTGCTACCGGAACAACAACTCCTGTTATTACGCTTAATTTGCCATCGGCTTCCGCCACAAATCGTGGATTGCTTACTGCCGCTGATTGGACTACGTTTAATAGCAAAGGAAGTGGAACTGTTACATCAGTCACAGGTACTGCGCCAATTACTTCTAGTGGCGGAACAACCCCCGCAATTAGCCTTGCTGCATCTTATGGTGACACACAAAACCCGTATGCGTCTAAGACTGCAAACTACATTTTGGCTGCGCCTAATGGCACGGCAGGTGTACCGACATTCCGCGCTATTGTTGCCGCTGACATTCCTACGCTGAATCAAAACACTACTGGAACTGCTGCGAACATCACTGCAACAAGCAATGCCACATTGACTACGTTGAGTGCACTTAGCCTTCCAGGTTCGCAAGTCAGCGGTAATATTTCTGGTAATGCAGCCAATGTAACTGGAACCGTTGCTATTGCTAATGGTGGCACAGGACAAGCTACTGCTGCTGCTGCTTTTAATGCTTTGTCGCCAGTTACAACTGCTGGTGATTTAATTATTGGTAATGGTACAAACAGCGCTACACGATTAGGCATTGGTGCTAATGGATATGTTTTAACTTCAAATGGCACAACGGCCACATGGACGGCTGCAAGTAGTGGATCGGGAACTGTTACTTCTATTACATTTGGTACTGGCCTTACCGGAGGAACAATCACAACATCCGGAACAGTTGGATTGGCAACAACGGCAGTAACAGCGGGAAGTTATACAAGTTCAAATATTACAGTTGATGCGTATGGACGCATTACTGCGGCTTCTAATGGTTCTGGTGGTGGCAGTGCATACACTCGCACATCTTTTACAGCAACCGCAAGCCAAACGGCATTCACGGTAACTTATGCAGTTGGCTATTTGCAAGTTTATGTAAACGGTGTATTGTTGGCGACTTCTGACTACACCGCAACAAGCGGTACAGGCTTTACTCTTTCGGTTGGTGCTAACGCAGGCGACATAGTTGAGGCCCTAGTTATTACTACGTCAGTAGTAGGCATTACAACAGGTAAATCCATTGCAATGGCAATGATCTTTGGTTATTAAGGAAACAACATGGCTAATCCAAATATTGTTAATGTTACGTCTATTTACGGCAATACATCGTATTTAATCCCTTCTGCGGCCTCTGTCACAGGCTCTATAGCCACAACTACACTGACAGTCACTGCGGTAGCTTCCGGTGCTATTGCGCCAAATCATTTTATTACGGGTACTGGGGTGACTAGCAATACCTACGTCACCAATCAGTTGACGTCCACTAGCACAGCCATCGTCACTGCTACCTTTACGCAGGCTTCCACTGGGGTAAACACTATTGTTCTGAGCACCTATACGGTGGGCACCTCGGCTTCTGTTTTAGTTGGGCAGTTTGTGCAGCCTATTTCTGGTATCCCCGCCAACACGTATGTAACTGCGTTTAACCCGACAACCAACACAATCACAATCAGCAACGTCACAACCGGCGCAGTTAGTGGGTCGGCAAGTTTATATACGGCGGGGCAAGCTGGAACATACACAGTCAATAACTCGCAAACCGTATCCTCCACAACTATTACTTTGGGCGGCATGATCTGGACTGCGCTTACTCCAGCTACTAACACAGTAAATAAAATTGACAACATTGTTGCAGCTAATATTAGTGGTTCTGTTGCGACAATTACTGTTTCTATAAATAATCTTGCTGGAGGTTTGGGTACTAACTATAGATTAATTTATCAAATTCCTGTTCCTGTTAATGCTTCAATTATTGTAGTAGATAAAAGCACCGCATTTTATCTTGGAGAAACACAATCTATTGTAGTTACATCTGGCACAGCAGCAGCTATTGAATTGACTGCATCTTATGAGGCGATAACATAATGTCTCAGCGGTTTTTAGGAAATGTGTTTTCCGCCACTCAAGGATCGTCAAACGTAGCCGCTGCAATAGGCTTATGGGATTTAACAGATCAATCACAATCACAAGGGGCTGGGAATTGGCCGACTTCAAACTTCGCTGCTAATTTATTAATAGTTGCTGGTGGTGCTAGTGGTGGAGCATCAGATGGCGGTGGAGGGGGCGCAGGCGGTTTAATATCTGCAATAATAACTCCAGTAGTATCAACTACATATAATATTGTTGTTGGATCAGGCGGTGCAGCAGTTGTATATAACGCAACACCACCATATTCACCAGGACTTGCTGGAAACAATAGTTCTTTTATTGGCGGAAGCATATCATCAACCGCAATTGGCGGGGGTTTTGGCGGTAAATATACTGCAAATGGTGGAAATGGCGGTTCTGGTGGAGGTGCTGGGTCTAGTATTACAGATAGTTCTTCTGGATATACTCTTGGCGGAACCGCAACATCTGGGCAAGGTAATGCTGGAGGCCGAGGATATAGAAACGGAACTTATTATTTTGGTGGCGGCGGCGGTGGGGCAGGCGGCGCTGGAACTAATGGAAATCCTTATGTTTCTTTAACAACTGGGGGCAATGGTGGAACTGGAATTGCAAATCCAATAGTAGGTTCTACTACGGGGCAATTAATTTCTACTACATACTGGCTTG
>Ga0208248_1000135_pt1 | contig 26150 bp, 21 predicted proteins | sample CryBogmetaGMA5M_FD_184545 | JGI IMG/M metagenome (GOLD analysis project Ga0208248, IMG submission 184545) | Freshwater microbial communities from Crystal Bog, Wisconsin, USA - MA5M (SPAdes) | ecosystem: Environmental > Aquatic > Freshwater > Lake | place: Crystal Bog, Wisconsin, USA | collected...
CTTAACTCCCTTTTCCCCCCCCGGGCAGGCGACAGCCCGCCCGGGGGGTGTTATTCTTACTCCCGGTAACATCTTTGCGGGCACCCCCCTGCAGGAGCGTGAATGACCGATTCCTTTTTCAGCTCTCAGTCCCTGCCCACCCTCCAGGGCTGGCAGGCGCCCGGGGCCCTGGACTTCCAGGCTGCCTTTCTCCGGGCGGGAGGCTGGGCGCTGCCGAGGACCGAGGCCTTTCCCGATGCGGCGCGCCTGCGGGCACGCCTCCAGGAGCTTCGGGCCTCCATGCGGGACGGCGCCCGCATCGGCCTGGACCTCCGGGGTCTCCGGGACAGTGCTGACAGCGTGATGGCCACCGCCCGGGAGGCCGGCGTCGCCTTCCTGCTCCACACCGCCGAGCTGCCCCCCAGCCTGGCCATGCTGCGCCATGCCAACCTGCCCCGCATCGTGGCGGTCCAGAATGCCGAGGAAGCCGCCCAGGCCAAGGCCGGCGGCGCCACCGCCCTGCTGGCCCGCGCCGATCTGGTGGCCGCCTTGCAGTACCTGGGCCTGCCCATCATGGCCACCGCCGACACCGAAGCCGAGGCCGTGCGCGCCATGGCTGCCGGGGCCGCCGGCCTCCAGCCCAGCACGCCCTCCATGCTGGATGCCTCCCCCCTGGCCGCCTTTCGCACCCGCCTCATGGCCGGCCTCGACTCCATGGCCCAGTCCTTCATCCGGACCGGCGCCTGCACCCTGCCCCGCCTGAAGATCCGCAACCTGGACCTGGCCTACCCCATCCAGCAGGGCGGCATGGGCGTCGGCATCTCCTGGGAGGGCCTGGCTGGAGCCGTGGCTCGCACAGGCTGCGTGGGCCTGGTCTCGGCCATCGGCACCGGCTATCACGGCTCGGCCAACCCCAAGATGCGCATGGGCCGTCCGGACGGCACCGACGCGCTGAATCCCCCCAAGGCGCTGGAGTGGATCCTCCGGGCTGCCCGGGAGCGCTCCGAGGGCCGTGGTGCCGTGGGCGTGAACATCCTCTGCGCCATCGAAGGCTACGAGGCCGCCGTGAAGGCCAGCCTCGCCGGCGGCGCCCAGATGATCGTCTCCGGTGCGGGCCTGCCGCTGTCCCTCCCCGGCTATGTCGGGGATGCGGACGTGGCCCTGGTGCCCATCGTCTCCTCCGCGCGGGCACTCAACCTCATCTGCAAGCAGTGGCAGCGCAAGTACAGCCGCCTACCCGATGCCGTGGTCGTCGAAGGCCCCGAGAGCGGCGGCCACCAGGGCTTCAGCCACGATGGCTGCCTGGACCCGGCCCACACCCTCGAGAACATCCTGCCCTCCATCCTGGCGGAGCGGGACAACTGGGGTGATATCCCGGTCCTCGTGGCTGGCGGCGTCTGGGACCATGCGGACATCCAGCGCTTCCTCTCTCTGGGCGCCGCTGGCGTACAGATGGGCACCCGCTTCATCGGCACCTTCGAGTGCGATGCCTCGCCGATCTTCAAGGAGGTCATCCTCCGTGCCAAGGCCGAGGACATCGGCCTCATGAAGTCCCCGGTGGGCCTGCCCGCCCGGGGCGTGCGCACCAGCCTGCAGCGCCGCATCGAGGCCGGTACCGCGCCCGCCATCCGCTGCGTCAGCAACTGCCTGTCCCCCTGCGGCCACGGCAAGGGCGCCATGGCCGTGGGCTACTGCATCGCCGACCGCCTGGCGGATGCCATGCAGGGCGACAAGGAAAACGGCCTGTTCTTCACCGGCAGCAATGGCGCCAAGCTGCGCGACCTGATCAGCGTCCGTGACCTCATCGAGGAGCTGACCCAGGATCCAGGCCTGCAGCGCCTCTACGCCTAGGCAGCAGTCTCTCCAGCCTCGTCAGTTTGATGGGACTGGAACTTGCTGTGCCCGCTTCCTCAGCCCAGCCCAGTAGCCAAGGATCCCCAGGAAGCCGTCCTTCAGCCTCCTCCAGGAGCTCATTTCGCCCGTCCGAGCAGCGATTTCTTACAATCGGCTCCCCCCTAAGAGCAGGCATCAGCTTTGTCCAGGATTAGGTCAATACAAAATTTACAAGGCCGACGCCATTGACCGACCAGAAGGTAGTCGGACCCCGGCAGGTTGGCTGCGTCATCAGGCGTGCCTCTCGTTGCCGTCCCCCGGGCCCTCATCGCCTTGTCTCAACCCCCTGGGAGTACCCATGGCCGCCCTATCCCTCAAGCGTCAGCTGACCTTGTCCACCGCCATCACCCTGGGCTGCCTCCTCATCAATGGGGCCCTGGCCCTGGGCTTCATGTGGAGGCTGGGGCAGCTCCAGGATGAGGGCGCCGCCAAGGCCGTCCAGGCCCAGCATGCCGAGGAGGCCGCTGGCATGGGGCCCAGGCTCTACCAGGTCATTGCCGATGCGGTGATCAACCGCGACTTTACCGATACCGAGAAGAAGTGGAAGGCCGTGAAGGAGGAGAGCCTCAAGGACTTCGTCAGCCTCAGCAGGGAGGCCAGCGACCCAAAGCAGGCGGCCCACTGTGCCGCCGCCCAGAAGGCCTGCGAGGCCCTGATCCTCCACTTTGAGGGCAAGGTGCTGCCAACCCTGAAGAACAAGCGGAAGGATGACCTGGGTGCTGACATCTGCGCTCAGGACGACGAGTCCGACAAGCTGGTGCAGGGCATCCTGGAGCCCATGAACCTCCTGGCCAAGGCCAAGCAGGAGGAGGCCAAGGCTTCCGATGCCCAGTTTGATGAGGTGCGGAGCAGTGCGGTCCTCTGGTCGGTCCTGGTGGGCGCGCTGGCCGTTCTTGGCGGCACGGCTTCGGCTCTCTACCTCTACCGGGGCCTGCGTCGGCAGATTGGCGGCGAGCCCGCCTATGCGGCCCAGGTGGTGGGTCAGGTGGCCCAGGGCGACTTCACGGTGGCTGTGGATGTTCACCCAGCGGCTGAGGACAGCATCCTTGCCGCCATTCGCAACATGGAAGGGCAGCTCCGCACCACCGTCCACCAGATCAACGCCGAGGCGATGCAGGTGGCCAGCGGCTCCACCGAGCTCTCGGCTTCAGCCTCGGAGCTCTCTGCCACCACCAGCTCCATCGCCCGCACCACCGATGCGCAGCAGGCAGGGGCTGAACGCATTGCGGCTGCCATCACCCAGTTCTCGGCCTCCATCGAGCAGGTCTCCCAGAGCGTCCGCAGTGCCGAAGCCCAGGCCCAGGAGGCTGTGCGGGCCAGCCAGGACGGCAACGAAGCTGGCCGTGCCACGGTGGACTCCATGCAGTCCATCACCGAGGCCACCGGCCGGATCATCAGGGGGGTTCAGGTCATCCAGGACATCGCCCGCCAGACCAACCTGCTCTCCCTGAACGCGGCCATCGAGGCCGCCAAGGCCGGCACCATGGGCAAGGGCTTCGCGGTGGTTGCCGAGGAGATCCGCAAGCTGGCTGAGCGCTCCGCCACCTCGGCGAAGGAGATCTCCGCCATCGTCGAGGGGACCCAGGAGGCCGTGGGCAACGGCCAGGCCACCGTCGAGCGGGCCGTGGCCTCGCTGAGCCAGATCCAGGGCTTCATTGGCTCGCTCTCCAGCATGATGCAGGAGATCCAGGCGGCCACGGATGAGCAGAGCCGCACCAGCCTGGAGGTGGCCCAGCAGATCGAGCAGAGCACCCACCAGACCGCCCAGACCGCCGGCGCCGTCAGCGAGGTCTCCCTCACCGTAGACGAAATCGCCCGCACCGCTTCGGACCTGGCCCGCATCGCCGAGCAGCTCTCGGGCCTCATGCGGCAGTTCAAGGTCTAGCCTTCGGCTTCCTCCACCAGCCCCTTCAGCCAGGCTTTGCTCCGCAGGCGCTCCACGCTGATCTCGGCGTAGAGCTCCAGGGGGCTCTTGCCCTCCAGGCCCAGGCGGGGCACCGCCGCAGCACCGAAGCCGAGGCGGGCACCCTCCTGCAGGCGCAGGGGCAGCTGGGCCACAGGGCGCACCTCGCCGGTGAGGCCGACTTCGCCCATGAAGAGGCACTTCGGGGCCAGCAGGCGGCCCGTGGCGCTGCTGCAGAGAGCGGCCACCACCGCCAGGTCGGCGGCGGGATCCTCGATCTCCAGACCCCCGGCCACGTTGAGGTACACATCCCGGTCATGGAGCTGCACGCCGCCGCGCCGCTCGGCCACGGCACAGAGCATGGCCAGGCGCTGGCCGTCGATGCCCAGGGCGGTGCGCCGGGGGATGCCCAGGCCAGAGGACGCCACCAGGGCCTGGATCTCCACCACCATGGGGCGGGTGCCGCTGAGCACCACCGTGGCGGCGCAGCCGGGCCTGGGCTCGGCGTCCAGGAAGAAGGGGTTGCCCTCGGCGGGCACCAGGCCCCGCTCGGTCATGGCGAACACGCCCAGCTCAAAGGCCGCTCCGAAGCGGTTCTTCAGGGCCCGCAGCAGGCGATGGTGGTGGTGGCGGTCCCCCTCGAAGGCCAGCACCGTGTCCACCAGGTGCTCCAGCACCTTGGGGCCGGCCAGGCTGCCGTCCTTGGTGACATGGCCCACCAGCACCAGGGGGGTGCCCGTGGCCTTGGCCCAGCGGGTGAGCAGGGTGGCACAGCCCCGCACCTGGCTGACACTGCCGGCGCTGCTCTCGAAGTCGGGATCAAAGAGGGTCTGGATGCTGTCCACCAGGAGCAGGTCCGGCTTCATGTGCTCGGCGGCCTCGAGGATCCTCCGCACGTCTGTCTCGGCCAGCAGGTGGATGCCCGGGTGCTCGGCGCCCAGACGCTGGGCCCGCAGCTTGATCTGGCGCTCGCTCTCTTCGCCGCTGGCGTAGAGCACCTTGCCCTTGGAGGTCGCCGCCCACTGGAGCAGCAGGGTGGACTTGCCGATGCCTGGCTCACCGCCCAGCAGGGCCACCATGCCTGGCACCACGCCGCCCCCCAGCACCCGGTCCAGTTCCACCAGGCCGGTGGGTTCGCGCTGGTTGTTCGTCACCAGCACATCCGGCAGGGCCACGGGGCCGCTGTAGTGCCCCTGGACAAAGCCAGTGTCAGCGCGCTGCAGATCCCGCTTCAGGCTGCCGCGCACCTCCTGGACCGCCTCCCAGGCGCCGCAGGCGGTGCACTTGCCCATGGCCTTCGGATGCCGCGCCCCGCAGGCGGTGCACTCGAAATGGGGCGAGGCCTTGGCCATCAGGAGGAGAGGGCCTGGTGGATGAAGGCGACGATGTCATCGGTGTTGGTGCCGGGCTGGAAGATCTCCCGGATGCCGATGGCCTTCAGGGCCGGGATGTCCTCGTCGGGGATGATGCCGCCGGCGAACACCAGCACGTCATCGGCGCCCTGGGCCTTCAGCAGGCGCATGACCTCGGGGAAGATCTGGTTGTGCGCACCGCTGAGGATGCTCATGCCCAGGACGCGGGCGTCCTCCTGCACCACGGCGGCGGCGATCTGCTGGGGCGTCTGGCGCAGGCCCGTGTAGATGACCTCCATGCCGGCGTCCCGCAGGGCTCGGGCCACAACCTTGGCGCCGCGGTCATGACCGTCCAGGCCGGGCTTGGCGATGACAATGCGGATGGGGGCTTGGCTCATGGGGGGCTCCAGAAGGATTCACCAGCTCTCAGTCTGCCTCAGGGCTTCATAAAGGCCAATGGCTGCGGCCTGGGCAAGGTTCAGGCTGCGGTGGTGGTCCCCCAGCATGGGGATGCGGACCAGGCTCTCCGGGTGGGCCTGGATGAGCTCGTCGGGCAGGCCCACGGTCTCCCGGCCGAAGACCAAGCCATCGCCATAGGCCCAGGGCACCTGGGTGTGGCGGCGGGCACCTTTGGTGGAGAAGAACCACAGCCGCTGGGCCGGGTTCCGGGCCAGGAAGTCAGCCCAGTCCGGGTAGTGGATCGGGTCCAGCTTCTCCCAGTAGTCCAGGCCCGCCCGGCGCACCTGGGCGTCTGAGGTGTCGAAGCCCAGGGGGTGGATGAGGTGCAGCTTCGCACCGTTGTTCACGCAGAGCCGACCGATGCTTCCAGTGTTCTGCGGAATCTCGGGCTGGTGCAGAATGATGTTGAACATGGGAGAGCCCCGATGAGTGATTGCCTGTTCTGCAAGATCGCACGGAAGGAGATCCCCGCCGCCATCGTCTATGAAGACGATACGCTCATCGTCTTCAAGGACATCTTTCCTCAGGCCCCGGTGCACCTGCTCATCATCCCCAAGGCCCACTGCGCTGGCTTGGCAGACCTGACGCCGGAGACCGCCGCCGCTGCTGCCCGCATCCCGGCCCTGGCCGCCCAGCTGGCCCAGGAGCAGGGTGTGGCCGAAGGGGGCTGGCGGCTGGTCAGCAACTGCGGGCCCGATGCGGGGCAGGTGGTGTTCCACCTCCACTTCCACCTGCTGGGAGGGAAGCCGCTCGGGCGGCCCTGCAAGTAGGCCGGAGCCGTTCAAACCTTGGTGCTTGGAGTTTATTGTAAGTCCATTTAATACAGCCGTTGCCAGTATTCTGGAGCCCTCCGCCCGATGCCACGGATCCTCATCATCGACGACGACCCGACGGTCCTGCTGGGCACGGAGCTGCTGCTGGGCACCTTGGGGTTCGTGACGGAGATTGCCAAAAACGGTGAGGAGGGGCTCGCCAGCCTGCGAGCCCAGCCCCCGGACCTCGTGGTCTGCGACATCGTCATGCCAGGGCTGGACGGCTTTGAGGTCCTGGCTGCGGCCCAGCAGGAGCCTCGCCTGGCCCGGGTGCCCTTCATCTTCCTGACCTCCCAGGCGGACCGGCAGACCCACCGCCGGGGGATGACCGCCGGTGCCGACGACTTTCTCACGAAGCCCTTTCACGCCTCCGAGCTCGTGGAGGCCATCCAGGCCTGCTTCCGCAAGCGGGTGGCCCACGGACCCGACCAGGCCGCCATGGAGGCGGCCCTGGGCCGTCTGCGGAGGCTCCTGAGTGGATCCGAGCAGGAGCGCCTCGGTCTGCTGGCGCCGCACCCTACTGCTCCGCCGCCCGCACCCCTGCCGCCCCGGGTGGAGCCTTCCCCGGCCCAGCGCCGAGCTGAGTACTGGATCGGGAGGATCCGCAGCTGCTTCGATGAAAACAACCCCTGGGCCATCCTGCATGTGCAGGACCGGGTCTGCTCCAAGAAGCTGACCATCCATGCGACCTACCTGCTGGCCAAGCTGCTGCTCGAGACCGGGAACCAGGCCCAGGCCGAGGCCGAGCTGGCCATCTCTGGCAGCGTGCTGAGTGTGAACATGGAATTCTTCCGGACGGCCCTCCTGGCGGACAGCCGCCCAGGCATGCCCGGCCTGTACCAGGGTCTTCGCCCCAGGATCATGCGGCTGGAGGAGAACCTGGAGGCCCTTCGCCAGAGATGCCAGGGTTAGCACCGGCATCCAAGGGAGGCACCTCCGACCGTCTTGCCGGGTCTGACCTCTGGGAGCACCTCTCCGCCAGTGCCCAGTCTGGCCCTGGCGGTTACTCTGATCCCTCCCCAACCAGACCCTGTCCCGCCGAAAGGAAGCCCATGGAATGCCGCCAACTGTTACATGGATCCTCCCTGCCGGGCGGGGGGCAGCTCGCGCCCCTGGCTGAGCTGGAGCCCCAGCTGGTGCTGGTCTTCGGCAGTGCCGAGACCCTGCGCTCCCCAGGCTACGTTGCCCTGCTCCAGGAGACCTTTCCGGGGGGTCCCATGGTGGGCTGTTCCACCGCTGGGGAGATCAGCGACCGGGGTGTGTCCGAGCAGACCTGTGTGCTCACTGCCGTGAGGTTTCATGGCGAGGTGGTCATCCGGGTGGTGGAAGCCGCCATTCCCAGCATGGCCAGCTGCCAGGGGGCCGGCGCCGCCCTCGGAGCGGCCCTGCAGGGCCCGGACCTGTCCGCAGTCCTCCTCTTTGCCAAGGGGGTCGCAGTGAACGGCAGCGCCATCCTGGCCGGTTTGGCCTCCCAGGTCGGGAGCCAGGTGCCCATCACCGGCGGACTGGCGGGCGACGGTGGGGCCTTCGTGGAGACCCTGACCCTCGGGCCCTCCGGGCTCTCGAAGGACGGTGCCGTGGCGGTGGGACTCTACGGAGCGGGCCTGGTCCTGTCCCACGGCTCCTGCGGCGGGTGGGCGCCCTTTGGGCCTGCCCGCAAGATCACGCGCAGCCGGGAAAATATCCTCTACGAGCTGGATGGGGAGCCCGCCCTGAATGTCTACAAGCGCTACCTGGGGGACCACGCCAAGGGGCTGCCCAACTCGGGGCTCCTGTTTCCCCTCGAGATCCTCAACCCGGAGCGTGGGCGCATGGGGCTCATCCGGACCATCCTGGGGGTGGACGAAGCCGAGGGCTATCTGGTGCTGGCTGGGGACATCGAATCCGGCGGCTACCTGCGGCTCATGCATGCCTCCACGGATGACCTGGTGGATGGTGCTGAACAGGCTGCTCAGCAGGCGGGAAGCCACCGTGCCGGCGGGGCAGGGCAGGGGCTGGCGCTCCTGGTCAGCTGCGTGGGGCGCCGCCTGGTGATGGGAGATGCGGTCGAGGAAGAGATCGAAGTGGTGGGGGCCACCCTCGGCAAGAGCATGACCCTGTCGGGCTTCTACTCCTACGGTGAGTTCGGCCCGCTGGGCGACAGCGACTGCAAGCTCCACAACCAGACCATGACGGTCACCTGCATCGGGGAGCGCTAGTCTTGCAACGCCTTCTCGAGCGGCAGCTCAAGCGCGCCCTGGTCCTGCAGGATCAGCAGGGGGTTGCAGACCTCCTGGAGGACCTGCGTCGGGTGGAGGCTGACCCATCCCTGCCTCCCTCCGTCCAGTCGGTCTGCCGGGGGTTTGGGAGCTTCCTGACGCGGGTGGAGTCCACCTACGCCCAGCATGACCGGGACCAGGAGCTCCGGATCCGGAGCCTCAACCTCAGCTCGGAGGAGCTGCTCCAGGCCAATGATCGGCTGCGGGAGGTTGCCGAAGCCCAGGCCCCGATCGTCCTGTCCCTGCGCACCACGGCCAACGAGCTCCTGCGCTCCCAGGGCCAGGAGGAGATCGGTTCTGAGATCAATGACCTCCCCCGGCTGACCAGCCTCATGGCCGACCTGCTGGCAGACCGGAGAAAGGCCCTCCAAGAGCTGGAACAGCAGAAGCTCGCCCTGGATGAGCACGCCATCGTCACGGTCACCGACGTGGAGGGGACGATTGTCTATGCCAATGACAAGTTCTGCGAAACGAGTGGGTATGCCCGGAGCGAGCTCATCGGGGCCAACCACAGGCTGGTCAGCTCAGGCCAGCACCCCCGGGCGTTCTTCCAGGACCTGTGGGCCACCATCAAGGCCGGGAAGGCCTGGCACGGTGAGATCTGCAACCGCGCCAAGGATGGCCACCTCTACTGGGTAGCGGCGACCATCCTGCCCAGCCAGATGGAAGGGGATCGCCCCCTTGGCTACATCGCCATCCGCACCGACATCACGGAGCGTCGGGCCATGGAGGATGCCCTCCGGACCAGCCAGGAGCAGCTCCGGATGGCCATGGACGCTTCCCGGATGGGGCACTGGGACTGGAACACCCAGCTGGACCGCACCGACTTCAGCGACCAGTGGCTGGCCATGCTGGGCTACAAGCGGGGCGATCTGGCCGATGCCCATGATGTCTGGAGCTCCCTGGTCCATCCGGAGGATCTGGCCCGGGCCCGGGAGGCCTTCCGGCAGAACGCCACGGGGGTGCTCCCGGCCTATCAGGTGGAGCTCCGGATGCGCCACAAGGATGGCAGCTGGCGGTGGCTCCTCTCCTCTGGCCGGGTGACGGCCTGGGATGCGAGCGGGAGCGCCGCCCGGCTGCTCGGCATCGACATCGACATCACGGAGCGCAAGGAGGGCGAGCGGGCCCTCCGGGAGGCCCGGGATCTGGCCGTGGCGGCCAGCAGGGCCAAGAGCGAGTTCCTGGCGAACATGAGCCACGAGATCCGCACCCCGATGAATGGGGTGATCGGCATGCTCGGGCTCCTCATGGGGACCGGGCTGGACCAGGTCCAGCGGCACTACGCTGAAATGGCCAAGCTCAGCGGGCAGTCCCTGCTCTCGCTCATCAACGACATCCTGGACCTGGCCAAGGTGGAGGCGGGCAAGGTTGAGCTGGCCGAAGAGGACTTCGATCTGTTGCGCCTCCTGGACGAGGTGGGCCTCCCGATGGGCAGCCGGGCCCAGCAGAAGGGGCTCGAGTATCTGCAGGTCCTGGCCCCGGACTCCCCCCGCCACCTCCGAGGGGACGCCCGGCGGCTGCGCCAGGTGCTTGTGAATCTGGTCGGCAATGCCCTCAACTTCACCCACCGGGGGAAGGTCGTGGTGCGGGTGGAGCCAGTGGTCCTGGGCGGACCAGACGTGCTGCTGCGCTTCTCGGTGCAGGACACGGGCATCGGCATCCCTGCCAACAAGCTGGGCGACCTCTTCCAGTCCTTCAGCCAAGTGGATGGCTCCACCACCCGCCGGGTTGGCGGCACCGGCCTGGGCCTGGCCATCTCGCGTCAGCTGGTGACCCTGCTGGGCGGGGAGATCGGCTGCTCCAGCGAGGACGGTGTCGGCTCGGAGTTCTGGTTCACCGTCCGACTCCGCCTCAGCGACGAGGACCCGGTGCCCCGGCATCCGTCCTTCACGGAGCCCACTCCGACCGCTCGAGACTTCCACCAGCGGCGCATCCTGCTGGTGGAGGACAACCTCGTGAACCAGGAGCTGGCGCTGGCCATCCTGGGGGGTTGGGACCTGTGCGTCGAGGTTGCTTGTGATGGCATGGAGGCCATCCAGGCGCTCCGGAGGTCGGACTATGACCTCGTCCTGATGGATATCCAGATGCCGAAGCTGGATGGGCTGGAGGCCACCGCCACGCTGCGGAATCCTGCCTCCGGCGTCCGGAATCCTGCGGTTGTTGTCGTCGCCCTCACGGCCCACGCCATGGCCGAGGACCGGCAGCGCTGCCTCGATGCGGGGATGAACGACTACCTGACGAAGCCACTGGAACCGGGTGCCCTGCTGGCGATCCTGGACCGCTACCTCCCTGCCGTGGGCGCCACCGGACGGACCGAGCCTGCTCCGGTTCTGCCGGACCAGGTCCCGCTGTCCTCAGCTCAGCCTACCCTGTCCGTGGACTTTGATCAGGCGGGGCTGCTGCAGCGGCTGATGGGCAACCGGGAGGCCGCAGGCATGGTCCTGGGGAGCTTCGTGGGGCACTGTCCCAAGCAGCTTGCCCTGCTGGCCGCCGCCGTGCTGGCCGGGGACTTCGAGGCTGCTGCCATGAGTGCGCATCAGCTCAAGGGCTCCTGCGCCACCGTCGGCGCAGCCGTGATGCTGGCGCAGGTGCGGGCCCTGGAGCAGGCCCTGCAGGCCGGCGACCCGATTCCCATCCAGGCCGGGGCGGCCAGCCTGCCTGGTGCCTTCGATTCGTTTCGAGCGGCGGTGCGGGACCTGGTCCCATGACGTCCCAAGGCGCATGGTAAGGATCCAGTCCTGATGCCAAGCTGGGGAGAGGGTTGCCGAAAGGCGGAGGAACACGATGGAGAGTGAACGAGACGGCCAGGCGCAGGACCTGAAGGTGATGGTGGTCGATGACGACGTGGTCTTCCTCCGCTACCTGGAAGCCCAGCTGAAGATGATCGGCTACCAGACGGTGACCGTGGAGAGTGGTGTGGCGGCCTGGATCCTCCTTCAGGCTGACCCCCCGGATCTGGTGCTGCTGGACATCTTCATGCCGGGCATGGGCGGGCTGGAGCTGTGCCGGAAGATCAAGACCACCCCGGTCCTTCAGGACATCCCGGTGGTGCTCCTGACCATGATGGGCGCCAAGGCCAAGGATGGCGGCTACCAGGCGGGGGCTGATGACTTCCTCAACAAGCCGCCCCACCTCCTGGAGCTCAAGACCCGGATTCGCAACCTGCTGCTGCTTCGCCAGCTCCGTGCGGCCCTGCCTCCCGAGGCGGAGGACCCGCCGGCGGAGGTGGTCCCAGGCGCCCCACCCCGCATCCTGATCATGGATGCCTTGGGCATTCCCAACAGCCACATGGCGAACACCCTGGCTGAGGAGGGCTGGGAGGTGCAGGTCATGAGGAGCCAGGAGCACCTGCTGGCAAGCCTCCGCAACCAGCGACCCGACCTCCTCATCATCGATCAGGACCTGTCCGACGGCTCTGGCAGCGGCTTGGTGTCCCGCCTCCGGAGCGAGGTGGGGACCGCCGACCTGACCATCCTCCTGGCCTGTGAGGCGGGTGCCCTCGAGCTCCAGGTCGGGATCTACCAGAGCGAAGCGGATGAGCATCTGGTCAAGCCCTTCGAGCCCTCGGAGCTCAAGGCCCGGGTGCGGTCCCTGCTCAAGCGCTCGGAGCTGCGCAGCCGTCAGGAGGGCAAGGTCCTGGCTGCGGACCCCAACGAGGTCGAGGACGCCCGAGGGGGCACCTTCAGCAGGGCCTTCTTCCTTGCGAGCCTCAAGCACACCTGTGCCTTTGCCACTGTGGTGAGTCGCCCCGTTGGCCTCCTGGCCTACCGGCTCCCCGTGGGGGCCGTGACCGGTGGCATCAGGATCCCAGAGGTCATGAAGGGCCAGCTGGAGGCCCACGAGGTGCTCTGCCGGGTGGCCGAGGGCCTCTTCGTCGCCATCCTGCCCTGTGCCGATCTGGTTGAGCTTGGCCGCCGGGTCGAGGCCCTCAAGCCTCTGCTCCCGGCCGGTCAGTTCGCCACGGCTTCCGGCAAGGGGAGAATTGCCAACACGCTGGTCAAGAGCATCTGGGACCAGTTCCACGGCCTGGACCAGGCAGGGCAGGGCTGAGCATCCTTCAGCGGGCAGGTCGCGGCTCCCTGTTGCTCTTTATTTATAAGTAAATCTACTTATTATTCGAAAAAGACACGCAAATGCGTGTCTTTTTTCGCTTTTATTTCCTCTTGTGGTGATTCCGGGCCTTTCTAGACTTTGAAGTGGACTTCAGTGGAACAAAGTGGTTTGGAATGGACGAAAGTGGTCCACCGTGCCCCTCCTCACCTGGATGCCATTTGAAAGGCAGGTTCGGTGCTGCGACTCCGCGGGAACACGCCAGCCACGATGGACGAGAAGGGACGCCTCAAGCTCCCCTCCTCCTTCAAGGCCGAGTTGGAAGCCTTCGCCAAGGGCGAGGGTGGCGGAGCCTCCCGGCACTACCTGACTTCCTTGGATGGACGCTCGGCACGGCTCTACCCCTTGCCCGTGTGGGAGGCCATCGAGGCCCGCCTGGCGGCCCTGCCGTCCACCAACCCCGCCAAGCGCAAGTTCCTGGAGACCACCGCCTACTTCGGCAGTGAGGTGGAGCCCGACGCCCAGGGCCGCTTCGTCATCCCCCCCATCCTCCGGGAGGCGGCCCAGCTGACCGGCGAAGTGGCCGTCCTGGGTCAGATGGACCACCTGGCCATCTGGAACCGGGCCGGCTTCGAGCGCCGCCTGGCGGCCGAGCCTCTGGGTGCCGATGACCTGGCTCAGCTCGCGGACCTGGGGATCTGATGATGACCCTCGCCGCCCCGGTCCATGTCCCCGTCCTCCTCCAGGAAGTGGTGGCCAACCTCGTCCTGCCCCCGGCGGCCCGCGTCCTCGACCTCACCCTGGGCCTGGGTGGCCATGCCGCAGCGCTCCTGGCCGGGGCCGACGCCCAGAGCCTCTACCTCGGCGTGGACCGCGATCCCGACGCCCGGGCCATCGCCACCCAGAACCTGGGCCATGACCGCCGCGTCAGCATCTTCCCCGGGACCCACGAAGACCTCTGGGACGCTCCCCGCTTCCGGGCCTGGCAGGCGGCTCATGCCCCCGAGGGCTTCGATGCCATCCTGGCCGATCTGGGCGTCTCCACCCTGCAGCTGCGCACCCCCCTCCGCGGCTTCAGCTTCCGGGACGACGGCCCCCTGGACATGCGCATGGACCCCGAGCAGGGCGTCCCGGCCTGTGTGTGGATTGCCGAGCAGACCGAAGAGACCCTGGCCGATGCCATCTACCAGTACGGCGAAGAGCGGGCCAGCCGACCCATCGCCCGGGCCATCCTCAAGGCCTCCCGGGAAGGTCGCCTGGACACCACCCATCAGTTGGCCCGGGCCGTCTACACCGTGATCCCCCGGGAGCCCGCCAAGCGCAAGGGCCAGAGCGACCCCGCCACCCGCACCTTCCAGGCCATCCGCATTGCGATCAATGGCGAGCTGGACCGCCTCGCCGCCACCCTGCAGACCGCCATCAGCCACCTCCGGCTGGGCGGCCGCATCGGGGTCATCAGCTTCCACAGCCTGGAGGACCGCATTGTCAAGCAGACCCTGCGGCGCCTGGCAGGTGTCTACGACGGCCCCGGCCGCACCGCCCCCATGGAACTTCCCAAGATCGTCAGGCTCATCCATGCCGGCGGCATCGCTCCCAGCGAGGCCGAGGCCGCCAGCAACCCCCCCTCTCGCTCCGCCCGCCTCCGCGTGGCGGAGCGGCTCTCCTGATCGAGGTGACCATGTCCGCTGGAACCCTGCTGAGCTCCGCCCCCTCCCTCCGCCGCACGGTGGAGAGTGAGGGCATCCTCCGCATGCTCCTCCTGGTGGCGATCCTGGCCATGCCCGTGGGCACCATGATCTTCCTGAAGATCCAGAGCACCCGCCTGAGCTACGCCATGGGCGACGTGAAGGAGCGCATCCGCAAGGAAGAGGAGTTCCACCGCAAGCTCATGCTCGAGCGCAGCCGCTACCAGCGGGATGAGGAAGTCCAGGTCTATGCCGAGAAGTCGGGCCTGGAGCCCCGCAAGCAGGGCCACCTGGTCCACCGGGCCTTCACGCCGGAAGACCAGAAGATTGCCCGGCTCCGTCCGGTCTCCTCGGATGGGCAGTAGGCTATAGGCTTTGGGCTGCAGCCCTTCCACACCGCTTCATCCAGCCCCGGCCGCCCCGTGTTTGATCGCTTCGCCACACAGCCCCGCATGCCCAGGCGCCTCCTGGGCCGGCACGAGCCCCAGGAGCTGCTGGAGGGCCGCCTGCTGTGGCTCATGGCCGGGATGGCCCTCTGGAGCCTGCTGATCCTCCTGCGCCTCCTCTGGCTCCAGGGCTGGGAGCACAAGCGCTTCAAGGCCAAGGCTGAGCAGCAGCACACCACGGTGGTGCCGGTGCCGCCCATCCGGGGTGAGCTCCGGGACCGCCGGGGCGAGCCCCTGGCCATCTCAATCAAGGTCGAGAGCCTGTTCGCCGATCCCCGCGCCTTCTACCCGGACTACAAGGCCGGCAAGGGCGAGGAGCGCCAGTGGGGTGAGCCCAACCGCAAGGCGGCCGGAGAGGTGGCCGCCAAGCTGGCCCCGATCCTGGAGCAGAGCCGCGCCCAGGTGCTGGAGAAGCTGCTGCGCCGGAAGAGCTTCGTCTATCTGGAGCGCCACCTGCCGCCGGTGAAGGTCTCGGCCATCCGGGCCCTGGGCCTGGATGGCATCGAGTTCCAGCCCGAGAGCCGGCGCTTCTACCCCCGGGGCACCCTGGCCGCTCAGCTCCTGGGCTTCACCAACATCGATGGGGCCGGACAGCTGGGCATCGAGCAGACCTTCGACCGGCAGCTGGCGGGCATGGAGGGCAAGCTCATCGCCCCCCGGGATGCCCACGGCAAGCTACTCATCCTCCAGGAGAACTACAGCCAGGTGCCCGTGAATGGGGCCTCCCTGCAGCTGAGCATCGATGCCTCCATCCAGCACCTGGTGGAGGATGCCCTGGAGGAGGGGGTGCGGCTGTCCCGCCCCCACACCGCCTATGCCGTGGTGGTGGACCCCACGACCGGGGAGATCCTGGCCATGGCCGGGACGCCCACCTTCGACCCAAACCACATCCTGCCCCGCCGCTTCCGCAACCGCACCGAGGCTGAGCTCAGCGCCGCCGAGCGGGAGGACCTGAAGCGGGAGCTGGAGCGGCAGAAGGCCGCCCGCAAGGTGCATCCGCTGGAGGATGTCTACGAGCCGGGCTCCACCATGAAGATCTTCACCGCCGCCATTGCGCTGGAGGAGCGCAAGGTCCGCCTGGGCGAGCGCATCGACTGCCTGGGGGGCCGCTGGCAGTACAGCGCCAAGGTGCCACCCATCACCGACACCCACCGCCACGGCGTGCTCACCTTCGAAGAGATCCTCTGGCAGAGCTCCAACATCGGGGCCGCCAAGCTGGGCATCCGCCTGGATCCCGCCGTCCACTACCAGTACCTCCGCAAGTTCGGTTTCGGCGAGGCCACGGGGCTCAACTTCCCCGGGGAGAGCCAGGGCCGCCTCATCGCCCCGGACCGCTGGAGCGTGCCCACCCAGTACACCATGAGCTACGGCTACGGCCTCAGCACCACGCCCCTGCAGATCCTCATGGCGGGCTGCGCTCTGGCCAACGGCGGGCGCCTCATGCAGCCCATCCTGGTGCAGCGCATCTTCAACGACCGGGGCCTGCTGCTGAAGGAGTACAAGCCCACCACCCGGGGCCAGGTGATCAGCGAGGAGACCGCCAGCCTCATGAAGGAAGCCCTGAAGGGGGTCGTCACCCAGGGCACAGGCAAGAAGGCCAAGCTCGACAACAACATTGAGTCCTTCGGCAAGACCGGCACCAGCCGCAAGCTCATCAATGGGAAATACGACCCGAAGCGGCACTTCGCCTCTTACATGGGCTTCTTCCCGGCGGACAACCCCCAGTACGGCGTGCTGGTGATGCTGGATGATCCCGGCGGGGACACCACGGGTGGCGATGTGGCTGCTCCCCTCTTCAAGCGCATCGGCGATGGCATCCAGCGCTACCGCCAGACCGCACCGGACCCGGGCCGCGAGGCCGACCTCAAGCTCTCCCTGCGGGACTGGCCCACCAGCGAGACCGACGAGGCCAGTGTGCATGTGGAGAAGGGGCGGGTCCCTGACCTCATGGGCCTCAGCCTCAAGGCCGCCATCCAGCGGGTGGTGCTGGTGGGGGGCGTGCCTCGGATCGAGGGCCTCCCGGGCCCATCGGCCACCCGGGTGCAGGGGCAGAGCCCGGAGCCGGGTGCGGCCCTGGAAGCGGGCGGCGTGGTGCGCATCCGAGCGGGGGGATCATGAGACTTGACGCGCTCCTCGCCGACCTGGGCACCCGCATCAGTGGCCCCGATGGTGACGTGCTGGACCTCACCAGCGACAGCCGCGAAGTCCGTCCCGGCTGGGCCTTCGTGGCCCTGAAGGGGGAGCAGGCCGATGGTGCGGCCTACGTTCCCCAGGCCCTCGCCCAGGGCGCTGTGGCGGTGCTCTCAGAGGTCCCGCTGGACCTTCCGGAGGGCATCGCTGGCGGCCTCCTGACGGACCCTCTGCGCCTGCAGATGGCCCTCCTGGCCCGCCGCCTCCACGGCGAGCCGGATCGGTGCCTGGCCCTCATTGGCGTCACCGGCACCAACGGCAAGACCACCACCACCACCCTCATCCGTCAGCTCCTGCGCGGCGCGGGTCTGGGCTGCGGCGTCATCGGCACCGTGCTCAATGCCGCTGGGGCCGTGGAGGAGGAGGCCATTCGCACCACGCCTGAGAGCACCGCCTTCTACCGCTGGCTGCGCCGGGGCGTCGCGGCGAAGGATGTGGCCTCGGCCGTGGAGGTGAGCAGCCACGCCCTCTGCCTGGGGCGGGTGCACGGTGCGGCCTTTGGGGTGGGGGTCTTCACCAACCTCACCCAGGACCACCTGGACTATCACGGCACCCTGGAGGCCTACTTCGAGGCCAAGGCGCGGCTCAAGGCCCAGTGCCGCAGCTTCCTGGTGAATGCCGACGACCCCTTCGGCCAGCGCCTCCTCGCCGAGGGCGGCTGCACCAGCTATGCCCTGGATCGCCGGGCGGACTACCGCGCCGCCGACCTGGAGCTGGGGCCGACAGGCACCTGCTTCACCCTGGAGACGCCCCTGAACGTCTGGACCGTGGAGAGTCCCCTCCTGGGTCGGTTCAATGCCTACAACCTGCTGGCGGCCCTGGCGGCCTGCGCCGAGGCCGGCTTCGACTTGAACCAGCTGATCCCCGCCGTGCCGACGGTGACCGGCGCCCCCGGCCGCCTGGAGCGCGTGGACTACGGTCAGCTCTTCGGCGTAATGGTGGACTATGCCCACACCCCGGATGCCCTGGAGAAGCTGCTGACCGAGGGGCGGCGCCTGCTGTCCCCGGGCGGTCGCCTGCATGTGCTGTTCGGCTGCGGCGGGGACCGGGACCGCAGCAAGCGCCCCCTCATGGCGGCGGCGGTGGCGGCCGGGGCCGACGTGCTCTGGCACACCAGCGACAACCCCCGCACCGAGGATCCCGAGCGCATCCTGGACGACGCCGCCCCCGGTATTCCCGAGGCCCTCCGCAGCGATGCCACCCGGTACCACCGGGACGCTGACCGCCGCCGCAGTGTGGCCGCAGCCCTGGCCGACTGCCGCCCCGGTGACCTGCTCCTGCTGGCTGGGAAGGGCCATGAGCCCTACCAGGAGATCCACGGCGTGAAGCACCCCTACAGCGACCGGGCCGCGGTGGAAGCCGCACTCCGGGGCGCGCCATGACCCGCCTGGTCCGCATCGAGGGACCCGGGGATCCCATCCTCCACGAGGCCGCCGCCCTGCTGCGTTCCGGGGGCCTGGTGGCCTTCCCCACGGAGACGGTCTATGGGCTCGGTGCCGATGGCCTGAACCCCGAGGCGGTCGCACGAATCTACGCCGCCAAGGGTCGGCCCAGCACCAGCCCGGTGATCCTCCACGTGGCCGGTGCGGAAGCGGCCCACGACCTGGTGGCCCACTGGTCCGCCGAGGCCCAGGCCCTGGCTGACCGCTTCTGGCCCGGCCCTCTGACGCTGGTGCTGAAGGCCTCGGCGCTCGTGCCGGCCTGCGTCCGTGCGGGCGGGCCCACCGTGGCCCTGCGCTGCCCCGCCCATCCCGTGGCCCTGGCGCTCATCCGGGCCACCGGGCGCCCCCTGGCGGCCCCCAGCGCCAACCGCAGCCAGCACCTGTCCCCTACCACTGCCACCCACGTGGCCTCCAGCCTCGGGGACGCTCCGGACCTCATCCTGGACGGCGGTCCCACCACCGAGGGCCTGGAGTCCACCATCCTGGACCTCACGGGGCCCCGGCCCCGCATCCTGCGCCCGGGCCCCATCACGCCGGCAGACCTGGCGGGCCTGGTCGGCCCGGTGGAAGTCTGGGCCGGGGCCGCTGATCCGGCGCTCCGCCAGCAGGCCCCCGGGATGCAGGCGCGGCACTATGCCCCCCGCGCCGAGCTGCGTCTGGTGCCCCCAGGGGCCGGCGCCGTCGCCACCGGCGAGCGGGTGGCCTACGTGGGCTTGGGTGCCCTGCCGGTCCTGCCGGAGGGCGTGCGGGGCATCCTGCTGCCCCTGGAGCCCGACGCCGTGGCGGTTCGACTCTATGCGCTCCTGCACGAGCTGGACGATGCCGGCTTCGACCGGATCCTGGTGGAACACCCCCCCGCCGGGGAGGCCTGGCTCGCCGTGCGCGACCGCCTCGGGCGGGCCGCAGCCAAGGAGCAGCCATGAGCCTCTGGTCCCTCCATCAGGTGGCCTCCCAGGTGGGTGGCGCCATCCACGGTGAAGGCTCCCTCGTCCCCGGGTCCCTGTCCCTGGACACCCGCACCCTCCAGCCCGGCGCCTGCTTCGTGGCCCTCAGGGCCGAGCGGGATGGCCACGACTTCGCGGCCCAGGCCGTGGCGAAGGGGGCAGTGGCCCTGTTGGTGGACCATCCCTTGGACCTGCCCTGTGCTCAGCTGGTCGTCCCGGACACCCTGGAGGCCCTGCAGGCCTGGGGCCGCACCCGGCTCGCGGCCGTGCGTCCTGGTCTGGTGCTGGGCGTCACGGGCAGCGTCGGCAAGACGGGCACCAAGGAGATGCTGGCCGAGGCCACCGGGGCCTGGCGCACCCTGGGGAACCGCAACAACACCCTGGGCATCCCCGAGGCCCTGGCCACCCTGCCGGAGGGCCTGAGCGGCGCTGTGCTGGAGATGGGCATGAGCACCCCCGGGGAGATCCGCTGCCTCACGGAGATCGCGCCCCTCGATGCCGGCCTCATCACCCTGGTGGGCACCTCCCACATCGAGAACTTCGCCGACGGCCAGCAGGGCATCGCCAGCGCCAAGGGTGAGCTGGTGGCGGGCCTGCGGAAGGGCGGCACCTGGGCGCACCTGGCCGCCGACCCCTGGTGCCAGTGGATCGCCCAGCAGCCCTGGGCCCGCCATGCCCAGCCGCTGCCTGTGGGCGACGGCGAGCCCTGGGGCTGGGAGGACTACGCCTCCCTGGGCGCCGTCGGTGGCACCTTCGTCCTGCGCACGCCCCGGGGCAAGGTCCCCCTGCGCATCCAGCTTCCCGGCGAGCACCAGACCCGCAACGCAGCCCTGGCGGCGGCCCTGGCCCTCCACCTGGGCTTCGACGCAACCAGGGTGGCGGCGGGCCTCGCCGCCGTGGTGCCGGAGCCCGGCCGCGGCCGCCTCCATGCCCTTCCCGGCGGTGGCTGCCTGCTGGACGAGACCTACAACGCCAGCATGGACTCCATCCTGGCCTGCAGCCGCGCCCTGCTGCAGCTGCCGGGTGGCGAAGCCATCGCCGTGCTGGGCTCCATGCGCGAACTCGGTCCCGAGGCGTCCCGCATCCACCGGGAGACCGGGGCGGCCCTCAAGGCCCTGGGCCTCTCTCGCCTCTGGGCCTATGGCGACCACGCCGCCGACTTTGCCGAGGGCTTCGGCCTGCGGTCCCTGGCCTTCCCGGACTTCGACAGCCTGCGGGATGATGCGGCGGGACTCTCCGCAATCCCACCCGGAGCCCGTATCCTGGTAAAGGGCAGCCGGTACTGGCGCGCCGAGCGGGCCGTGGCTTGGCTGCTCGGTGAGCGGTCCTGAAGTCGCTGTCCTGACTCTGCCTTCGTCGGTCTTTCCCCTTCGGTTATTGGATACCCATGCTGCCCTGGCTTCTGCACCCCTTCCGCGACATCATTCCCGGCTTCTCGGTCTTCCGGTATGTGACCTTCCGCACGGCCCTGGCCGCAGCCACGGCCATGGTGCTGAGCCTGCTGCTGGGTCCCCCGGTGATCCGCATGCTCACGGCCCTGAAGATGGGCCAGCACATCCGTGAAGAGGGGCCGGAGCACCACCAGAAGAAGGCCGGCACCCCCACCATGGGCGGGGTCCTCATCCTGCTGGTGATCACGGTCTCCACCCTGCTGTGGTGCGACCTCAAGAGCGGGCCCATCTGGGTGGCCTTGCTGGCCCTCCTGGGCTTCGGTGCGGTGGGTGCCTTCGATGATGCCAAAAAGCTCCTGAAGCAGCAGAACCTGGGCCTCACCAGCCTGCAGAAGATGGCCCTCCTGACGGCCATCTCGCTGCTGGTGGCCTGGCTCATCCTGCACTTCGGCCTGCGGGGCAGTGCCACCAGCCACTTGTCTGTGCCCTTCTTCAAGAACTTCCGGCCCAACGTGGGCATCTTCCTCATCCCCTGGATCTGGCTGGTGATGGTGGGTACCAGCAACGCCGTGAACCTCACGGACGGCCTGGACGGCTTGGCCATCGGGGGCACGCTCATCGTATCGATCACCTACGCGATCCTCGCCTATGTGGTGGGCCACGCCAAGATCGCCGCCTACCTGGCCGTTCCCTTCGTGCCGGGTGGCGCCGAGCTCTCCGTGTTCATGGGTGCCATGGCGGGGGCCTGCCTGGGCTTCTTGTGGTACAACGCCCACCCGGCCGAGATCTTCATGGGCGACACCGGCTCCCTGGCTCTGGGCGGTGCGCTGGGTACGGTGGCCGTGATCGTGAAGCAGGAGCTCCTGCTGGTCATCGCCGGCGGCCTGTTCGTGCTGGAGGCGGTGAGCGTCATCCTGCAGGTGGGCAGCTTCAAGCTGCGGGGCGGCAAGCGCATCTTCCGCATGGCCCCCTTCCACCACCACCTGGAGCTGGGTGGTCTGCAGGAGACCAAGGTCGTGATCCGCATGTGGATCACCGCCATCGTCTGCTCGATCCTGGCCCTCAGCTCCCTGAAGCTGCGATAGGCCGGGGGCGGGACGGCCAGGGCTGGCCGAGGATGTAGCCCTGCCCCCAGGGCACCCCTGCGTCGATGACGGACTCCAGCTCTTCGAGGGTCTCGATGCCCTCGGCAATGAAGCCAATGCGCATGGCACTGGCGAATTGGGCCAGGGCGTTGAGCAGGGCGGCCTGATACGGACGGCGGTGGGCCTGATGGACCAGGCTGCGGTCCGCCTTGATGAAGTCCGGGGCCAGCAGGGCCATGTGGGAGAGGCTGGCCACACCGGCGCCCAGGTCATCCACCGCCACCCGCAGGCCCATCTCGCGGAGGCGTACCACGTAGCCCTGGAGGGCCTCGAGGTCGTGGACCCGCTGGGCCTCGGTGAACTCCATCACCACCCGGTCCGGGCCGAAGGGCAGGGCCTCCATCCAGCGGGGCAGGCTGGCCCAGAAGCCCGGGGCCTCGAGGCTCACTGGCTCCAGGTTCACGAAGTGCAGGTGGCTGCCGTCACCGTCCCGGGCGATGGTCTGGAAGGTGGCCTCGAGGAAGGTGAGGTCCAGGGCCAGGCGGTCCGCTGAGGTCAGTGAGGGATGCTGCAGCAGGGGGCCGACGGCGTGGGTCTTGCCATCTTCGTCCTCGTGCCGAGCCAGGTATTCGAGGGCCATGAGGCGATTGTCCGAAAGCCGATACATGGGCTGGACATGGGGAACGATGTTGGCGTCGCCACGCAGCATGCGCTCCAGGATGCCCTTGGGCATGTTCACTCTCCACCACGACCCAGGGTCTTCGGGGATTGTAGCGCTTCGAATGCGCCGCGTCCCCCCTTGGGTACGGCGGATCGGGCTAACCTGGAAGGTGGGAGGCGGCATGCGCACCGTGGTCGTGGGGGCAGGACGTTCAGGCTTGGCGGCAGCGCGCTTCCTGGCGGCGCAGGGAATGCCCGTGGTGCTGACGGACCTGCGGTCGAGCCCCGATGCTGAGCTGGAACGAGAACTGGCCCGGGCGGGCATTCCTGGCGTGTGGGGCGACCATCCCTTGGTGCTCCTGGATGAATGCACCGAGGTGGTGGCGAGTCCTGGCATCCCGCGCACGGCACCCTTCCTGGCGGAGGCCCTGCGGCGGGGCATTCCGGTGGTGGGCGAAGTGGAAGTGGCCCATCGGCACCTGCGCCGCAGCGGCACTGGCCGGGTGCTGGCCGTGACGGGGACCAACGGCAAGAGCACCACCACCGACCTCACCGCGCACCTGCTGCGGGCCTCCGGTCGCCCGGCGGTCGCCTGCGGCAACCTGGGCCTGCCCTTCCTGGAGGCCGTCCAGCACGCTGCCCCGGACACCGTCTTCGTGGTGGAGCTGAGCAGCTACCAGCTGGAGTCCGTGCAGGCCTTCCGAGCGGATGCTGCGGCCTTCCTGAACCTCACCGAAGACCACCTGGCACGGCACGGCACCATGGACACCTATCGGCGCACCAAGCTGCGGGTCTTCGAGCGGCAGGGTGCCGGTGACCTGCGGGTGGTCCCCGCCGCCCATCCGGAGTGGTGGCAGGATGCACCAGGTGCCGCGCCCAGCGCCCGCTTTGGCTGGTCGCCCTGCGAGGCCTGGTGTGCTGGGGACGGCCTGCTCTACCTGGAGGGCGCAGTCCTCCTGCCTCGCACGGACCTGCGGATTCCCGGCGACCACAACGTGGAGAACGCCCTGGCGGCGGCCCTGCTGGCCCGCCATGCGGGCGCCTCCCTGGACGGCCTCCGGGCGGGCCTGCGCAGCTACCCGGGCCTGGCCCACCGCATGGTCCTCTGCGGGGAGCGGGGCGGGGTGCGGGCCTACAACGACTCCAAGGGCACCAACGTGGACGCCACCCTCACCGCCATCCATGCGCTGCCGGGTCCTCTGGTGCTGCTGCTGGGCGGGACCGACAAGGGGGCCAGCTATGCGCCCCTGCGAGCGGCCCTGGCGGGCAAGCTGCGCCGCCTGATCTTCCTGGGGGAGGCCATCCCCCAGCTGGTGCGGGACCTGGGGGACCTGCCCCACGAGGTGGTGCCAGCCTTCGATGCCGCCGTCCAGACCGCCCTCGACCTGGCCCAGCCCGGTGATCAGGTGCTGCTCAGCCCCGCCTGCGCCAGCTTCGACCAGTTCGCCAACTTTGAGCAGCGGGGCGACCACTTCGAGTCCCTCATCCAAGCCTGGAGCGCTTCATGACCGACCTTGCCGCAGCCCTCCAGAACCTGCTGGGAGCCGATGCCGTGCTCACGGAGCGGGCTGACCTGGTCCGCTACGAAGAGGGGTGGCGCTATGGGAAGGGCAGTGCCCTCCTGGCTGTGCGCCCCGCCACTGCCGAGCAGGTGGCAGCCTGCCTGGCCCTCTTTCGGGCTGCCGGGGTGCAGGTTGTGCCCCAGGGTGCCAACACGGGCCTGGTGGGTGCCTCCACGCCCGATGCCAGTGGCCGCATGGCCGTGCTCAGCCTGGAGCGCCTCAACCGGCGCCTGGAGGTGGACCCCGTGGACCGCACGGTGCTGGTGGACGGTGGCGTCCTGCTCAGCGGCCTGAATGCGGCCCTCCAGCCCCATGGCCTCATGTTCCCCATCGACCTGGGTGCCGACCCCTCCATCGGTGGCATGATCGCCACCAACACCGGCGGCACGCGCCTGCTGAAGTACGGCGATGTGCGCCACAACCTGCTGGGCATCGAGGTGGCCCTGCCGGACGGAACCCTCGTGGGGGACCTCAACCGCCTGCGGAAGAACAACACGGGCCTGGATCTGAAGCAGCTGTTCGTGGGCACCAGCGGCACCTTTGGCGTCATCACCGGCGCCGTGGTGCAGGCGGTGCCGGTGCCCGCCCAGCGGGCCGCCGCCCTGGTGGGCTGCGGGGAGGGCGAGGTCGCCCTGGCCCTGCTGCGGGCCCTGGAGCGGGACCTGGCGGATGTGCTCACCGCCTTCGAGGTGATCAGCGCCGGCGCCTTCGCACCGGTCTTTGCCCACACGGAAGGCCTGCGCAATCCCTACGGCAACAGCGCCCCACCCGCCTACACGGTCCTGGTGGAGCTGGCCTCCACCCTGCCACCCGCCGCCCTGGACCTGGGCTCGCTGCTGGAGGAGCGCCTGGGCGCCTTCCTGGAGACCGCCGAGGGGGAGGCCGTCACGGATGTGTTCATGGGTCGCCCCGAGGACTTCTGGGCCATCCGCCACCATGTGAGTGAGAGCCTGCGGGCGGAGGGCAAGGTGCTGGCCTTCGACGTGAGCGTGCCCCGCAGCCGCATGGCCGCCTTCACCGAGGCCGCCCGGGCCCTGCTGGTAGCGGACTTCCCATTCGTGCGCTGCTGCGACTTCGGCCACTGGGGCGATGGGGGCACCCACCTGAACCTGGTGTGGAAGGAAGCCGAGTCACCTATGCCCTCGGCTGAGCTGGTACCGGTCCTCCAGACCCGCATCTACGATCTCGCGGTGAAGGGCTTCGCCGGCAGCTACAGCGCCGAGCACGGCGTAGGCCCTCATAACCAGAGCTTCTACGAGGCCTACACCCCCGCCTCAGCCCAAGCCGTCAACGCCGCCCTCAAGACCCACCTGGATCCCGATGGCATCCTGGGGACAACCAAGCTCTGAGCCTTTGCCAATCAAAAAAAGGCACCCGCTTGCGGGTGCCTTTTTCTGGAGTTTGGACATTTGCGCAATTCACCATGTCTATATGTAGGTAATGAACGGGTTAGTAACAATTGGCAAAGCGCGAGTGGATAGAAATTACCTTTTGCTATTAGGGCAGCTTCACTATATTGCCGTGGAAGTCGGGAAGGTGCGTGCCAGCCCATTTTCCCAAGGCTTCAAGCACTGGACGCAGCGCCGCCCCACCTTCTGTAAGTCGGTAAGCGTTATTACGAGACGTGGCCTTGGGGTTTGTTCGTTCGATTAGCTTTAAACACGTTAGGAGATCAAGTCTAGACGCCAGGATATTTGTAGAGATGCGCTCAGGAGACTCAAGAAATTGTGAATATGTTCGAGGCCCGTGAATGATTAAATCGCGAATGATTAACAGCGACCATTTGTCACCGAGCACATCAAGAGCGGAACTGATCGGACACACCGAACGCCAATCAATATTTCCGTCACTATTTGCCATACGGTATTTTCATGTCGGATATCTTTCTTAAGAGAAAAAATTGAATTGCCACGTTCAAACCGATCACATTCCCTCGATCAGTAGAACTTGCCCATTTTCGGTCAATTCATTGATTCTTAGCTCTTTCAATGGCTGGTACTCAGGGGAGTTATACCAAGTTTGCGCCATTTCCATGCTTG